>Ga0066903_100000804_pt1 | contig 21151 bp, 15 predicted proteins | sample PanSoiMetaGPlot1_FD_67491 | JGI IMG/M metagenome (GOLD analysis project Ga0066903, IMG submission 67491) | Tropical forest soil microbial communities from Panama analyzed to predict greenhouse gas emissions - Panama Soil - Plot 1 (version 2) | ecosystem: Environmental > Terrestrial > Soil >... | reverse complement strand
CGGGCCATGGCGGCCGACAGGGTCAGGCCTTCGCGGAAGAGGATACGGAACGCCTGGCGGACGGCATTGATCTGCTCCTGGCTCAGGCCGGCCCGGCGCATGCCGATGACGTTGATGCCCACCACGGTGTCGATGTATTGCTGGACCACAAAGGGCGGGATGTCCTTGGTGGTGGCCGAGAGCCCGCTCAGCATGGCCAGCCGACCGATGCGGACAAACTGGTTTACCGCGCTGTTGCCGGAGAGGTAAGCATTATCCCCGAGCGTGCAATGGCCTCCAACCAGGCAGCCATTCGTCAAAATGCAGTTGTTGCCAACAGTGCAATCGTGGCCGACGTGGCTGTTGACCATGAAGAAATTGCGATCGCCGATCTTGGTCCGCATGGAATGCGTCGTGCCGCGATGAATGGTGACCTGTTCGCGAAAAATATTGTAATCGCCGATTTCAGTGTAGGTGGGCTCATCGTTGTATTTGAGGTGCTGGGGCCGTTCTCCCAGAACCGCTCCGGAGTAAACGACATTTCCTTTCCCCATGGTGAGCGGCCCGCAGACGAAAGCATAGGGCCTGAGAACGCAATCCGGTCCGATGGTGACCTTGCCCTCGATGACCGCATGGGCGCCGACCACCACATTGTCGGCCAGTTCAGCGTCGGCGGAGATGATGGCGGTCGGATGGATGCGCGGAGTCTGAGTCGTGGACATAGGCTCCCCCTGTTCCCGGAGCGCAGCGAAACCAGAGAAGCCAGGGAAGGCTGAATGTGCGAGCGACCGTTTCTGGTCTGCATGCGCGGTGGCATCTATACGACAAATGCCGCATGCATTTCCAGAGCACTTTTTGGAAGCCGTGTGCCGATTTGCCAGTTTGCCCAGATTCAGCCGCGAAGGTTAGAAAAATGCGCACCCGAATCGGCCCTGATGTGTCAGGGGATATGATAATTCTGATTGCAGGGAGGGGTGCATGAGCAACGAGAAACGGCCGATGGAGGACGCGACGGCGGGCGGGGCGGTGGAACTCTTGCGCCTGGCCTGGCCGCTGGTCCTCAGCAATAGTTTCTGGACTCTGCAGATCGTCTTGGATCGCATCTTGATCAGCCGTTCTCTCGGTGAGGGCGTGGGTGCAGCCTTTTCCGCCGCGATGTTGTTCTGGGTTCCGATGGCGTTGCTGCAAAACACCGCCAGTTACGCTACCACTTTCGTGGCCCAGTACACGGGGGCCAATCAGCCACATCGGGTCGGGCCAGCAGTTTGGCAATCGCTCTATTTTAGCATCACCACGGGCGTGGCGTTTCTCGGCCTTGTGCCTTTGACGGAATCCCTGATTGCCCTTGGGGCACATGATCCTGAGCTTCAAGCAATGGAAGCGATTTACTTCCGTTGCCTGTGTTTTGCTGCCTTGCCGATTCTGGTGACCCACTCTGTCAGCAGTTTCTTTGCGGGCAGGGGCGATAGCCGCACGGTCCTGGTCATCAATGCAGTCGGCTTGACCGTAAATGCTTTTTTTACCTGTGCGTGGATTTTTGGTTTGTGGGGCTTTCCGCAATTGGGCATTGCGGGAGCCGGCTGGGCGACGGTCCTGGGCAGCTCGACCTCGGCCCTCGTGGGCCTGGGTTGGATGCTTCGACCCTGCTTCCAGAAAGCATTTGCCACCGCCGCGTGGAGGTTTGAAAAAGACTTGTTCCGCCGCCTCATGCGCTTTGGCATTCCCAACGGCCTATTTGCGGGCCTGGACGTCCTGGCATTCACCATTTTTCTCTTTATCGTCGGCCGGCTGGGAAAGGTCGAGTTGGCGGCTTCCAGCATCGCCTTCACGCTCAATCTGTTCTCTTTTCTGCCTTCCTTCGGGCTGGGCCAGGCGGTGGCGGTTCTGGTGGGCCAGCGCCTGGGAGAAAATCGACCCGATCTTGCGGAGCGCACCACCTGGGCTGGCTTGTGTATCGCCCTTGTCTACATGTTGGTCATCGGGCTGATTTATCTTCTTTTGCCTGACCAATTGGCGATGATTTTCCAGAGCGACAGCGATGCGGCCCAGTGGCAGCAGGTCGCAGCCCTGATTCCCACGCTGCTCGCTTTTGTAGCATTGTACTCGTCGTTCGATGCCATGAACCTGGTGTTTTCCTTCGCCCTGCGCGGGGCAGGCGATACCCGCTTCGTCACGCTGATCGCATTCTTCCTCTCCTGGCCGATCATGGTGCTGCCCACCTGGGCCGCCTGGCGCTTCGACTGGGGCCTGTACTGGGCCTGGACCTTTGCCAGTGTGTACATCCTGCTTCTGGCCCTGGTGTTCTTGCTTCGCTTCCGGCAAGGCCGCTGGCGCACCATGCGGGTTATCGAGATGGCAGCCGCTTCCGGAACAAATCTGAAATTGGAACCGGACGAACTTGAGGATGCGGAATCGCTGGATCCGATAACTGACTCCGCAACATCAGTTCCGAATTGAAAATCCGCTTCAAGGACAGAATCGCAGGTCCGCGCTTTCCCAATCGCCTTTTCGTTCATATCTTGGGAAATGGCAAAGGAGCGGATCATGATAAGCAGCGCGGATCGGCGGGAGTTCTTGCATGGCACAGCCCTGGCCGTGGCCGCGTGGCACCTGGGCGCGGGACGTGGAAGCACAGCACAGGACAAACCGGTGCTTCCGCCGCTCATAGTCCGCGAAAAATCCCCCGAAAACCTGGAGTTTCCCTTCGCCGCCCTGGACCGGTTCATCATTCCCAATGACCGTTTCTTCGTCCGCAATCATTTCGCGATTCCGCGCCTGGACATCAAAATCTGGCGACTCCGTGTGGAAGGCGCGGTCAAGAGGACGCTGGAATTGGAGTACGAGGAGTTGCGCAAGCTGAGGCCGGTGACCCGGGCCGCCACGCTGGAATGCGCCGGCAACAACCGCGGCTTTCTGGTGCCCAAGGCGCGTGGCGTGGCCTGGCAACTCGGCGCCGTCAGCAACGCGGAGTGGACCGGCGTGCCGCTCTCTGCAATTCTGGAACGCGCCGGAGTACGCGACGGTGCTGTGGATGTCGTTCTGGAGGGGGCTGATTCGGGCAGCGCTGAGGCGGCCGGCGGTCCGGCCGGCAACATCGCTTTCGCCCGCAGCCTGCCGATTGCCAAGGCCCGCCGACCGGAAGTGATTCTGGCTTACCGTATGAACGGCGTCGATTTGCCCAGTGCCCACGGCTTTCCCCTCCGTGCCGTCGTCGGCGGCTGGTACGGCATGGCGTCCATCAAATGGCTGAAACGCATTGTCGTGACGGATCGACCCTTTACCGGCTACTTTCAAACAATCGATTACTCCTACTATCAACGTCGCAATGGTCTGGCCGTCGTCACGCCGATCACCGGGATGCAAGTGAAAGCGCAGATCGCCCGTCCGCGAGCCGGTGAGGTAATGGCGGTCAAAACGCCCTACCGCGTTCATGGTGCCGCCTGGGCCGGCGAAGCCGATATCGCCCGCGTCGAAGTCAGCACTGACGGCGGTAAATCCTGGGCCGCTGCACGCCTCCTGGACAAGCCGGTCCCCTTCTGCTGGCGCTTGTGGGAATGGACCTGGACCCCGAACCGCGCCGGCCCTGTGACCTTGCTGGCACGCGCCACCGACACCCGCGGCCGGGTCCAACCGATGAGCCGCGACGCCGACCGCCGCAATTACCTGATCAGCCACATTCTGCCGGTGCGGGTGGACGTGAAGTGACTGCCTTTTCAGCCGCTGCCTTCAATGCAAGTAGGCGTCTGTGTGTGTCTCTGGCAAGAAACCACCCCATGATCGGTGTAAGCAGCCGGGACAGCCAGCCGCGACGGGGCCAGAGGCGGCAGTGGTAGCTGACCCGCGTTTGCGATGCAGTAAGCGCGCACCCCAAGGCCGGCCTCAGTGGCCCCGCCCAGCAGTTTGGCCGACCGCAAAAACGGGTCCCAGCCCAGCCGCCGCCCATAGCCCTGCGACAAGGCGAACAATTCCGCCGCGTCGCGGCGATCACAATCGATTTCTTGAAGGTTCTTGGCACTCTGGCGCTTCCCCGGTTCTAACATTCGCCATGCTGTAGGTTAGGTTTTCAACCTGACGAGACAGCTCAAGAAAGTATCATTCTTACCGAAACTAATCACTTAACCGTGGTTCCGAACTGACAAGACAGGTTGAAAACTTATCCTACCACAGAAAGAACAGATCGCCATCAAAAGGCCAGCACCGCTTCCACGAAGCCGGCCACCAGAGCGTCGGCGTTGTGGTCGAAGCTGTTGAACAGGGTCTTGGAGCCGTCGCCGGGAATCAACGTGGCGATGCCCATGGTGAGGATCACATTGTTGTTGAGGAAGGGGCGGTATTCGGCCCCCACGCTCAGGTCGGCACCGATGAAATGGCTGATGTGCTCCTGGAAAACGAATTGCTGCAAGGGCTGGACCGCGTCGAACCAGAGCAGGTTGGCGTTGTTGACCAGCCGCAGCTTGGGAGTCAGCTCCATGTCCACTCCCAGGTTTCCCAGGAGCAGGCCCGGATTGACAAAGTTGGACTGCCCCTGGAATTTGCTGGAGCGAAGGTCGGGGATCAAGCTCATGCGCTGGACGAGGTTGACGCCCAGGAGCTTGATCTGCTGCCGTTGCCAGTAGCTAAACTCGCCGCCGGCAAAGTTGGGATTGTCGAGAATGGAATCGAAACCGGTGGCATGGCTATTGTTGATGTTCCGGTCACCGGAGGAGAAGAAAAACGAGGTGCGGAAGCGCATCCAATCGCGGTCGTAGGAAAGCTCCAGGGCGGCCATCTCGGCACAAATGCTCTGGGGCCGATTGGCCAGCGGATTGAGTGAGTCGTGTCCCAGGGCGAGATAGAAAGCATGGGTTAGGTTGAGCTGGTTGATGTGCCCATCGCCGTTCCAGCCGAGGTACGCCACATCGAGCGTGTGCGGCTGAAAGACCCCCACCGGATCGGGCCGGACCAGAAAATTGTTCTTGTCAAAGTGGAACGTGGGATCATCGTGGTTGTACAGGGCGCTGAACTGCGTGGTGTAACCGGGAACCAGGAAATCCTGGATGTAATAGTTGCCGATGAGGACGCCCTGGCCGCGATCGTTGAAGGTGTTCAGAAAGCTGTTCGTGTCTTTCTCCTGTTGCAGGAAGTAAACCAGGTTGAACTGGTGCTGGTTGGAGAAGTTGGAGCCGAACAGGCGCACACCACGGTTGACATCGGCAAAGATGAAGCCGCGAAAATCGCTGACGAAAGGTTGGGAACCCGCCCGGACGGAGAGGAAATCGTAGTTGGGCCCGATGTCCGCCAGCTTGGTTTCGAAAAACCATTCCTGGAGCGTGAAAAAGGTCCGGCCACGGGTCGTCCCCTCGCGCACATCGGGGTTGACCACGGCCAGCTCGTCCACGGCCAGGTAATTGATGTTGAAGGCGGGAGTGATCTTGACGCGCCAGTCCGCCGGCCGAAATGATGCATCTCCATGAAACAGGTCCAGGGAGAGGAAAAAGTTCTGCGAATAAAAGAACTGATTGGGCCTGCCGAAGAAGTCGGCTTCATGTGGACGTGCAGTGCTTTCAAACGGCGTCGTGGCCGTCGGCACCTGCCGCGGCTCGAAGAACGACTGGCTGATCCCGGTGATCTCCAGAAAAATGTTCTGGCCCAGGATGGGAAAATCACCCTTGAGCACATTCTGGTTGTATGGGTCCCACCAGTGGCCTTGCTTGTACGGATAGTCGTCGCAGAGAGGATGGCCCTTCCCGTAGCGATCCCATTCCGGAAAACCGATGCGCCAGCGATCCTCGACCGGAACAAAATGATTATCTTCCTGCGGATCGCGAGGCAAGATGCCGGAGAGGCCGGTGAAACCCAGAGGCGGGTCCATGGGATACTGAAAAAACGGCGATGCTTCGGTTTCCTCAGTTGATGGCGGCAACGGCGGCGATTCGATGGGGCGGGGTAGGACCTGGACTGCGCTGGTCCGCAACAATCCTTGGCTATCCCGACGCGGGCCGCTTTCAGTTGCCGGCTGCGTGTGGTTTTCCCCGGTCCATTTTGAAGTTTGGGCCCGACGCGCGAACAAGGGAGGCGACGATTTTTTTGTAGCCGAATTCGTGAGAATTCGGGCGACATCGCCGACCTCCGAATTCTCACGAATTCGGCTACTGCGCAAATTCAAAATTGGCGTGTCCGGCTCTTGCGTTTCTGCGGCATCAATTTGCGCCAGAGCCCTCGGCGCCTTGACTGTTTTCTTCGCCGGTGCCGGCCGTTCTCGAATGTTGCCAATTTCCGTCAGCGCGCTCCATCCCCACCACCCCAGGCACAAGACCGCCAGGATTACGAGCCAACCAGATGCTTTCCGGGCAAGCGACATGCTGGCCATCCAGCTCACGGATCAGAAACTAAAGGCGCATTCTCACGTTTCGTAAGTATCGGGTTGAAATGGCATAAACCTTGAGGATGAAAGAAGATTTGCGGTCTGGGAGGGCCCCGTGCGCGGTTTTTTTGAGGACAGGCGAATTTTTCCTCAAGTTTTTTCGGTCTTAACCAATTCGGGTCCTTTTTCAGATTCCCTGTTGTTCTTGCCGATACAAATGGAAGATGCGGAACAGTCCGCGCACATTACGGACGTGAAGGATGCCATGGTCAGCAAATGCTTGGGCTGTCTGATGCTGCTGATAGCTGTTCCCATGGCATGGGGGCAGAAACCGGATTTGCCATTGGATGAAGCGACTGCGGTGAGCAACCAGGAGACTGATCCGCCTCTCTTGCCGCAGCCGGAAAAAGCTGAATCGGGACCGGCGCCCTTACCCCTGGAAGCGGAACCCAATCCGGAGCTGGAAGAGGTGCTGGAAGCGGAGGAAAACCACAGCTCCCATCGCCTCTGGTTCCGGGCCGAGTATTTGCTCTGGTGGATCAAGGACAGCAACATTCCGCCGCTGCTCACGACCGGCCCGGCAACGGATCCGCGACCGGGGGCGCTGGATTCGTCCAACACCAGCATCCTTTTCGGCGGCGGCGGGCAGGACAACAAGAATCGTTCGGGCGGACGGTTCTTCGCCGGCTGCTGGCTGACCGATGAAGATTCCGTGGGCGTGGAAGCCGGCTACTTTTTTCTCGGCCCGCGCGCCATCGGCACTTTCGAAAGCTCACCGGGAAATCCGGTCCGGGCCAGGCCGTTCGTCAACGTCAATGCCGGCATGCAGGATTCCTCCCTGGTCGCGTACCCCGGCTTGATCGGTGGTAGCGTCCGCATTCAGGCGCCCAGTTTTCTTCAAGGGGCGGAGGCCAACATGGTTACTGCCGTTGGGCAGGCAAATCATCTTCGCCTGGAAGCATTCCTCGGCTTTCGTTACCTGAATCTGGGTGAAGGGCTGCACATCGATGAAAACGATCTCGTATCGCCGATGTCTCCACAACTGCCCGGCCAGCCGATTCCAATCAGCGATCGCTTTGACGTGCAGAACAACTTTTTCGGCGGCCAGCTCGGTGCCCGTGCCGACTTCCGCTGGAAACGCTGCACGCTCAACATCCTGGCGAAGGTGGCCCTGGGGGAAACGTATGAGACGGTCAGCATTCACGGCTCGACGCAAATCGGCACGCGACCGGCCGTCAGCGAAGGTTTCTTGGCCCTGTCCAGCAACAGCGGTCGATTCAGCCACAATGGCTTTACGGTGGTCCCGGAAGTCAATGTGAGCATTGGTTTCCAGATCACAGAATCCTTGCGTGCTTTTGCCGGTTATAGCTTTCTGTATTGGAGTCAGGTGGCCAGGCCGGGAGACCAGGTGGACCTTGGCTTGAACGAAAACCTGGTGCCCACGAGCACAACCATTGGGGCCGGCGGAGGACTGCCAAGACCGGCATTCGCATTCCACACGACGGATTTTTGGGCCCACGGCATCAACCTGGGGCTGGAGTTTCGCTTTTAGGCCAATGATCACCAAGATGATAATATTGGTAATGTCTGTTCTCATTTAGGCTGTCCTAAAGTGTTTTCTCACAAAACCCCAACCCGTGGAGAAAACACTCTTGAGAGATAACTGCTTTTGGATAAATGGGTTATGAATCTGCGCCGAGTGTTTTCTCACCTGCCGCACTGACGGGGGGAGGGTGAAAAAACGAGGCAATGCAATGACATACCCCCCTTACGGTTTCTGCGGCATGGATGTGACGTAATGAATACGATCTCAAAAGGTCGGCCAGTCCAGATTGTGCCGACCATCGAACCGCTCGAAGACCGCACGGCGCCGGCACTGATCGCCAGCCAGATTCCTCTGGCCAGTTTGCCGCCGTTGACGCTCACCACCGCCCAGGTGCAGCAACTCATTGAGCGGGCGGCGGCGGCCACCTCCAGTGACGATGCCATTGTCGCCATCGTTGATCGCATGGGCAATATTCTTGGCGTGCGCGTGGAGAACAACGTCTCTTCCACGATCACCGGCAACACCACGCTGCTCAACTTTTCCATCGATGGCGCGGTGGCCGAGGCACGCACGGCCGCCTTCTTCGCCAGCAATGCGGCGCCCCTGACCTCGCGCACCATCCAGTTCATCAGCCAGTCCACTGTGACTCAGCGCGAGGTCGATTCCAATCCGGACTTGATTGACAACACATCGCCCCTGTACGGTCCGGGATATGTTGCACCCATCGGCGTGGGGGGACATTTCCCGCCGGGCGTTTCCTTCACGCCCCTGGTCGATCTGTTCGGCATCGAGCACACCAACCGGGATAACTTCGTCAGCCATCCGACCAACGGGTCGGCCCCGGTTGCCTTGACGGGTCGTTTCAACATCAATCCTGCTTTTGTGCCCGCGGGCCAGACTATCAATCCGCCCCTGTCCTATGCCGACACCATCTTGTCCGCCGCCGACCAGAAAGACCCAACGATTTTTCATCCTCCATCACGCGGCATCGGCACCTTGCCCGGCGGAATCCCGATTTACGAAGACGGCATCTTGGTGGGAGGCATCGGCGTGTTCTTCCCGGGCACCACCGGCTACGCCAGCGCGGAGAATTCCAGCCTCAGTGCTGACTTCAATCCGAGCAAGCCGGACCGGACGCTGGAAGCGGAGTTCATTGCCTTTGCCGCCGTGGGAGGCAGCAGCGCGGCCGGCTTCCCGGTGGGTACACTGGGCGGAATCGCTCCCCTGCCAGGCTTTGACCTGCCCGGTGGCCGGATTGACCTCGCCGGCATCACGCTGGACACCGTTGGCCCCGGCGGCACGCAAGGACCTGCCAACCTCGTTCATTATGCTCAGGCTCATTTTGCCATCGGCATGGGGAGTCCGGGCAGCGGCATAGAAAAGAAGGTCGATGTTGCCGGCGATTTATTCAAGGCTGGCGTCGGCGTTCCGACAGGCTGGCTGGTCACCCCTCATGCAGGTGTCGACATAAGTGCCGCACAGGTCCAGCAAATCATCGACCAGGGGATCATCGAGGCGGAGCAGACCCGCGCGCAAATTCGCCTGCCCAACGGCAGCCGGACCGAAATGACCTTTGCCGTCACCGACAAGACCGGCGCCGTCCTGGGTCTGTATCGCATGCCTGATGCCACCGTCTTCTCCCTTGATGTGGCGGTGGCCAAGGCCCGGAATGTTGCATACTACGATGATCCTGCTCAGCTGGTGTCAGTCGATCGGGTGCCTGGTATACCGGCCGGCGCTTCTTTCACCGCTCGCACATTCCGTTACCTGGCCCAGCCACGTTTTCCGGAAGGTGGCGATGGTCTGCCTCCAGGGCCGTTCTCGAGTTTGAATGACCCCGGCATCGATCCGAACACGGCCCTGAATATCGGAGCGCCGTTGCCGCCGTCTTCCTACACGAGTGTCTTGCTTTATGATTCGCTCCATCCCGGCTCGAACTTCCGGGCGCCGCCGCCGCCGGTCGGTCCGTCGTTTGCCAATCGCAATGGCGTGGTCTTCTTCCCGGGCAGCGAAGCGATTTACGTGCATGGCGCGATTGTCGGCGGCCTGGGAGTCAGCGGCGACGGCGTGGAGCAGGACGATTTCGTCACCGCCGCCGCAGACGCCGGCTTCGGCCCGCCCGCCTACCTGACCGCCGACAATTTCTTCTTCAGCGGCGTGCGCCTGCCGTTCTTGAAGTTCCCGCGCAATCCGACTGGCTAGCGCTCAAAGTGAGGGATGCGATGCGAGTGCTTCTGCTTTTCCTTGCAGCGTTGACGACGTATGGAATTGCCTTCGCCGACGAACTTTCTCCATTGCCGGTCGCAACGCCATCCTTGCAGCCGATTGCACCGTGGGCCATTCCGGCCAATAATGGCCATTACGTTGGTTACTATGTCGGCGGCGGTTGCGCTTGCCAAAGGCTAGCGGAAGGGCGGTTCCGAGACGAAGGCACCTGGGGCTGGGACTATCGCGGCTGGCTCATTCCGCGCAGTATTATCCACGGCTGGTGGCACGGCCGCTGTTACCAGGGCGGCGCTGGCGCGTACCAAACGGATGGGCCACATCATTAGGGACAACAACAAGGATATCCATGACCGACTTCAATCTCACCGGCCGCAAGGCATTGGTCACCGGCGCCAGCCGGGGCATCGGCTTGGCGATTGCCCAGGGCCTTGCCGAGCGCGGGGCCTCGTTGGCGATCACCGGCCGCAAGGCCGATAGTTTGGAGGCTGCCGCCGAGCAATTGCGTTCTGGAGGGGCCGGCGTATTGCCCATCGTGTGTCATCAGGGAGATCCGGCAGCCATCGCCGGATTGTTTGCCGAACTCGATTCGCGCAATTTTGTCGCCGACATCGTGGTCATCAACGCCGCCACCAATCCGGTCATGGGGCCGCTGGCCGAAATCGAACTGCAGGCCTGGCAGAAAATCATCGACGTGAACTTGACCGGTGCACTGGTGACCGCCCAGCATAGCGTGCGGCGGATGTTGCCCTTGAAACGCGGTTCCCTGGTCTTTGTGGCGTCGATCGCGGGAATCGATCCGATGCCGGGGCTTGGCGCCTACAGTGTCAGCAAGGCGGGAATGATCGGCATGGTCAAGGCGCTGGCCAAGGAACTGGGTCCAGCGAGAATCCGCGTCAATGCCGTGGCACCAGGTTTGGTGGAGACTCGCTTTTCCTCGGCATTGTTTCAAGACAGGGCTGCTTACGAACGCATAATGGCCCAGCTACCGTTGGGTCGGCATGGACAACCGGAGGATGTGGTTGGGGCCGTGGTGTTCCTTGCTTCGGAAGCATCGGCGTACATCACCGGCCAGGTTTTAATCGTGGACGGAGGCGGCAGAGTTTGAAAACCTCCAATTCACAAAAAACAAATGGCAAACAATTCCAAGATTCAATGCTCAAGCCAGGCAAATTTCGCTCATTGGAATTTATGTTTTGTTTGTCATTTGAATCTTGTGGTTTCGGATTTTACAGGCGTTGCCAATCCAGCTGCGGGGCGTCGGCCCACAGGTCTTCCAGGCCGTAGTAGGCGCGCGTGTCGGCATCGAATATATGGACCACAATGTCGCCGTAATCCTGGACCACCCAGCGGGCGGACTGGTAGCCTTCGATGGATAGCCGTTTTTGGCTGCGCTCGCGCATGGCGGCGTCGATCTCTTCGGCGAGATTGTGGATCTGTCGGCGGCTGGCCCCGGTGGCCAGCACCAGGAAATCATAGAGAGGAGTGATCGCCCGCAAATCGAGAAGGAGAATGTTTTGGGCCTTGTTGTCCAGAGCCACGCGGGCACATTCGATGGCGTGTTGCAGCCCGGCTCCCGTGCGCGGGGTGGGCTCACTTTTCAGCGTTGCGATGCTCAAAGGACCTCCTTCCGCGAGTGAATTTCGGGCAAGGAGGCGGCGCATCTTGTCGTGGGCCGGTGTGCCGTTGGTCACCTCCTGACCGAAACCCAGGTTCCCGATCTTGCCAGCTTCTCACGACGGGAGTAAATCCCGCCGCTCGCCCCCATAACGACAGGGACAACTGGGGAAAAGTTCGGTGTTTCTTGCATGCCGAATTCTCCCACTGCTGTATTTTACGCTTTTTCCGGGCGCCTCTGCAGCAAAAAAATGAAAAAGTTTTGCCATTTCTTTTTGCCCGGCCACGGCGGGGATAAACTCCGCCATTCCGTGATGGTAACTGGTCTGGTTTGTGAATGGGGAGTCGGCTATATACCCGGCCGCGCGGGCGGAGGACCGCCCCCGCGGCCGTTGCAACCCCTTTCAAAAAGGAACCGAGGAATGATGCGCAAGGTGATCTGGTGCGGCACCGCCGTCCTGGCGTGTGTGACAATCGCCGTCACGATGGCCGCTTATTATGTGGCCGAAAACCCCGACTCCGTTCTCGCCGAAGGCGCCCTCTCCGCCTGGGAGGTGTGCTCCTGGTTCAATCCCATGCTGGCCATGAACCGCTTGCCCTGTCCGGTGGTCTGTGCGGACAAGCCGTGTCCGCCGGCCGTGCCGTGGATGGCCCAGGAAGAGGGGCCGGCCCCCGAACCCCAGGAACCGCCCATGCCCGAAGTTGGCGAAGTGCCCCAGATTGCCGAACCCATCGATGTGGAAGGTGGAGTGCCCCAGGCCGTCGAACCCATTGTTGTCGAGGATATCTCCCTGCCGATGGTGCAGGAAACACAGGAGCCGGCCATCGAAGGCGGCCAGCAAGTTCCTTTCATGAATCCCAGCAACGAATCCGGTTTGGACGAAGTCCCCGCCTTCATGCCCTACGCCGATGATGATGACGCGTTCCTTCACCAGACCATGATGGACAAGCCGGACTTGATGACTCAGTTGCTCGGTTGTTTCATGAACCAGGAATTGACCGACGAAGAGGTTGGCTGTGCCGTCTTCGCTCAGGCGGTGGCTGAATTCCTCAAGGAACTGGTTGGCGACGATAATGATACCACGGCCGTTCCAGTGGCTCCTGATGAGCCGATCGAAGATAGTACTACTTCAACGAATTCCACGGAGGCATTGCCCTATCCTCGGGAAGACATCAAGGAACAGCCGATGTCGGAGACCGAGCAGGTCGGAACAGTAGTCGGCGCGACTGCCGGAGCTGCAAGCAGTCTGACGCCAACGGATAACGTTCCCGCTATCGGCGAAGTTCAGGCTGAACAGGACAATCCTGTCGGAACGGAAAATCCGAACACCGGCACCCAGGACACCAATCCTCCGAATCCGGAGAACACCAACCTGCAAGAAGATCCCAACTATCACCATCAATACCCCAGCTGTCCGTATACGGGTCAGTGCCCGTACACCGGCCATTGCCCGTATCCGTACCACTACAATGTGCCCTCGGTGCCCTACACGGAAACGGCCCCAAAGCCGTCGGAAATCGCCAAGCCCAAGAAGCCTGCCAAGGTGAAGCCGACCAAGCCGGCCAAACCGGCCAAGCCGGTGGAGAAAACCGATCCCATGCTGGATCTGGAGACCTTTGGCGTGGACACGATGGAATGCCGGCCCTCGGATGTGTCCGATTATCTGCCGGGCGCGGGTCCCTTCTAACAAAAAAAAGGATGAATGAGGAACGATGAAGGATGAACAAGGATTTGTTCATCCTTCATCGTTCCTCACTCCTTTTGCTTGATGGCAACAATTGCGTATCAGCTCGACCACCTGTTTTGGCTTTGTGATGCCTTCGAGCGCCAAGGGCGGGCGGCTCTTGTCGGAAAAGGTAATGAAAACGCGGCCGACCCCAACCAGCTTTTCAAAACCATTTTGTTCCACGCTCACTTCCCCAACGTCCGTCAAAAATACTTGAAGCGGTTGCCGGCTCCGGTTGCGAAATAGCCGTTTGCTCGTTAGCCGGTACGTGAATCCAAAATAACGATAAGCAAAGCGCCCCAGCTGGATCAGCCACACTCCCGCACTCAGGCCGAGAATGGTCAATTTCAATTGGCCCCGGTCTACGTTGATCCAGGCGAACAAGATGATCAGCCCGGTCAGGCCCAGGCACACAAGAAAGCTGGGCCACATGGTCCGCCCGGCATACGAGCCCCACCACACGTCGACTTCCTGGTTTTCATCGACCTCGCTCAGGTTCATGGCGATCAGTTTACAGAGGTGAGTGGTGAGTGGTGAGTGGTGAGGAATCAGGAGTCAGGCGTCAGGAGTCAGGAGCAGGAATCAGATTTCACGCCTGATACTTGACTCCTGATCCTCACTCTTGATTCCTGACCCCTGCCCCTGGCACCGGAATCACATAAAATTCCCGCTGGAATCAATCTGAGGGAATCCTCATGGATCATGATTCACGACGCCAGCGATTGTTGCCATCTCTATTCCAGGAAAATCTGGATGCCCTGCTCATCACCCATCCGGTAAACGTCAGCTACCTGACGGGCTTCAGCGGCGACAGCAGTTACTTGATCCTGACGAAATCCAGGACAATCCTGGTCAGCGACGGGCGCTTCACCACGCAGCTGGCAGAGGAATGTCCCGTCTTGGAGACGGAGATTCGCCCTCCTTTCCAGACCGTGGTGGAAGCCGCGGGCGGCGTGCTCAACAAACTGGGGCTGAGTTCCGTTGGTTTCGAGAGTGGGCACATCACAGTGGCCATGGCCGAGAAACTCCGTGAGCTGGTTCCAACCGTGAACTGGAAAGGGGCACCCGATCGCGTTGAGCGCCTCCGCACCATCAAGGATGCCGATGAAATCGGACAAATCCGCATCGCCATCGACCTGGCCCAGCGCGCCTTCGCCATGTTTCGAGCCATGCTTCGCCTGGATGACACCGAAAAAGAACTGGCCGATGCCCTGGAGATGGACGTTCGCAGGGTTGGCGCCACCAGCACGAGTTTCCCACCCATCGTGGCCGTGGGCGAGCGTTCCGCGTTGCCCCATGCCCCACCTTCGGCGAAACGGGTCCGTGAAGCTCCTCTGCTCCTGGTGGACTGGGGCGCCTGCGGTCCTTTCCTGGGCGGCTGGACGCCCAGCGCGCCCTACAAAAGCGACTTGACGCGGGTTCTTCTAACCCATAACAATGGGTGCTACGACTCCAAGCTCAAAGAAGTGGTTGACGTGGTGCTGCGGGCCCAGCAAAGCGCGATCCAGGCATTGCGGCCCGGGATCGCGGCCAAGGTGGTGGATGAAGCCGCCCGAACCGTCATCGCCCAGGCCGGCTACGGCGACTTCTTCAACCATGGCCTTGGACACGGCATCGGCCTGGAAATCCATGAGACGCCTTTTCTCAAGGCCGGTAACGAAACGATCCTTCAGCCCGGCATGGTCATCACCGTGGAGCCGGGCATTTACCTCCCTGGCTGGGGAGGTGTTCGCATCGAAGACGATGTTCTGGTTACTCCCGATGGCAGCGAAGTGCTGACCAGCTTGCCCCGAGAACTGGAATTGGTGAGTGGTTAGTGGTGGACACAACCACGCACGTCACCAGTCACCAATAGAAGGGAGATTACGGTGGCCGACGATGCCTCCCGAAACCCAGGGCCATTTGATTTGCGTACGGTCAAGGCGCTGGTTGCGCTCATGAGAGATCACGACCTGAGCGAGATCGACCTGCGCGAGGGCACGCAGCGGATCTGTCTGCGACGTGGGTCGCTTCAAGCCGTCGCAACAGCTGTGACAATCCCAGGCACGCCGGCCCCCGCCCCGGCTAGCCAGCCCGCGCCTCCCAAGAACGACGCACCTTCGTCCTCCGCACCACCGGCCAAGAAACTCATCGAGATCAAGAGCCCGACGCCGGGAACTTTCTATGCCTCCGCCAATCCCGAATCCCCGCCCTTTGTCAAGGTCGGCGCCCGCGTGGCTCCCAATACCGTGGTGTGCCTCATCGAGGCCATGAAGATCTTCAATGAAATAACCGCCGATTGCACCGGCACCATCATCGAGATCCTGGTGGAAAATCAGCAGGCGGTGGAATACGGCCAGGTGCTGTTCCGCGTCGATCCCACGGGCTAATATGTTTCAACGCATTCTGGTAGCCAATCGCGGCGAAATCGCTCTGCGCGTGATCCGGGCGTGCCGCGACCTGGGGGTCGAAGTGGTGGCGGTCTACAGCGAGGCCGACCGGGACGCTGCCTATCTGAACCAGGCGGATGAGGCGATCTGCATCGGTCCGGCCGCCGCCACCGACAGCTATCTCAACATTCCCCGTCTCATCAGCGCGGCGGAGATCGCCAATGTCCAGGCCATCCATCCCGGCTACGGTTTTCTCTCAGAAAACGCTCACTTTGCCGAGGTGTGCCGTTCCTGCAATATCGAGTTCATCGGTCCGCCTCACGAAGCCATGCGGATGCTGGGCAACAAGAACGAGGCGCGCAAGCTGGCGCAGAAAGCCGGAGTTCCGGTGGTCCCGGGCAGCGAGGGATTGATCACGGCGGATGCCGAGGCGTTGGCGCTGGCGCACTCCATGGGCTTTCCGGTACTCATCAAGGCGGCAGCCGGCGGCGGCGGCCGCGGCATGCGCGTGGCCCGCAACGATATCAGCCTGCAAGCTGGCCTCAAAGCTGCCGCCCAGGAGGCGGAAAAGGCTTTCAAGGACGGCAGCGTCTACCTCGAGAAATACATCGAGCAGCCCCGCCATGTTGAAATCCAGATCCTCGCGGACCACCACGGCCAGGCTTTGCATCTGTGGGAGCGGGATTGCAGCTTGCAGCGCCGCCATCAAAAGTTGGTGGAGGAATCGCCTGCTCCGAACCTACCCGAACAGGTTCGCCAGGAGATGTGCCAGGCGGCGGTCCGCCTGGTCCGCCAGGCCGGCTATCAAAACGCCGGCACTTGCGAGTTTCTGGTGGACAAGCAAAACAAGTTCTACTTCATCGAAGTGAATGCCCGCATCCAGGTCGAGCATCCGGTGACCGAGCTGGTCACCGGCCTGGACCTGGTGCGCGAGCAGATTCGCATTGCTGCCGGCGAGCCGTTGGGCTTCACCCAGGACCAGGTCGAGCGCCGCGGCGTGGCCATCGAATGCCGCATCAATGCCGAGGATCCCAGCGCCGGATTCCGTCCCTGTCCCGGCCTGATTACCCGATGGCAGGTACCCGGCGGACCGGGTGTCCGGCTCGACAGCCATGTCGTCCCCGGCTACCGCGTGCCGCCCACCTACGATTCCCTGCTTGCGAAGCTGCTGGTTCACCAGCATACGCGTCCGCAAGCCCTGGCCTGCATGCGCCGAGCCCTTGCCGAGTTCCTTGTCGAAGGCGTGCACACCACCATCAGCATCCACAAGGAAATCTTCAATCACTCCGCCTTCATCGAAGGCCAGGTGGATACCACGTTCATCGAACGCAACTGGCAGAAGAGTTGATGCAGAATGACCACCGGCGGAAACAGCTTCGGCGCGAAAGTTCCAGGTTGCGCCGGACCACGCAATAGCAGCCGACTCCCAGCGACGAGGCAACCCAGCCGTGGATTTGCCCGGAATTGATGAACCAGGGTTCCATTTCGTCCGCGACCAGTGCGCTCGCAGTTTCACCGCATCGCAAGGTTGTGACGTGCAGGCGATTGCCGTCGGTCACGCCGGCCACGGCATGGATGCAATTGCTTACCCGATCACTCCGCCGGCCCGTGTCGATCGCCTTGTAGCGCACAGCCCCGCTTTCAAGAAGCCTCTTCTGTGCGAGGGCACGTTCAAATAGCTCGCAGGTAATCTGATAGGGACCCCACAAAGAGATGTGCTGGCCTGTGTCACGTGCCCAGTTCAGAGTGGAGATCAGGTCGAAATTTCGCCCGGCTTCGGGAAGCAAAGCGGCGACACGGATTTTGCCGTTTTCGGGCAGCCAGCTGATGGTGTGAGCTTCCAGAATGCATCCTCGTGATTGCGTCTGCGTGGCTTTCACGAACGTCGCCCATGTGTGCGAGTAATTCGGTGAGGGGCCCTCTCGCTGCGAGCCGAAAATCAAGACAAAATAGTGCTCTTGAGCGCTGGCCCTTCCGGCCCACGCGAAGAACAGGAGAAGAACCAGGCAGCGGTGCAGTCCTAGCGATTGGAAACGCCCTGGACTCGCGAAGAGCGGATTGGTGACGGCCATGCTGTGCTCCTTCGGGTGTACCGGTCCTTTTCCGACGCCGGAGAATTGTACGCAGCATCCGCTTGCAGGGACGCGATTTTCGCGCCAGAACCTGGAAAAATGTTCGGTGTAACCGCTACGTCTTACCGTTACTCCGTAGCTTTCGTGGCTGTGCAGTGAAAGGCTGCCCCTTGACGGCCCCATTGACAATTGAGATGGCGCAGTTCCGATGTGTCCGGTAAAGCAGTTAGAAAAATCGGGGCGACAGGACGGCTATTGAACTTTTTCTGAGCGGGGTCAGGGCCCTCGCATTGCAGTCATCCATCATTGACGTGGTTCGAATTGCCTCGCGCATCTCAACAGCGACAGGCTGATAATGGAAATACGCATTCGATCCGAGTAGATGAAACCGACGCACGCCGGACCGTTGCGCGCATCGGTCCGACGAGCGGCCAGAGGAAGAACCGCGCCGCAACTTTACATTTCTGCGGCCCGCCATCGAATCTGCAATTCGGCAGAAAAAGCCTTGAATTATGGTAGTTCACCCACAATCAGCTCCTCTCAAGGTTCATAATCGGGCGGGGATGCTTGGGCAACCTCCAGGAATGGTGCAAGAGTGCGTCGCGTAACCGGTCGAAGGTCGGGTCGCCCCAGAGGTTCAGCCAGAAAAAGGCAACCGCGACCAAGGTTAATAGTCGCCGAATCGCACGCCAAGTGCGGACCAGAAATAACTCCAGATGGAACATTTGCTTGATGCCGCGTGTCGCGTCTTCGACTCCCCAACGTCGCCGGTACGCTCTCAAGAACCACTCGGCCCGGCGTCCCGGCCGGCGCGCCTTGGGGCTGACCAACAGCAAGAACGGCGTCGAGTTGGGCCGCCGCCAGTGCAGTACGAGCAGGAGCGGATGCTCGGCATCGTCGGGCAACCACACCTCGATGCTGCGCGTCTGGCCGCGTTTGGGCCAGCGGCGTGGCCGTGCTGGTTTGAGCCGCTCAGCCAAATCATTCATGAGCACTTCGCTGCCGTCGCCCAGTCGTACATGACGATCCCCGCGCTGTCGAATCACGAAGGCAACTTCTTGGCGCAGCCAGGGAAGCATCAGTTCGTTGCGATCGGCGCCGCGATCCCAAAGCCAGGTTCCTTTGCCGTTGGTGGCTTCCTGCACGGTGCGGATATACTGCAAAATCTCAGCATTTTCACTGGTCGGGCCGCCACTGTAGGTCTTGAGCAACTCCAGTTTCAGAGGGAACAACTGCCACTTGCCGACGCGGACATAGGCCTCCAGCATCATGTAACCTGGCTGGATGCTTTGCTTGGGATCGCTGCCATCGTGAACGCGGCCCAGCCCATCCAACTTCTTGGCCCAGGGCTTGGACAAATCGGCAAGGTCCGCGACGATGAGCGTATCCTCATGTACCAGGGCGGCGCTGCGACGCAAAAGAAAATCATCAACAGGACTCATGTCCCAGTGCTCGCTATCGAGGTGTCGGCTGAGGCTTTTCTCCACGCCATGGATCTTGGTGTCTCCCGCATACACAGCCCGAGCGATCTTGCTCAGGTGGACATGACCGGAGATGATCAGCCCCGGAATCATGTCCTCGACAAAGCCGACCCGCCGCGAATCCGAAAACGGCCTTGCGACGGTACGGGCAAAAGAATACATTCGACGACGAACGTGCTGCGGCAATCCATTGCCAGCCATTTTGCGCCTCCCTTCGCGTTTTCAGCCGTAAACCAATGCGATGGGAGGCTTTTTGTTTCTTCATGTCAAGGCGAGGTCACAGGGTGAACTACAACCCGGGTAACCTTGTCCTTGCGGGACAACGTGGTAAATTGAACCGGAAGAAGCCCATCGGAGGCGTAGCTCAGCTGGTAGAGCAACGGACTTTTAATCCGTAGGTCTCGGGTTCGAATCCCGACGCCTTCACTCTCAACTCATCGTCATTCACTGGCCCGCAATCCCCATCATGTCCAATCATTTCCGGGACTTGCGCCGCGTGACAACGTGGTGCAATAGTCGGCCCGGTTCCCTCACCGTCCATCACCGCGGGGGCAGGAAAACGCATCGGCGTGGTCAAGGCGCGGTCAACGGCGCGCGGATCGGTTCCCGTGGCGGCCAGGGGGAAAGTCTGTTGCTCCGGGCCAAGGATTGAAGGCAAACGGTCGAGGGCGCCGGCCAGGTCGAATAAGCCGACGTGGGAATAGCGGTCAAGAGTAAGGGTAATGGTTGAATGGCGGGCCAGGGTTTGGGCCGTCTTGGGATGAATTCCCGCTCTTGCCAATGTGCTGATAAATGTGTGCCGCAAGCAATGGAAGTCCGCCACAAAGCCCGCGGCATTGCGATAGGCCAGGAAGTCGGTTTGTTCGCGTTCCTGGCGATCCTCGGCATCCTTGCTTTCGGAAAGCCAGGCGGCGCGGGCCTCGGCCAGGTCCCGGCGGATCATCATGGCCGCTTTCTCCGTCCAGGTCCCCGGCCAGACCGGTTTGCCGGTCGGCTTGTCGGCCAAGTACTCCCGTAGGGCCTCGGCCAAGAATCCGGGTAATGGTTGCTGGACTTCCTTGCGGTTCTTCACATACCCCGCCGCAACAATGGCCAGAGGCGGATCGGCGTGTAGAAGGAAGGATTCTGAGGTCAAGCTGGCCAGTTCGCTAACCCGAAAGCCGGTCCCTAGCGCGGTGCCGTAAAGCATAAACCGGTCCGGCCCGGTCAAGCCGCGGAATTGCTGTTTGCTCTCCCGCACGGCCGGCAACAAACGATTGACTTCCTCCCGGTCCAATTCCCGCCTATCGTGCCGGCGGTCCAGCTTGGTATTGCCGCGGGAAAGATGGGCCAGGGGATCATCGGCGGGCATGCGCCGATCCTTGACCAGCCAGCGGCAGAATTGCTTGATGGCCGCAAGGTAATATTTGGACGTTTGCACGCTCAGATTTTCTTCCCCTCGGCGCAGATCGGCCAGGTATGTTTGCACGCGCGACGCGGACAGATCGACAATGAACCGGAAGCCGCAACCGTCAACAATGCGCTGGACACGGTAAGCAACCAGCCGGGCATGGGTCACGGTGTCCCCCTTGTTCTCCAGGTGGGCCTTGAATTCCTCCAGGTGGACGGCCAAGGGTTTCATGCGGTGGGCTCCGTACAGGTCCCCCAGGTCATGCTTGGCCTTTGCCGCATCCGTTACCAGCTTGGCCAGGATTTGCTTGGCCGCGGTCTTGTCGGCGCAGAGCTTCACCCGTTTGTTGCGGTCGTTGGCATCCTTATAACGGCCGTAATAGACTTTCGACCGTCTTTGTACCT
>Ga0066903_100000803_pt1 | contig 21155 bp, 11 predicted proteins | sample PanSoiMetaGPlot1_FD_67491 | JGI IMG/M metagenome (GOLD analysis project Ga0066903, IMG submission 67491) | Tropical forest soil microbial communities from Panama analyzed to predict greenhouse gas emissions - Panama Soil - Plot 1 (version 2) | ecosystem: Environmental > Terrestrial > Soil >... | reverse complement strand
GATGATCTCCTGCTGGATCGGCAGCTTGTCGTCGAACAGCGCGTTGGTGCCGATGACATAGAGCTTGCCGTCCTTGATGCGCTTGAGCTCGCCTTCGGCTTCGAGATGCGCCCAGGTGATGTAGTCGCCCTTCCAGTCGAGCCGGCGCAGCGCCTCGAAGGTGCGCACCTGCGTCACCCACGGCGCCCAGGAGAACACCCAGTTGGCGCCGGCATCCTTCAGCTTGGTGGCAAACGGCGTGTAGTCCGGCGTGGGCGGCGGAATGACCTCGATGCCGAGTGCCGTCATGCCGAGCTCCGGTGCTTGCTTTGCGGCGAATTCCATCTCGCCGCGCGAGAGAGGGATCGCCATGGCGGAGAAGCCGATCTTGACCGGCTCCTTGGCGGTCTCCTTCACGAACGCGAGCGCGGCGCGGCTGTCGTAGGTCGACGCGAACGCGGTGGTGCAGAACTGGCCCTCGTTGGCCGGCGGATAGACCTCCTTCGGACACACCGAGCTCGCAAACAGCAGCGGCACGCCGGCATTCTTGGCCTCGGTCACCACAGGCGCATAGGTCGACGACAGGCTCGCATTGATGAGCAGCACGGCGTTGTCTTGCGTCAGCAGCTTCTTGGCATTGGCGGCGGCCTTCGAGGGCTCCGCCGAGTCGTCGGCGAGGACGAGGCTCACCTTCCTGCCGTTGATCCCGCCGCGCGCATTGACACGATCGATATAGATGCGCAGCGCGTCCACCGCCGGCGCGTAGGTCGAGGCGGGCGGGCCGGTGAGCGCGGCCGTGACGCCGACCACGTAGCTGTCCTGCGCGATCGCGGGGCCGGCAAGTGCTATTGCCGAGGCCACGGCGATGACCATCGATGAGCGCATACTGTCCTCCCTCAAGTGTTCGCCGGATCCGGTGTCAGGCGGTCAGCGCATCTTTCACTTCGTTTGCCAGCAATCTTTCCTCGCTGTCGTCATACATCGCTTCAACAAGCGGCTTGAAGCGCTCGTACATCTGGTTGCGCTTCACCTTGCGTGTCGGTGTCACCGGCTCGCCTTCCTGTTCGGGATCGAGCTCCTTCGGCAGGATGCGGAAGTCCTTGATCTGCTCGGCGCGGGCGAAGTCGCCATTGGCCCGCTCGATCTCGCTCCTGATCAGTCGGACGACTGCAGCATGCTGCGCCAGGCTGGTGAAGCCGGTATAGGGCACCTCATGGCTGCGCGCCCAATCGGCGACCGTGTCGAAGTCGATCTCGATCAGGGCGGTGAGATATTTGCGGCCGTGGCCGAACACGATGGCCTCGCCGATGTAGGGGCTCGAGCGCAGACCGCTCTCGATCGCCGAGGGCGCCAGCGTCTTGCCGCCGGCGGTCACGATGAAATCGCGGGCGCGATCGACGAGCCGCAGCGATCCGTCGTTCCATTCGCCGATGTCGCCGGTGCGCCAGAAGCCATCCTCCGTCCGGAGTGCGTCGGTCGCCGCGGCATTGTTCCAGTAGCCCTCGAACAGGTCGGGGCTCCGTACCAGGACCTCGCCGTCGTCGCCGAGCTTCACCTCCCAGCCCTCCGGCACGGTTCCAACATTGCCGGGCGCCGGGAATGGGCCGCGCTGCCCAGCTACGATGCCGCCGGCTCCTTCGGTCTGTCCGTACATCTCGACGACGTTGACACCATACATGTGCCAGAGCGCCATGATCTCGCGCGGCAGCGGCGCGCCGCCGCTGACGACCAGCTCGAGCTGATCGAAGCCGAGCTTGTTGAGAATCGGGCGGAACACGGCGGCATGAAACGCGCGGTATATCCCCTCCTGGGCCGCGCCGGTGTTGCCGCTCCAGCGCTGGCGCGCGTGCGTGCGCGCGTAGCGCATCGCAAGCTCATAGCTCGCGCGCTTCACCCTCGACGAGCCCATGATGCCGACAAGCACCTGCGAGGCGAATTTCTGCAGATAGCGCGGCACCGTGAACAGCACGGTTGGCGCTGTCTCGAAGAACGCCGTGGCGAGGTCTTCCGGGTCCTCGGCGAAGTGCGGGACGAGCCGGGTGAACAGCGGCAGCGTCACCGCCACATCGCGGCCGAGTACATGACACAGCGGCAGATAGACAATGGTCCGGTGCTGCTTGGCGGCGAGCGTCGGGTAATGCTCGGACACGGTTGCGGCTGCGGCGAGATGCCGACCGTGCGCGATCAGTGCGCCTTTGGGGTTGCCGGTCGTGCCCGACGTATAGACGATAAAGGCCGGGTCCTCGGGCTTGATGCGCGCGGCTTGCGCGGAGAGCCAGTCGAGATCGCCATCGTCCGTCGCGGCGAGGAGATGATCGTAGATTGCCAGTTTGGGATGGTCATAGTCGAACATTGCCGAAGCATCGATTACGATGACGCTGCGCAGGTTCGGCAGGTGATGGATCAGGGGCAGCACCTTGTCGACGTATTCCTGATCCTCCGCGAGGAAGATCGCGGCGCCGCCATCGCGCAGCTGGTACTCGACCTCGACTGCCGAGGCGGTCGGGTAGATGCCGTATACGATGGCGCCGAGCGATTGCGCCGCGAGATCGCAGATCGGCCACTCCTCGCACACGTCTCCCATGATCGCGACGCGCTCACCGGCCTTGAGACCGAGCGTGGACAATGCTCGAGCCGTGCGCGCCACGAGGCGCGCATAGTCGCGCCAGGTACGCTCGCGGTAGATGCCGCAATGCTTGGAGCGAAACGCAACCTCGTTCGGCGTGCGTAGCGCCCGCTCGCACAGCAGCGCGGGCGCCGTCCGGCGGCGCAAGGCGTCTCGAGTGACCGTCTCGAATGCGGCCATCACGCTGCCTGTCTGGTGCGTTTCCCTCTTGCGACTATACGTGGTCGTGCGGCGGAATTCTATAGTTCTATTGAACAGCTCAATTGAATACGGGAGCCTTGCCCACTCACCTCCGGCGCCCGGTCGAGCTTGCTGTGCTGGTCAGCCCCTCCAGAATCAGGGCCGAGAACTCGCTGCCGATCCGCTCGATCGAGGCTTTTTCCTTACCGTACCAGCTCGGCACCGCATTCGCCATGCCGAGGATGGCGAGCGCCACCAGCCGCGGATCGAGATCGTCGCGGAATGTTCCGCTGCGCTGCCCCTCGCGGATGACGGTTTCAAAGATGTGCTCGATGCCGCGCGACCACTTACCCACGCGGCGCCGGCTTTCGTTGGGCAGGAACTGCCGCTGGGTGAGGAACACCTTGACGAAATCACTGCGGTCGAGAATGGGCGAAATATGCGACCGGATCAGCCCTGCGAGCTTCTCCGATGGCGAGCCCGGCCCACAGGCAATCGCCTGCGCGGCCTTGAAGAAGTCCTCGACCCCGCGGGTGCAGACGATCTCGAGCGCGACCTCCTTCGAGCGGAAATAATAGTAGAGGCTGGCTTGGCGAATGTTGAGCACATCCGCAATGTCCTGCGTGGAGGCGCCATGGTAGCCGCGCTCGGCGAACACGCGCGCTGCCGCCTCGATGATCTCGGGAGAGCGGCGGTGCGTGCTGCGCCGCCGCGAATTTTCGCCCGCCACGATAGCGCCGCCCGGCGGCACGCGCCTGGCACTTGCACGAACAGGGGGGCGCGATCTAGATTTCATCTATAAACCTATAGAAAATTTCCGGCCCGCAGCTTTCTGTACCAGGAGGAAAGCCCGAATGCTCGCCAGCGCGCAAGCCCGTCCGCCGTTCCGTGCCGACCATGTCGGCAGCCTGCTGCGCCCCGCCGCCTTGCGCCAGGCGTTCAAGGATCACCTCGCCGGGCGCATCAATGACGCCCAGTTTGCGCAGATCCAGGACCGCTGTATCCGCGACGTGGTCCGCCTGCAGGAGGATGCCGGGTTGCCGGTCGTCACCGACGGCGAGTTCCGGCGCGGATCCTATTGGGGCCGCTTCGTCGACCGGATCGACGGGTTCGTGATCAAGCCGGCGGTGTTCGAGTTCCGCGACGATCATGGTCACACGGTCGAGTTCACGGCGCCCTATGCGGAGGAGAAGCTTTATCGCACGCGGCCGCTGGCGCTCGACGAATTCATGTTCCTGCGCGACATCACCAGTGCGCGGCCGAAGATCACGCTGCCATCGCCTTCGACGATGCATTTCTATCGCTGCTCGGATTTCGCCCGCAAGGGCGCCTATCGCGATGTCGGCACGTTCTTTGCCGATCTTTCGACAATTTATCGAGAGGAGATCGCCGATCTTGCCAAGGCCGGCTGCCGCTATATCCAGCTCGACGAAGTGGCGATCGCGCTGCTATGCGATCCCGCGATCCGCGAGAAAGTGGAAGCCGCGGGCGAGAAGCCCGATGCGCTTGTCGATCTCTATATCGAGAGCATCAATGACGCGGTGGCGGCGGCGCCGAAGGACGTCGCGATCGGCATCCACGTTTGCCGCGGCAACTTCAAGGGCCACTATCTGGCGTCGGGCGGTTACGAGTCAGTTGCCGAGCAGTTCTTCAGCCGCACCAAGGCGACGCACTTTCTGCTCGAATACGACACCGAGCGTGCCGGCGATTTCAAGCCGCTGCGCTTCGTCCAGGACAAGGGCGTGGTGCTCGGCCTCATCAGCAGCAAGGTCCCCGCACTGGAGCCCCGCGCGATGCTGGAGCGGCGCGTGCAAGAGGCCTCGCAATATCTGGTGCTCGAGCAGCTCGCGATCAGCCCGCAGTGTGGCTTTGCTTCTACGGTCGCCGGCAATCCGATGACGGAAGCGGACGAGCGCGCGAAGCTCAAGCTCGTGAGCGAGACTGCGGCGGCGATCTGGGGCAGGTCTTGAGATTGCCCGTAGCGTGGAAACGCCGACATCGTCCATGTTGCGGCTCCACGCGCTGCTTCGCCGTCCGCGACAACGCGAGGCGCCGGCACGCTGCCGCCGTTGCGCTTGATGGGGGAACCCGGCGCCAAGCTACCCTCAGAAAAACTTAGCCTTGGCGCAAGAATTAGTAGTTTGCAGCCGACGCTCTGGGTGGGCCGATCAGTTCGGGCCGAAGGCACCAAATTGGAGCCCCCTCATGAGCGAGAAATTGCCCAATCATCCCGAAGTCATCGTCTTTCCTCCACTTATCCCTGCGGCAACAATACTCTTGGCTACTGGCCTGCAGTACGCGCTGCCACTCCAAATGATCGCCGCTATGGACCGCACGTGGCGAGTAGCAATAGGTGGTCTCCTGATGATTGGCGTGCTGCTGCCAGTGATTGGCAGCCGTTCCTTGATGCGTCACGGCACAAATATCAGCCCGCTCGCGCCGACGACCGTTCTGGTCACTGAGGGTGTTTTCGGTTGGACTCGCAATCCATTTTACACGGGTGGCACACTCGCCATGCTCGGATTGGCTTTCCTTTTTCGTATCGACTGGCTGCTTGTTCTGACAATTCCGAGTGCCTTGCTTTTACACTTCGGCGTCGTCAAGCCCGAGGAGGATTACCTCGGTGCTAAGTTCGGGGACACCTATCGACACTACAAGGCAGCTGTGCCTCGTTACTTGTGGCCCCTATGAAAATGGAGCAGGGCGTGAGGGAGTGCCGCAATCCCGATCAAGCTGCACCGTTAAGCAGGCGTCGGACGGCCTGGCGATCGACGGAGGGGGCGGCCCGCTCGATCCAATCAAGCGGAATGAAGCCGTTGTCATCGCGGGCATTCGGATCGGCGCCATGCGCGAGAAGAATCTTAATTGTCTTCACGAAGCCTGCCTTGGCGGCGTAATGAAGCGCCGTGGCGCGCCCACCATCGCTTCCCTGTCCGCTGAGGCGCTTGTCGTCGACACGCGCACCGTGACGCAGGAGGGCCGCGACGAGGTCGGGGTCATCCTTGCGCCCCTGGTTACCGGTGCAGGCGAGCCCGATCCACGACCCCGAGCGATCGACGCACGCGCCCGCGCGCGCGAGAATCGGTGCAAGCTCGGGATGAAGGACCCAGCGGCCGGCACCGATTGATGCCGCGCTCGCTCCCTGGTCGAGCAGCATCATCAGCGTCGCCACACTCTCGCGGGTCACCGCGGCCTGGACCGCGCGCGTGCCGCCGAGCAATGGCTGATCGGCCTTCGAGATGTGTGAGAGAAGCAAGCGCAATGCCTCGACTTGGCCGCGGGCGACGGCATGATGCACTGGCGTGATCTGGAGCGCATCGACAGCAGGATCGATGGCCTGCGCGACTCCCGGATCGCGGCCGATGTCTGCACGGAGACGATCCAGGTCGCCGAGGAACGCGTGCGTGAAAATGTCTTCCTTGGCACCCTGCTGGAGCAAAAGGGTTTCGATTTTGCTGCGGCGCTTCACGCGGGCGGCACAAAGCGGCGTCACGAAGATGAGCGGCTCGATCGGTGAAGGCTTGTTCACATTGACGCCCGCCTCCAGAAGAAACTCGACCGTGGCTTGGCGTCCAGCGAGCACGGCGAGTTGCAGAAGATGGGCAGCGTGCGGCGCGGAGGCGAGGATATCAGGAGCGTGCTTCACCAGTTGCCGTAGCGCCACGGCGTCCCCTCGGCGCGCGAGCGTGATTGCCTCGATCGCCGGCTTGTAGCGCAAGCATATCCCGTGCGGCCGCGCGCGCAGCGCAGAGAGCTCTCGTCCCTCATTGACGAGCGCCATGGCCAGAACGCGGACTTTGTCCGCGATCACACGACGCGCATCGACGTCCGGAACCGCCATGTCGAGCGCGTCTCGGAAATGGCCGAGCCACCTCTCGGCAAGTGCGCGCGTGATCGGCAGCAGATCGTGACGATGCGCGAGCGGCAACTGGGCGCGATCGCTGTAGGCCGTATCACAGCCCAGCCACTCGGTGAAGAAGCGCTTCTGTGCCTCGCGCTCGTTGGTCAGATCTCGGTTGAAGAGCGGCCGCAGCAGCGGATCGGTCTCGATCCGGTCGTAAAGACCGTCGATCAGTGCTGCGATTGCGGCATCGCCTCCGACGCGCCCGAGCAGACTGCCACCTGCGAAGGGGTGGTGCGCTTCAGGGTGGGCAAGGAATCGGCGGTGCTCCATCAAGCGGCTCGAGGTCGATTTCCAACGTCGCTATAGGGTGATGGTCCGAGTTGCTTTTGGTCCCCGCGGCGCCCATTTCCACTGGATAAGTCGCGTACCGGATACCAGCCGCGCGAAAAGTTCCCGCCGTCCCTGACCAGTAGAAACATAGGAACATATTTGTCCATCCTGCATCTACTGGCCAGTTGACCGCCCGGTCGCTGGAAGCGACCCGACGGTAAGGCTGCCAACCCGGGAGAGTCCGATGAGTGCTGAACAATCCGGTCCGACCGGCCCCGATCTCACACACGGAATTTCAATCGATCGACTTGCCGATGGCCAGATGCTCCTGGGACATGTCGGCCAGGAGGCCGTGCTGCTCGCCCGCCGGGGCAAAGAGGTTTTCGCGATCGGCGCCACCTGTTCGCACTACGGCGGGCCGCTTGCGGAAGGTCTCCTTGTCGGTGACACGGTGCGCTGCCCGTGGCATCACGCCTGCTTCAGCTTGCGAACCGGTGAAGCGCTGCATGCTCCCGCACTGAGCCCGGTTGTTCGGTGGCAGGTCGAGTCGCGTGACGGTCGTGTCTTTGTGCGTGATAAGCAGGACGCGAAAGAACAGCCGAGAAGCAAGACAGGAGCCGCGCGCTCTGGGTCGTTGCCCGAGAAGATCGTGATCGTTGGTGGCGGGGCGGCCGGCTTTGCGGCAGCCGAAATGCTCCGTCGCGAGCAATATCGAGGACGCATCGTCATGCTGAGCAATGATGATGCGCCGCCCGTGGACCGTCCGAATTTATCCAAGGACTATCTTGCCGGAACCGCCCAGGAGGATTGGGTGCCGCTGCGCCCGGACAGTTTCTATCGCGATAGCGGGATCGAGCTTGAGCTCAAAACGAATGTAACTGGCATCGATGTGCGTTCACGCGAGGTGGCGCTGGCTGATGGAAGGCGCGTCCCCTACGACCGGCTGTTACTTGCGACCGGCGCCGAACCGGTTCGCTTGTCAATCCCGGGTGCCGACCTGCCGCATGTGCGCACGCTGCGTTCGCTTGCCGATTGCCGCGCCATCATCGAGCTCGCCAAGACGGCACGCCGCGCGGTCGTGCTGGGCGCGAGCTTCATCGGGCTCGAAGTGGCTGCCTCGCTGCGAACCCGCGGGATCGAGGTCCATGTCGTGGCACCCGAAAAGCGCCCGATGGAGCGCATCCTGGGTCCGCAAATGGGGGATTTCGTGCGTAGACTCCACGAGGAGCACGGCGTGATCTTTCAACTCGAGGACACGGCAAGTGCAGTCGACGGCAAGACTGTCAAGTTGAAGAGTGGCGGCACGCTCGACGCTGATCTCGTCGTCGCCGGCATTGGGGTTCGCCCCCGTCTCGAGCTTGCGGAGAAAGCCGGTCTTGCCATTGATCGCGGCGTTGTGGTTGGTCACTATCTGGAGGCGAGCGTACCCGGAATCTATGCGGCCGGAGACATTGCGCGCTGGCCCGATCCGCACAGCGGCGAGCGCATTCGCGTGGAGCATTGGGTTGTCGCCGAGCGCCAGGGCCAGGCTGCCGCGCTCAGCATGCTCGGACATCGCGAGCCATTCGCCGCCGTGCCGTTCTTCTGGAGTCAGCACTACGATGTTCCGATCAACTACGTCGGCCATGCCGAGAAGTGGGACGACTTGACGATCGACGGCGACATCGCGTCAAGGAACTGTGTGTTGAGCTACAAGCGCAACGGCCGCGTGCTCGCCGTCGCCTCGATCTATCGAGACGTCGAGAGTCTGCAGGCCGAAGTCATGATGGAGCGGAGCGTCGCGCAGGCCGCTTGATGCATCGCCGAGCGGTCGCCGGTTCCATGCCGGTCCAATCACGCTGTGATGCTCTCGGGGCTGCGCAAAGATTTGGCACGGACACGAATGCGTGCCTCGATGACGGCGACTGGCATGGAATGGAACAGGTCGCGGATCGGCCAATAGGCTCCCGCCGGGGGATGCCGCCCGCCGAGCACGTTCCGGAACGGCTCGAAGCCTTCAAGGTCCAACGCCGCGTCCCATTCGGCGCCGGTTGGCCAGTGTCGTCCGCCTTGTGTTGCTCGACCGAACAGGCGGCCAACCGCGACGATCACGGCATCGCGACCGCGTGTGCGAGCAAAGGCGATGACCTCATCGCGATCTGGGCCTGTGACGTCCACCGCACGGTAGCCGCCCTCGGTGAATAGCGCCGGGGCCCGCTCCCGGAGCATCAGAAGTGCGCGCATCAGCGCAAGCTTGATCCGTCCGTCCGGCCAGGCATCGGCGAGCTTCGTCCAATCGGCTCGTTCGCCAATCGAGCTGAGCGCTGCGACGCGCTCCCTGAAATCGACCGGTCGGCGATTGTCCGGATCGACCAGCGACAGATCCCAGAATTCCGTGCCCTGATAGAGATCAGGCACGCCCGGCATCGCGAGCTTGAGGGCCAGCTGGGACAGACTGTTGAGTGCTCCGAGCTGAGCGATGCGAGACACGAACGGTTCAAACGAGCTGAGAAATTCTCTCGAGCTGTCGCGATCGAGCAGTCGCTCGACAAACATCGTCAATCCCTCCTCATAGAGAGAATCCGGATTGAGCCAGCTTGTCAGTTCCTTGGCCTCGCGCGCTGCCTTCACAACATAGGCCTGCATCCGTTCCACGAATGCGCGATCGGGGCCCGCCAGCGGCCAGGCGCCGAGCAGTGCCTGGTAGACCATGTAGTGGTGTGCCCGCGACGGCCGATTGGCCGCCGGCATGGCCTCGATCAATGGCGCATTGAGCGCCCGCCATCGGCCGACGATCTCATCCCATTCTCCGGCAAGCTCGGACAGTGTCAGGATGCGCGCGCGGGCATCTTCGCCCCGTTTGGTATCGTGAGTGGCGGTGGCGCTCAGGCCGTGCGGAAAGGTCTCGACTCGATGCGCCATCTGGTGATGGAAATCACCCACCGACAATGCGTCGGCGGCTGGATTTCCCCCGACTTCGTTGAGTGCCAGCAGCCGGTGATAGCGATAGAACGCGGTGTCCTCCAACGCCTTGGCCATCACTGGTCCGGTGAACTGCTGAAGCTTGAAGGCGAAACGGCGAACGCGGGAGATGCTGTGGCCGACGCGGGGCGGCTTGACCAAGTCGAGGGTGACGGCATCGCGCAGCACATCGAAAACGCTGCCGTCAGGACCGACCCACTCGGCGCGCGCCTTCGTGACCGCGCCGTCGATGATGGCGCGGTCCTCGCGTGAGGGGCCCGACCCCGTCAGATAGGTACGGTAGATCGGGAAGTGCAAAATGAACAGCCGAAGTGCGAGGGCGAGCCGGTCGGCCGCATAGTCGCGGGTCGTGTAGTGTCCGGCCGCGATCCGATCGAGCAGACGAGCCAGGACTGTGAACTCGCTCACCAGAATGGTCGAGAGCACCCGCCGCTTGGCTGCCAGCATAATCTGTTGAAATGGCCGTGGATCGCCGCTCGCGTGATGCCATGTCTCGTCCAGCCGCCTGAGGCCGGCGCCATCAAGGAGCACGCGCGAGAGCATGTTGAGCCATTCATAGCCGGTCGTGCCAGCAACGCCAGGGAAGCGTGGCAGATGCTCGTGCTCCTCAAGAATCTTCTCCACGAGGACATAGAACCTGCCCCTCTGCATGGGACTCGCGCTGCTGATCAGCCGCTGCAGTCGCTGCAGGTATTGCTGCGGATCGCGCAATCCATCGATATGATCAAGCCGCAGCCCGTGCAGGCGCCCGTCTGCAATCAAACGGGCAACGAGCCCATGGATCGCCGCAAATGTGCGCGCGTCCTCAACCCGCAGGCCCGCAAGCGAATTGATATCGAAGAATCGCCGATAGTTGATATCGCTCGCCGAGAGGCGCCAATGCGCCAGGCGATAGTGCTGGCGTTCGAGCAACCCGTGCAGCGTGAGAGCGGCTGCACGCCCGCCAGCATGAGGCCTATAGGCATCAAGGCCGCGCGCGATGATGGCTTCTGCACCTTCGATGCCAGTGAGCTCCGCCTTGAGCGCGGCCGCTTTCTGGCGCGGCGGGTTGTGCGGTCCTCTATAACGCGACGCGAGCTCGAGGAGCTTCCAGCCGACCGGCTGGTCCCTGGCAAACGCGTCGGTTACTACCTTCTCCAGGATTTCGCCATAGCGCGGGGGCGTGATCGGCAGCCTGTGCTCGTAGTACCAGGCCGAGAAGCTTCCCTCGGACGCGTCGTAGCGGAGTTCAATGTCACCGCGCTCGAGCGCCTCGCCATAGGACGTGCCCAGGATCGGCAGAAGCACGCCGCCAGCAGGGCGATGCGCGAGCAGCGGCCAATCGATGTCGAAGAAATCCGCATAGGGCGAGGCACGGCCCCACTCGAGCACGTCAAGCCACCAGGCGTTGTCGTCATAGTGGACGCCCATATGGTTCGGCACAAAATCGAGGATCAGGCCCATGTCGGCCTCGGCGAGCGCCGCGCTGAGCTGGCGTAAGCCCTCTTCCCCACCGAGCTCCGGATTGAGCGCGTTGTGATCGACCACGTCGTAGCCGTGAGTGGAGCCATGGCGTGCCTTGAGGAAGGGTGACACGTAGAGGTGGCTGATCCCGAGTGCCTTCAAATAGGGGACAATCGCGGCGGCCTGCGCGAAGCCGAAGCGTGCCGTGAGCTGCAGCCGATAAGTCGCAATCGGAACTGCGGTGGGCATCATGTCCCTCCGATTGTCCAGGACACGGACCACGGCGGCAGCTTGCCCGTCGCAGTATCGCCCCACAGCGAGCGAGTTTCCGCCGCCAGGCGTTGGGCTTGCGCCACCTCGCCGGACAGATTCGCCATCAGCGCGAGCCTGCTGCCGTCGCCGAGGCGCCACTGCGCCGTTATGATCGAGCCGTCGTGACGCGCTGAGCCGAAGCGTACGCCGGCAAGCCGAGGGACGATCTCGCGATTGCGGATCGCTAGCAGCTCACGCACAAACGCCAGCCGCTTGCGGGATTGTGGTTCGTCACGCTCATTCCAGTCGAGTGCGGCGGAACGAAATGTCGCCACCGAGAGGGGATCCGGAATCTCATCGCCGTATTGCGCATAGGCTTGTGCAAACTCCCGCCGGCGACCCTGCCGGACTGCGTTCGCCAAGTCGCCCGTGAAATCGCAGAAGAACGGAAATGGCCGCGTCGATCCCCACTCCTCGCCCATGAACAGCAGCGGCGGCATCGGGGCCAGCAGGGTGATCGCAAGCGCCGCCGTGAGCGGCGCCGGATCGACCAACGAGGACTGGCGTTCGCCAAGCGGACGGTTGCCGATCTGGTCGTGGTTCTGCAGAAAGTTTACGAAGGCGAGCGGCGACAGCTTGTCCGAGCGCTCGCCGCGTGCGCGGTCGCCACGATGCGCCGAGGTCTCGCCCTGGTACGAAAACCCTGACGACAGCACCCGTGTGATATGGTCGAGCGGCGTCTCTGCATAGTCCTGGTAGTAGCTCTTTCGCTCGCGCGTGAGCAGCGTGTGCCAGGCGTGGTGATAGTCGTCGTTCCATTGCGCGCGGTAGCGACCCTGCGGTGGCTGTTCGAGCGGATCAAGCAGGCTCGCGCTGTTGTCATCGTTCTCGAGCACGAGATGCAGCTTGCGACCGGTCTGCGACGCAAGCTGCCCGACCGAGCGGCTGAGATCGTTTAAGAGCGACGGCTCGCCCCGCTCTGCAATTGCGTGCACGGCATCGAGCCGAAGCCCATCGAAGCGATAGTGTGCGAGCCAGTGCAGTGCATTCTCGATCACGAAAGCGCGTACCTCCGGCACGCGATAGTCGATGGCCAGGCCCCAGGGCGTGTGCGCAGAGGTGAAGAACGACGGCGCATAGCGCGAAAGATAGTTCCCCTCAGGGCCGAAGTGATTGTAGACGACGTCGAGAAAGACCGTGAGGCCGCGCGCGCGCGCGGCGTCGACAAGCGCCTTGAGATCCTCCGGTCGGCCATAAGCGCTGTCGGGCGCGTAAAGCAGCACGCCGTCATAGCCCCAGTTGCGGCCGCCGGCGAAATCCGCAACCGGCATCAGCTCGATCGCCGTGAGGCCGGTCTGGACCACATGGTCGAGTTTCTCAATCGCGCTCCGAAAATTCCCACCTGGCGTGAAGGTGCCGATGTGGAGCTCGAGGAAAGCCGTGTCTTGCCATGGCCGGCCGCGCCAATCCGGGACCCGCCAATCATACGCGTCATGATCGACGATCTCGCTCGGGCCGAACACGTCCTGTGGCTGGAAATGTGAAGCCGGATCCGGAACCTCGAGCTCGCCGTCAATGCGGAATTTATAGAGCGTTCCGGCACCAGCGCCCTTGATCGCCAGCGTGTGCCAGCCGTCCGGGCGTGCCTGCATTGGATGGACGCGGTCGAGCACCAGCTCGACACGCTTGGCAGCCGGCGCCCAAAGACGGAACGTGACGCCACTCGGCGTCAAGAGCGGACCGAATTGGGCCGGGATGCTCATATCTCACCGGAGAACACCAGCACGGCACGCGACGACGCCTGGGCCTTCGAGCCGGCCGCATGCTCCTTGCCGGCTTCGATTTTGCTCACAGTATCGAGCACTGGCAGCCAGCGGCTGTATTCAGGCAAAGTCGGAAAAGTGAACTCGATCTCCAGCGCCGCCGCGTTGAGGACCACGAAAAGCGACGACTGCCCCGACTGGACTGGGCCGAGCAAATAGGAGAGAAAACGCCCCTCCGGAAAATTCCAGTCCGCCTCGGTCATCTCTGTTGCTTGCGGAGTCAGCCACAGGACACCGAACGAGCCATCCGGCCGGCGGCCTTCGACAAAGCGCCGCGTTCGCAGTTGAGGATAGGCCCGCCGCAGGCTCGTGAGCTGTGCGACAAGCTCGGTCATGTCCTCGCCCTTGCGGCCGAGGCCAGACCAATCGATCCATCCGATGGAATTGTCCTGGCAATAAGCGTTGTTGTTGCCGTTCTGGCTGTTGCCAACTTCATCGCCGGCGAGGATCAGCGGCACGCCCTGTGCCAGCAGCAGGCACGAGAGCAGATTGCGGCGCAGCTGCTGGCGCAACGCGATGATCTTGGGATCCGATGTGGGGCCCTCGACGCCGCAATTGGTGCTGCCATTGTCGTCCGATCCGTCGCGGTTCTCCTCGCCGTTGGCTTCGTTGTGCTTATGGGCATAGCTCACCAGGTCGGCCAAAGTGAAGCCATCGTGCACGGTTACATGATTGATGCTTGAGCGCGGACCGCGGCCATCGTGATTGAACAGGTCGGTCGAGCCGGTCATGCGGCCGCCAACGTCGCCGATCAGGTTGCCGGCGCCTGCCCAATAGCGCCGCAGCGTGCTCCGGAAACGATCGTTCCATTCCGACCAGCCGGATGGAAACCCTCCGACTTGATAGCCGCCGGGGCCAATGTCCCAAGGCTCCGCAATTATCTTTACATCGGCGAGAACAGGGTCTTGTTTGACCGCTGCGAAGAACGCCGCACCGCGATCGAATCCCTGGCGGCCGCGCGCGAGCGTCGTGGCGAGATCGAAGCGGAACCCATCGACGTGGCAGACCTCGACCCAATAGCGCAGCGAATCCATGACGAGCTGCAGCACCCGCGGATGCGTAAGATTGAGCGCGTTGCCACAACCGGTGAAGTCGTCGTAGTAGCGCGGCTGGTCCGGAAGCAGCCAATAGTAGGAGGTGTTGTCGATGCCTTTGAAGCTCAGCGTCGGACCGAGATGATTGCCTTCGCAGGTGTGGTTGTAGACGACGTCGAGAATGACTTCGATGCCGGCGTCGTGCAGCCGCGCCACCGTCGAGCGGAACGCGTCCAAAGGATCGCCAGGCGCGTAGCGAGGCTCCGGTGCGAAGTAGCCGAGCGTATTGTAGCCCCAATAGTTGACGAGGCCCCGCCCCACCAGATGCCGATCATCGGCGAAGGCATGAATTGGCAGCAGCTCGATCGCGGTCACGCCAAGGCGCTTCAGGTGCGCCACCATGGCAGGACTGCTCAAGCCTCGAAAGGTGCCGCGCGTGCCGGGGGGCAAATCCTCGCGCTGCTGCGTCAGACCCTTGACGTGCGCCTCGTAGATGATGGTGTCTTCCCATGGCGTGTGCGGCCGGCGCTCGTCGCCCCAGGTGAAGGCCTCATCAATCACGACGCCCTTTGGCATGCCGCGCGCATTGTCACGGCGATCGATTGAGAGATCACCGCGCGGGCTGCCGGTGCGATAGCCGAAAAGCGCATCGCTCCAGACCAGCCGCCCGGCGAGCTGCTTCGTGTACGGATCGACCAGGAGCTTGTACGGATTGAAGCGAAAGCCACGTTCCGGCTCATAGGGGCCGTGCACGCGGTAGCCGTAGAGTTGGCCTGGGCCGACGTCATTGAGATAGCCGTGCCAGATGTCCTCGCTGCGCTCCGGCAAGGCGATACGCTCGCGCTCCCGCCGCCCCTGGCTGTCGAACAGACAAAGCTCGACCTTGCTGGCATTGGCCGAAAACATCGCAAAATTGGTACCCCGTCCGTCCCAGGTGGCACCAAGCGGATGCGGCGACCCGGCCGAGAGCCGCGTGCTAGCGCCCGGGGACGAGAAAAACTGCAGCAAGCGGTGGAACGACAAGGCTGACCTCGGGGACGGCTCCCTCCTGCAACGTATTCACGCCCCCGGCGTTCCCCACATTCGTCCCGCCATAGATGTCCGCATCGGTGTTGAGCACCTCGCGCCAGAGCCCCGCAAAGGGAACTTGGATGTGATAGTCGCGATAGACCTCCGGGGTGAAGTTCACCACCACCAGGCATTGATCGTTCACGTCACGCCCTTTGCGCAACCAGGCAAAAACGCTGCGATCGGCGTCGTGCATGACCAGCCATTCGAACCCCGCAGCCTCACAGTCGAGCTCGTGCAATGCCGGTATCGTGCGATACAGGTGATTGAGGTCCCGCACCAGCCTCTGGATGGCGGCATGCGGTGGCTCTTCCAGAAGATGCCAATCCAACGAATGGTCGTGCCGCCACTCGTGCTCCTGTCCGAACTCGCCGCCCATGAACAGGAGCTTCTTGCCTGGATGACCGAACATGAACCCGTAATAGACGCGCAGGTTCGCAAACCGTTGCCAGCGGTCGCCCGGCATGCGGCCGAGGATCGAGCGTTTGCCGTGCACGACCTCATCGTGCGACAGCGGCAGAATGAAATTCTCGGAGAAGGCGTAGTGCAGACCGAACAGGATCTGGCCGTGGTGATAGCGCCGATAGACCGGGTCCTTGCTCACATAGTCCAGGGTGTCGTGCATCCACCCCATGTTCCATTTGTAGCCGAAGCCCAGTCCGCCATACTCGATCGGGCGCGACACCATCGGCCAGGCCGTGGATTCCTCCGCCGCCGTTGTGGCGTTGGGAAAGCGCCCGAACAGTTCGGTGTTGAAGCGGTGAAGGAATTCGATGGCCTCGAGATTCTCGCGCCCGCCGTATTTGTTGGGGATCCAGCCACTTTCGGGCCGGCTATAGTCGAGATAGAGCATGGAGGCGACCGCATCGACGCGTAGGCCATCTGCGGCGTAGCGGTCGAGCCAGAACAGTCCGCTGGCCAGCAGAAAGTTCGCGACTTCGGTGCGACCATAGTTGTAGATGAGCGTATTCCAATCGAGATGCCGTCCTTGCCGGGGATCGGCGTGCTCGTAGAGGGCCGTGCCATTGAAATGGCCCAGCCCGTGCGGATCGTCGGGAAAGTGGCCCGGCACCCAATCAAGCCATACGGCAAGCCCCGCTTGATGGCAGGCATCAACCAGCGCTGCGAAATCGGCCGGAGAGCCGAAGCGGCTGGTGGGCGCGAACAGGCCCGTCGGCTGATAGCCCCAGGAGCCGTCGAACGGATGCTCGTTCACCGGCAAGAACTCGACATGAGTGAAGCCGAGATCGCGGACATAAGCCGGCAGCACGTTCGCGAGTTCCCGGTAGCTGAGCCAGCGTCCGTCGCCGGCATGGCGGCGCCACGAACCCAAATGTACTTCGTAGATCGAAACCGGTGCGCCGAGTGCATTGACGCCGGCAGGGGCCGGTTGTGGCCGTGGGATGGCATCGAGATCAACCACGATCGAGGCGCTCCCCGGCCGCAGCTCCGCCGCGAACGCTACCGGATCTGATTTGAGCGGCAGCATGTGGCCGTCGGCCGCGATGATCTCATATTTGTAATGATCGCCGGCACGGCCCTGTGGCAGGAAGATTTCCCAGAAGCCGTTGCCGCGCACGCGCATGGCGTGGCGGCGGCCATCCCAAAAATTGAAATCGCCAACCACGCTGACGCGCCTGGCGTTCGGGGCAAACACCGCGAAGGCCACGCCGGGCACGCCGTCGAGCGTCATCGGGTGCGCACCGAGCTTGTTGTAGAGCGTGAGGTGGTTGCCCTCGCCGAGCAGGTGGAGATCGAAGTCTGACAGAACTGGCGGAAAACGATAAGCATCCTGGAACTCGACGAGACGCTCCCCGAAGCGTGCGCGCAGATGATAGCGGGGCGAGCCATTTGGGGGCCGTCCGGCAAACAGTCCGGCCTCATGAACGCGCACCAATTCGCTCTCGTTACCCCGGTCGTCGATCGCGACCAGCTCTTCGGCATCCGGCACGAATGCCCGCACCACCGGTTTGTCATTTTCGACATGAAGCCCGAGATAGTGAAACGGGTCGGAGTGCCGCCCCTCGATCACCGCATAGGCTTCTTGCGGCAGCGTGGTCATGCAGCGAGAGCCTCCTGTCTCGTCAGGATTCGCAAGGCGCCTCGTACCGGGACTCGCACCCAATCGGGGCGATAGGACAACTCGTATTCGATCTCGTAGAACACCTTTTCGAGCAGGAAAAAATCGAGCAAGCGATCGGCTTTGCCGCGATCCTGCGGCCACAGCCTCGGATTGGTCAGCTGCTCGTGATAAGCACCGACCACCGCATCGACCGCGCGATCGCGCCAATCGTCGAGCGCCTTGGAAATCTTGCCGTTCTCATCCGGCGCCGATCGCAAGGCACGATCGAGTGCTGCCGTCGCCGAATAGTCGATCGAGCGGATCAGGCCGGCGAGGTCGCGCGCTGCCGGTGCCTTGCGCCGGCGCTCGGCAAGGCTGCGGCGCGGCTCGCCCTCGAAGTCGATGATGAACACGTCGTCCTTGACGATCAGCATCTGTCCGAGATGGAAATCGCCATGGTGCCGGATCTTCATGCCGCCGATCCGGCTCGGAAGCAGCTCGCGCACGCGCGACGGCAGCGAGCGGCGCTGCGCCAACAACTCATCAATGGTGCGGCCATCCTCCTCTTTGAAATCAGTTCGGCGCCGCGCGAGCTCGTCGAGCGCGCGTTCGGCTCGATCGTGAAACTGGGTTGACCATTCGGTGGTATCGTCCGCCGTGATCGGCTCCGGTGCGAAATCAGGGATGTCGTCGCGGCTGGCAAGCGCGAGCTGCATTTCGGCGATGCGAACGCCAGCTTGACGGATGCGCGCCAGGTAGGCGACCTGCTCATCGGTCTCTTCGGTCGGTTCAGTCGGAAGCAGCCGCTCCTCTTCCACGTAACGATCGAGGTAGCCGTTGGTGACAGTCCAGGCGTCACCCTGGTTCTCGACGAACTGGTGAACGACCGCGACCGCATGGCGGGCCTGATCGCCAACCAGCTCGACGGCACCCAACATCGCAGGCGTGTTGGCGAAGGGGACAATCTCGGTGAGAAACCGTCCCACCTCGATCTCGGGATTGATGCCGGACTCCAGCCTGCGGAACAATTTGACCACGCAGTCGGAACCGACCAGAACGGATGTGTTGGACTGCTCGGTGTCGACCGCACGGACATTCTCGATTTTGTCCGGTACTGAAAGCTTGCCGACGGGCGAGAACTCGACCCGTTGGCCGTCGCTCGCATCGATGTCGGCGCGGCGACGCAGCCTGTCGAGCAGCGCGGAAATGAACTCGGAATTTGCTGCAGCGTCGAGCAACATGCCTTCACGCGGTCCTTGCCGCACGGCCGCGAGCGCATTGGGATCACGGTGCTCGCGATCCATGCGCTGCCATTTGACGGCGAGCGGCATGACATATCGGTCTTTGCGCCGACCTTTGGCCTCGATCAACGCGATGTCGAGCTCATTGCCGAGGGGAATAATGGCCTCGACGTGTGCATCGATGCTGGGGGCCGAGCGCTCGGGAAACCAGCGCCGCGTCGCCAGAAAGCCCGGCAGCACATCCCGCTCCAGGACCGCGCGGGTGCGGCCCTGCCAGAGTGAGCTCAATCCTTTGGCAACGACCAATGTCTCAAATTCGAGCCCGAGGCGCCGCATTTCCACTGGATCGGCCTCCTGTTCGGAGAGCAGGAACCAGAAGAAACCATATGGAGCGAGCGTGACATGGTAGGGAGCTTCGCCGATGGGAGGAAATTTCTGGCGGCCGAGCATCTCGACCGGCACGCGGCCGCGCCACGGCGAGAGGTCAATCTCTGCAGACTGCGCCGAGCGCGACAGATTGGCGATGCAGAGCAGCGCGTCGTTGCCGTGTTGCCGCAGATAGACCAGCACGGATCGGTTCGCTGGACGGACGAAAGTCAACGAGCCGCGGCCGAACACCTGGCTGGACTTGCGAACCGAGATGATGCGCTTGGTCCAGCTCAGCAAGGAACCGAGGCTGCGCGATTGCGCCTCGACGTTGATGGCCTCGTAGCCATAGACCGGATCCATGATCGTCGGTGCATAGAGGCGGGCGGGATCGACGCGTGAGAAGCCGCCGTTGCGGTCGGGCGTCCACTGCATGGGCGTCCGCACGCCATTGCGGTCGCCGAGATAGATGTTGTCACCCATGCCGATCTCGTCACCGTAATAGATGATCGGCGTGCCGGGAAACGACATCAGCAAGGAATTCATCAGCTCGATCTTGCGGCGGTCGTTATCCATCAGCGGGGCGAGGCGGCGGCGGATGCCGAGGTTGAGGCGGGTTCGCGGGTCCGCCGCATAGGCCGACCACAAGTAGTCGCGCTCGACGTCGGTCACCATCTCGAGTGTGAGCTCGTCGTGATTGCGCAGGAACAGTGCCCACTGACAATTGTCCGGAATGTCCGGCGTTTGCCGCAGGATATCGGCGATCGGGAAACGATCTTCTTGCGCTATCGCCATGTAGATGCGCGGCATCAACGGGAAATGATAGGCCATGTGGCATTCGTCACCGGCCCCGAAATAGTCGCTGACATCCTCCGGCCACTGGTTGGCCTCGGCGAGCAGGATCTTGCCGTGACCGTAGGATTCGAGTTCGGCCCGGATCTTCTTGATGATGGCGTGAGTCTCCGGGAGGTTCTCATTGCTGGTGCCTTCCCGCTCACAGAGATAGGGAATGGCATCGAGCCGGAAGCCGTCCACGCCGAGGTCGAGCCAGCGGCGCATGGTACGGACCATCTCGAGCAGCACCCGCGGATTGTCATAGTTGAGGTCGGGCTGATGCGAGAAGAAGCGGTGCCAATAGTATGCGCCAGCGTCCGCATCCCAGCTCCAGTTGGACTTTTCGGTGTCGCTGAAGATGATGCGCGTTTCGAGATAGCGTTGATCTGTATCGCTCCAGACATACCAGTTGCGCGCGTCACTTCCGGGTTTGCTCCGGCGCGCACGTTGGAACCAGGGATGCTGGTCGGAGGTGTGATTGATGACGAGCTCGGTGATCACGCGCAGCTTCCGCCGCTTGGCCTCTAGCATGAATCGGCGAAAATCCTGCATCGTGCCGAAGTCGGGATTGATGGTGCGGTAATCGGAGATGTCGTAGCCGTCGTCGCGCCCGGGCGATGGATAGAACGGCAGCAGCCACAGTGTCGTGACACCGAGATCCTGCAGATAGTCGAGTTTGCTGGTGAGGCCGGCGAAATCGCCTATGCCGTCGTTATTGCTGTCAGCGAACGCCTTGACGTGCAGCTGATAAATGATTGCATCCTTGAACCAGAGTTCGTCGAGCGACTGTTCGGGCTTGATGTCGGCGAGCACGTTCATGCTGTGGCTCCTCAGGCCCAGCACCGGAACAGCAACGCAGGATCCTGCTCGGGCTCGATCCGCAGCCGCACGCCACCCCACTCGATCACGCGACGCTCTCCCGTCTTCAGGTTTTCGATTTCGCGCACCCGCCGGCGCGTTCCCGGAGCGCCGATCTCGATCTCACCAAAGTGGAACCAAAACTCGCGCGGCCCGGCATTGAGTGCGATGGCCACCGCGACGGCATTGTCGCCAGCCACGGACTCCTTGACGAAGCCGATGACGTTGCTGTCATCGACCTGTGCGAAGCGCAG
>Ga0066903_100000802_pt1 | contig 21158 bp, 19 predicted proteins | sample PanSoiMetaGPlot1_FD_67491 | JGI IMG/M metagenome (GOLD analysis project Ga0066903, IMG submission 67491) | Tropical forest soil microbial communities from Panama analyzed to predict greenhouse gas emissions - Panama Soil - Plot 1 (version 2) | ecosystem: Environmental > Terrestrial > Soil >... | reverse complement strand
CGTCCAGTCGGGTCCGCTCTTGACTTCATGGTTACACTTGAGGCACCTGTGCGCCTGCACAGGATCCGCAACGATCAGCTTTATCATTATTACCTCGGTGACCCGATCGAGGTCTTGATGCTTCACGTCGATGGGACGAGTGAGCGTGTCGTAGTCGGCCCCAATCTGCGCGGGGGTCAACGCCCGCAGTTGCTAATCCCGGGAAATACTTTTCACACGGCGCGTGTAACTGGACAGCGCCGGTGGTTTCTGGGAGCGAGCACCGAATGGCCCGGTGTGGAACCGGCCGATGTCGAAATCGGCGATGTCGATGCCTTAGCGGCAAAATATCCAGAGGTCGCTACCGATTTGCGGGCATCCCAAAAAGGTAGAGGCGATTGACCCTAAATCGCCTTCGGGTGAACCTTCATATTGCTGTGGTAAAGGTAAAAAAGCCAGGTCGACTGACACTCCTTGGACAAAGCGAGGCGAGACTGCCCGCCTCGCCCGCCGAAGCCCGACTCGAGACTTTTCCGAATCCCGCGCCTGACCGAAATTATCTGATTCATTTCGAAACCGACGATTTCACTTCCGTTTGCCCGATCACAGGCCAGCCCGATTTCGCCAGGATCGACATCGATTACGTGCCGGACCGTCTCTGTGTCGAAAGCAAATCGCTAAAGTTTTATCTTGCTTCGTACCGCAATGAGCGCGCCTTCAATGAAGCGGTGACGAATCGCATTCTGGACGATTTCGTGAAAGCCTCTGCGCCAAGAGAGGCAATTGTGACCGCGCAATTCTCCGCGCGGGGTGGAATCGCGCTCACTGTCCGTGCGGAGCATCCGGACAAAGGCAAGATCGCTCGCGACGGTCGATGACAAAGCGGCGGAACACCACCGCAGTCTAAAACGCAAAGCGCGTACCGGGCGTTTGGGAATTGCGGCGACGTTTGGAGTGCGGTGCCGCAGCAGCTACTTTCGATTTTCTCTTTCTGCCGATTTACTTGAAAGAATCGCCAAGCACGAAGCGACGCATACAGTTACAACAAATGAAACGCGCGGTGGTTCTGCTAAGCGGCGGAATCGATTCAACCACAACGCTCGCAATCGCAATCACAGAAGGCTACGAAGCATATGCGTTATCATTCAATTACGGTCAGCGCCACCAGATCGAAACGAAAGCCGCTCGCCGTGTTGCTGACTCGTTAGGCATAAAAGAGCATCGGGTCGCAAAGATTGACTTGCGTCTTTTTGGAGGTTCAGCGCTGACAGACGACGTCGATGTACCCAAAAAGCGTTCGGAAGGGGAAATCGCACGCGGAATTCCGGTCACCTACGTGCCGGCGCGCAACACCATCTTTCTTGCTTACGCCCTTGCGTGGGCAGAACTGATTCCCGCCGCTGATATTTTTCTTGGAGTCAATGCTATCGACTACAGCGGCTATCCCGACTGTCGTCCTGAGTTCATTGAAGCGTTTGAGAGAGTAGCGAATCTCGGGACAAGAGCTGGCGTCGAAGGCCCACGTTTTCACGTTCACACTCCGCTGATAAAGTTTTCGAAGGCTGACATCATTCGCAAAGCGGTCGATCTCGGCGTCAATCTCTCGCTGACGCACAGCTGTTACGATCCGTCACCTGTAGGCCTCGCCTGCGGCGAATGCGATTCGTGTTTGCTGCGGCTCAAAGGCTTTCGCGAAGCCGGGATAAAAGATCCGATTCGGTACGCGAAGAAATGAAACGCCCATTCAGAATTTTCGATCTCTCGAAACACGAACAGCGTGTCGTGCTCATCTTGATCTTGGTCCTAATCGCACTCGCGTTTGTCGGATACGAACAGCGCGTTCATCGCGTGAAGGTTCAACCGACCTCCACAACAGAACCCAACCGGTTTGCTAGTCCCATACAGCCAACGGATGAACAGTAGGCTTCAATCTTCGTCGTTGATCTTTCAATTCTCGCTTACTCCGGGAATGCGGCCATAGCCGACGAAGACGGGACTGATTTTTGCGTCGCCGCTCTGCGGTGGCGGTGGCATTTTGAAATCGAAAACGCTGACGCCAAAGCGCTGTTTGCCGTCGTATGTGCGGCCGTCGCTCGATCCGATCATGACCCGTTTTTTCGTTCGTTTTTCGCGGCCAAGGTAAATCATCGTGTGGGTGATAGGTGGGTCGCGATCGATGTTGTAAGTGCCACGCCAGAAGAGCAGATCCCCGGGCTTAAGGTGATCGAGCTCAAACGTATCTTCCTTGCGACTCAAGACTGCATCAAAATCTCCCGCTTTGCGCACCCAGACATATTGCTGGCTCGAATCGCGCGGCACGTCTTTGAACCCGTTCTCCGTGAGAAGATAATAAATGAACCCGGAGCAATCCATGCCGCCGTTTGCCGGATCGGCGGAGCCGTAGGTGTAGCCGAGATTCTGTTTCGTGAGTTCGAGTGCGGCATCAAGGATTTGCCGCACTTTTTGTGGATAATTGTCGTAACCGGCAATCTCGCCCGGCGAAAGAGTCGCGTCTGGTGCGCTTTTTTTTTCGGCAGTCGGATGGGAAGGAGTTGGTTGCGGAGTTTCGGCTGGACTCGGCGATGGTGTCTCCTCCGGGGTGGGCGTCGGAGATTTCCCTTTGTGTTTCCGCTGTGTCTCTGATGTGGGACTCGGAGACGGAGTTGGCGAACTCTTCTTGTGTTTGGGTGAGGCTATGGGTGATGGAGTTGGCGTCGCCTTCCTCGCCGAGTGTTTCCGATGCTTACGCGGGACCGGCGTTGGTGTCGGCGCGAAGACCCTTTTGATCTTTGTGCCTAACGACTCGTCGGCGGCGTTCGCCGCATCCATAACTCCGAAAACAAGTGCTGAAACTGAGAGCAGTCCGACAAGCTTGAGTACGCCCGCGGCTGGTAAAGCGGCAAAGCATCGCCGCACTCCAAAACGTAGCCGTGATGGCCGGCAGCGATTTCCCGCTCCGGTTTTGGAGTGCAGCGGTGTTCTGCCGCTTTTCATATTGTACAGCACTCGATTGTGGGCATCAGAAGGAGCAGGAGTAAACGGTACCGCTCAGTGAGCGAGTTCCTGAAGAATTGCTTTATTGAGCCGAATCCCGCCTTCGAAATTCTCGAGAGGAAAATTCTCGTTAGGCGAATGCGCGCGGCAATCGGGCAATGCGAGTCCCATCAACAGTGTTTCAATGCCGAGGATCCCCCGGAACTCTGAGACAATGGGGATGCTGCCTCCCTCGCGGATGAGCGCTGGGTCGCGATTAAACGCTTTGCACAATGCGCGTTGCGCCGCTTGGCCTGTCGGTGAATGTGGATCGGTGAGGTACCACGGCCCGCTGTGGCCGTCCGTGATCTCTATGGTAACGCCTTTCGGCAGGTTTTTTCGCAAATGCGCTTTCGCCAGCTTTTGAATTTCATCGCCTCCCTGTTCGGGCACGAGGCGAAATGTTAGCTTCGCCATTGCGTGACTGGCGATAACGGTCTTTGTGCCCTGCCCCTGATAACCTCCGCCGATTCCATTGATCTCGGCCGTCGGTCGTGCCCAAATCCGCTCCACCGAGTTATACCCCGCTTCCCCGAAGAGTGCAGGCACGCCGGTTTCATTTAGAATCAACTTATCGCCGTCCACCGGAAGTTTGCTCCAGGCTTCGCGCTCCCAATTCTCGAGCGGCTTAACGCGATCATAGAACTCGGCGATTGCCACGCGACCTTCGCGATCGTGAAGCGTAGCGAGTAATTGAGCGAGTGCCGTGATCGGGTTGGCGACAGCGCCGCCGAAAACGCCGGAATGCAAATCCATCTTCGGCCCGGTTACCTTAATTTCCAGAGACGTAACGCCACGCAAGCCGTAGCTCAGTGTTGGTACGCCGCGCGCAATCATTCCGGTATCGGACACAACGGCGACGTCGCTCTTAAGGGCATCGCGATTTTCCTGCAAAAAGCCGCCGAGATGTGCGCTGCCGATTTCTTCCTCGCCTTCAATCACCAAATTCACGTTCACCGGCAGGTCACCGTGTTCTTGAATGGTTTCTTGAATACCAAGAATGTGCGAAAGGATCTGTCCCTTATTGTCCGTAGCGCCGCGCGCAAAGACGTATCCGTTCTTAAGCACAGGCTCGAACGGCGGGGAATCCCACAATTCCAGCGGGTCCGGCGGTTGGACGTCATAGTGCCCATAAATTAAAACGGTGGGACGGCTAGGCTGGTGTTTGTTGCGGGCCCAGACAATCGGATGCCCGCGAGTCGGAATAAGCTTTGTATCCAAACCAATGCTCGTGAGTCTTTTCACGAGCCAGTGCGCGCATTCGGCAAGACGTTCAGAATAGTGATCGTCAGTCGAAATGCTTGGGAATCGCAGGAAAGAATAGAAATCCTCGAGATAATTTTCACGCATGGCCACAAGCTAGTCGGTTTTCGTGGTTTGCCTACGATTTCTGCCGGAGTTGGACGCGAACGAAATACAAGATCGAGGCAAGCGCGAGCACTATTCCAGTCACAAGAAATTCGCGAACCGTCGCGTGGGCGAGAATCCAAAGAATCGCGACGATCGCCAACGCGGGCACAATTTGCATTCCAGGGAAATTGAATGGCTGCGCCTCGTGTGCTCGTACGTCGCGTTGGACCAGAAACCAGCACGCCGCGCAGCAAAGCAAATACATCAACAAAACGGCGACGTTCGAAAGCACCGCCAGTTTTTCAAACGTGCCACTGACGGACAACGCAAAGGCCAGCGTCGCGTACGTAATGATCGCGACGTCCGGCGACCGGTATCGCGAATGAACATGCGCGAAAAATTGCGGCAACGCGCCATCCCGGCCAAAAGCAAAGATCATGCGCGGCGAACTCAGGATGTCGCTCGTCACAAATCCAAACGCCGAAATGGTGGCTCCAGCGAGAAGAATCGTGCGACCCAGGTGACCGAGGAAAGTCGCCGCAGCTTCGGCCAGGGGCGCGTCAGGATGGTCGGCGAGATCGACGCCGAGCGTGCCCTGCCCCACGACCTGGATGAGGATGTAAATGGCCGTTGTAATAACCAAGGCGAGATAAGCGGAGCGCGGAACCGTGCGCGCCGGATTCTTCACTTCGCCGCTGGGAATCAACGCCACTTCGATTCCGACGAAGGCAAAAATTAACAAGATAACGGCGTCCCCTAACGACCTGCTGCTTGGCCAGCCGCTCCAGGTAAGATTCGGCAAGTGAACAAAGAAGAGTCCCACGCAAACGAAAAGCAATAGAGGCAGAAGCTTTGCAACCGTGATCACAGTGACCGCGCCTGCGCCTTGCCGTACCCCGCGGATGTTGATTAATACGAGCGACCCGTAAACAACCAGCATAACAATGATGCGCATCACCGAACTACCAAGGAACGGGACCACCAGTGCGACTGAGTTTGCCAACACGTTCACCACACCGGCAACCGCGCCCAACGCGGTCAAAAAGTAGAGCATACCGGCCAGGAATCCGACGTAACGACCAAAGGCGACCTCGACATACGCATACAGCCCGCCCGTCAACGAGACCCGGCTGCCTGCAATCGCGAAACAAGTGACGAACAGCACCATTGCAATTGCGCAGCAAACAAAAGCCAGCGGGGCAGCTGATCCTAATCCCCTGGCAACCGTAGCAGGAATCACGAAAATCCCAGCACCAATCGTCGAGCTGACAATGTTCGCGGTAAGAGCTGGGATTCCAATCCCGCGGACCAACTGTTCATCGACGCGCTCTGCTTGTTGGATCGACAGCGTCGATTCATCAGACATTGATGCATCCTCCGTGATTCAGTTGTCCAAAGCAAGAGTGCGAGCTAAGCTTCGCCACCAAGAGTCGTGCTTTTCAAATGGGGCGCAATTTCAGCATGGCGGGTACCGAGGGACGCCGCTCCCGGGCCAGGGAGAGGCGGCGGTTGAGCGTCGATTTGAAGCGGCCGCTATTTGTCGCGACCGGCAACCTTGGTCCTTTTGCCCTGGCGTTGGGAAAGAGCCGAAAGCGGGCTGGCTTCTGTCCGGAGGCGATGGATACCCACAATATCCTGTGTGTGTTCGTGCCAAGAACCCTTCAAATTGTGTGTTTTTCGCTTGTAACCCACAAATGCCTGCTGTATTGACCTTTTAAAGGCCCGAGGTGTGGCCCGCCATGCATTTACAATCGCTCGAGCTTCTCGGCTTCAAATCGTTCGCCGACAAAACGCTTCTTAGTTTTCACGAGGGCATCACCGCGATCGTCGGACCAAACGGTTGTGGAAAATCCAACGTGCTGGACGCGGTTCGCTGGGTCCTTGGTGAGCAGTCCGCAAAATCTTTGCGCGGTGACGAGATGGCTGACGTGATCTTCGATGGCAGCGAGGCGCGCAAGCCGATTGGATTTGCAGAGGTATCGCTAACCTTGACCGATTGCGCTGACGAACTCGGAATCGACTGGCACGACGTGCGCGTAACGCGCCGCGTCTACCGCGATGGCAACTCCGAGTACTTATTGAACAAAACCTCGTGCCGGCTCCGTGACATTCACAGTCTTTTTGCGGACACGGGGATTGGGCGCGCTGCATACTCTATGATGGAACAGGGCAAAATCGACATGATCCTGAGTTCGCGCCCGGAAGATCGGCGCGCAGTTTTTGAGGAAGCGGCCGGAGTCACAAAATACAAGACGCAAAAGCGCGAGGCTCTGCGCAAATTGGAAGCGACTGAGGCGAATCTCCTTCGCATTGGTGACATTATTAAAGAAGTAAAACGTCAAATCGGTTCCTTGCAGCGCCAGGCTGGCAAAGCGCGGCGTTATCAGGCATTGCACGACGCCCTTCGCGTCCTGGACACGCATTACTCGCGAAAGCAACTGGACAAGCTCGAGGCGGACCTTGCCCATTGCCACGCTGAGATTGCCCGCCTTGGCGAATCAGAAGAATCCGTACGCGCTAAGATCGACACAGGCGAAAATGAGCTGACGGAGCAACGCCACGCGTTGGAAAACATCGACGCACAGATTGCGAGCAGTCGCACTGAACTACAACGGCTTGAAGGCGAAATAAACGCGCATCAAAATCGAATCCAATTTAATCGGCAACGGGCCGATGAATTAAACGAACTGATTGAGCGTTCGCGAAGCGACATCGCTGCCGCCGAAACGAAACGCGAACAGCAGGGCAAAGAAATTCAAGACGCAAACGCGCTGATTGAAAAAACGAACGAGGCTCTGCAAACCAAAGAAGCGGAGCTAAACAAACTTACCAGCCGACTTTCGGACCTTCGTACCGAAGAAAGCGGGCATAAATCCAAACTCGAGGCGCTGCAAAAAGCGCGGTCAGAAATCGAGAGTCGAATCGCATACCTCGAGGAAGAGATTTCCGGACTTAAGATTCGCCGTGAAGCGACGGAAGAAAATCGGCGCGGGTTAGACAGCGCCATCTCCAACATCGAAGCGGGCCACAGGAGGATCCAGGCGGAGATCGTCGCTGCGCGCGAGACCGCCGAGAAACTCATGAAGAACCTTAATCATCATTATGCCGTTCTTCAGGCTGGTGACGAGAAGCTGCGCCAGCATCAACAACTTGTCGCGGGTCTGGAAAAAGAACTCGCTAAAAGCGAACGAGGCCAGACAGAGAAGGAATCGCGCCTCGAAGTTCTGCGTCAGCTTAACGAAGAAGGCGAAGGTCTTGGGCAAGGTTCACAGGCGGTGCTCAAAGGACTTCATCCCGCCGTCGCGGGACGAATCAAGCCGGCGTTGGCCGGCGCTCTTGTTGCAAATCTAGAAGTCGATCACACCTTCGTCCCTGCGATCGAAGCAGCCCTGGGCAGAAATTTACACGCGGTTGTCCTAAAAGACCTGCAGTTGGCGCCCGAAATTATTGCGTCGTTGAAAGAAAAGAAACTCGGCCAGGCCGCGTTGGTCATTCCACAACTCGCCAACGGCGCAACAAAAGAGCGCGGAAGACGGATTCCGGAGAAATCTCTCGGCTGGGCTATCGACAAGGTGAAAGTGCCCGAGCCTCTCGCGCCGCTGGTTGCACAATTGCTTCGCAATGTTGCAATCTTTGAACACCTCGACCACGCGCTGGCTGCGAAGAAGAAGCATAGCGAAATTGCAGCTGCGACGCTGGAAGGCGAATTGATCTCGATCGAGGGAGTTGTGTTCGGCGGGAGTCGCGAAGCGTCGGCAGATTCTCTGCTTGAACGGAAAGCGCGAATGTCGGCCCTGGAAAGGGAGTGTTCCGAAATCCGTAAAGAACGCGATGCGATCCTTCAGAAATGCGACCACGCCAGAGCGGAGCTGGACAAAGCAAGTAACGAGTTGGAAAAAGCCCGGGTCGACTCTGAAGCAGCGGCGCGTGAAAAATCCGAGTCCGACAATCGAATTCTATTTCTCACACGGGAGCTGCACGAAGGCGAACAGAAACAGAGCCAGATTCGTTCCGAACAAAATACGCTAGCCCGACAGATCCAGGCCGCAGACGAACGCATTGCAAAACTCGAAGACGAATTGGCTGGAGAACAAGCGACTGTCGCCGCGAATCAGAGTGACCAGGAGACGGTGGAGGCGGCGCAAGAAGACCTTGCAAAGCGCGAAAACGACGCAATGACGCTGATGAATGAATTGCGTGTTACCGTCGCCACAGAGCGACAGCGCCACGAACATCTGATCGCGCAACGCCAACCGATGAGCGCCCGTGAAACCGAACTGGCCGAGGCAATCGCGGCGCGCCAGGCTGAGATCGCAAATTTCCAAAAGCGGCTGACCACACAGGCTGAAGAATCACGAGCCGCCGAATCCGCGATCGAGCAGCAAACTGCGCGGCGAGCAGATCTTGGGGCAGCACTAGGCTCGCTCACTGAACAACGAAGGCAGAACGCAACCATGATGAACGAAGCGGAGTCGAGTCTCCGTGCCGTTCGAAATTCGTTGAATGACCTGCGCGATGTGCGTTCCAAAGAGCAAGTGCGCCATGCAGAGCTGCAGTTGAAGATCGATAATCTCGCCGAACACGCTTCACAGCGGTATCGGATTAATTTGCGCGAATTTAGTCACGACAACGCCGCGTATGAAAAAACTTTGCGCGCGCAGCTGAAGCGAAAAGATAGATCGGAATTCGGAGCTCCTGCAACGCCGGGCTCGCCGGAGACGGCTCCTGCGGAGGTCGAACAGCTTATTGCGGAGCTTCGGACCCAGCTCGACAACATGGGTCCAGTAAACCTGGATGCTGTCCATGAGTATGATGAGTTGGAAGAGCGACACAAATTCCTCGAATCTCAAAACAATGACCTTACAAATTCGCGTCGCGAATTGCTCGACGTGATTGCGCAGATCAATTCGACCACCAGGAAGTTGTTCAGTGAAACGTTTGCCCAAGTACGGATTAACTTCCGCGAAATGTTCGCAGAGCTTTTCGGCGGTGGACGCGCGGACCTCTCCCTGCTCGACGAGAACGATCCGCTGAACTGTGGAATTGAGATCAGCGCCAAACCCCCGGGCAAACAGCTGCAAAGCGTTTCGCTGCTGAGTGGCGGCGAGCGCTCGATGGTTGCGGTGGCGTTGTTGTTCGCAATTTACATGGTACGACCGAGTCCGTTCTGCATCCTCGACGAAGTCGATGCTGCAATGGATGAAGGCAATATCAATCGCTTTATCCGGGTGCTGGACCGGTTCGTAGAACAAAGTCAGTTCATTATCATTACGCACAACAAACGCACTATTGCCAAAGCCGACGTATTGTATGGCGTGACGATGGAAGAGCGCGGCGTAAGCAAACTGGTTGGAATGAAATTGACCGCGCCACACCAAGTCCCCACCGAAGCGTTCACGAGCGCGCAACAAAAACCGACACAACAACCTCTAGTCTTTGCGACAAGGTAGTTTTCCAGCTCGGGAGACCGGCCCGCAAAATTTTTTTGCGCGTCCTGACCGATCTCGCGTAAAATTGCGGGATGCTTCAGACGGCGCAGCGCCAATCAAAAACAAAAAAGTCCAAAGCCGCGCCCTCACACGAGCGTTTCCTCGAAGCGTTTCGCTGGATGCTTTTGACGCGGACGCTGGAGGAAAAACTCGTTAGTCTGTATCGTGGCGGCCTGATCACTGGCGGCGTTTACATCGGCAAAGGCCAGGAAGCGGTCAGCGTGGCGTGTGGTTTGTTTTTGAAAAAGAACGATATCTTCGCGCCTTTGATTCGTGATCAGGCGGGGCGATCGGCGTTTGGAGAAACGTTGCTGGATGTCACGCGTACGTATCTGGGTTCGCGCCTGGGTCCAATGCGAGGACGCGACGGCAACATCCATCGAGGCCGGCCACAGGAGAACCAGCTCGCCATGGTCAGCCACCTCGGTGCAATGATTTCGGTCACTGTCGGCGCGTTGATGGCCAAGCGATCCAAGGGAGAGAAAGGCTTTGTCGGCCTGGCCTGCATCGGCGAAGGCGGAATGCAGACCGGTGCCTTTCACGAGGGAATGAATATCGCAGCCGTGGAACAGGTGCCGCTGGTGATAGTCGCGACCAACAATCATTATGCTTATTCCACGCCGAATGACCGCGAGTTCGCCTGTGATGATCTCGTCGATCGCGCGATCGGCTACGGCTTTGAAGGGTGCGCTCTTGATGGAACGGATCTCGATGCGTGTCTGGAGGTAATCGGCGGCGCGGTCAAACGTGCGCGCGCAGGACGCCCGCCGCAGTTGGTTGTCGCTTCCGTCCTGCGACTTTCCGGGCACGGCGAACACGACGACGCCAGTTACGTGACAGAGGAGATCAAGCGAGAACCCTTTGCTCGGGATTGTTTGAAAGTCGCCGAGCAAACGATCGCGGACCTAAATCTGGTGGACGCTGTTACGTTGGGTCAGTGGCGAAAAGAGGCGGCTGCGACGGTGGACGAAGCGATTGCCACTGCCCAAAAAGAGGCTCCGCCCGAAGGCGACAAAGAAGATTGGTGCGCAATCTCCATGCGCGACCTCGTTGATAACCCTTCATGAGTATCACGTACCTCGAAGCGATCCGCGAGGCGCAGGCGAAACTGCTTCGTGACGACCACCGCGTGTTTATCTACGGACAAGACGTCGGCGGCACGTTTGGCGGCGCCTTCAAGGCGACCAAGGGACTCGCAAAGGAATTTCCGGGACGGGTACTGAACACGCCTATCAGCGAAGATGCGATTGTAGGCACGGCGATTGGGGCCGCCATCGAGGGAATGCGCCCGATTGTCGAAATGCAGTTCGCCGATTTCTCCAGTATCGCGCTAAACCAAATCCTGAATAATGCCGGGACGCATTACTGGAGGACGAATGTGCCGGTGCCCATCACGGTTCGTCTGCCTTCCGGTGGCACGAAAGGCAGCGGGCCATTCCACAGCCAGTCGATGGAATCAATTTATGCGCATTATCCGGGGCTCATTGTCATGACACCTGCGACGGTTGAAGACGCTTACACCATGCTCATTGAGGCGGTAGCCATTGATGACCCCGTCATCTACTGCGAGCACAAGTATTTGTATTATCACCTCAAGGCGGACAAGCTGCCTACCGAGGGCTTGCCCACAGGCAGGGCACGTATCACGCGGGAGGGGCGGGACCTCACGATTGTGAGTTATAGCGCGATGGTGCACGAAGCGCTCGCAGTCGCTGAACAACTGGCCCGGGAAGGATTTGAAATCGAAGTGGTCGATCTTCGCTCGGTTAAGCCGCTCGATACCAACACGGTGCTCGCTTCAGTTGCGCGCACCGGGTGCCTGTTGTGTGTGGGAGAATCATTTCCCTGGGGCGGTGCTACAGCGGAGGTGATTGCGCGCGTAGCAGCCGAAGGTTTTCATCTGCTGGATGCAGCGCCGCAGCGGATCAACGCTAAAGACACGCCGATCCCGTACCATCCGAATCTTTGGTCGGCGCATCGGCCCAACGCAAACGAGATTGCGCGAAAAGCTCGCGCGCTTCTTCGAGAATAGAAATTATGCCGCAAGTCCCAATCATCATGCCGCAGCTGGGCGAATCCATCGCCGAGGCCACGATTGTCGATATCAAGGTAAAGCCAGGCGATGACGTTTCGAACGATCAAGAAATCATCGACGTCGAAACAAATAAGGCCGTGATGGGTGTGACGACGCCGTGCAAAGGCAAGATTGCTCAGATCGCTGTGCAATTGAAAGAGACTTATCCGGTCGGGGCAGTCCTTGGATATGTCGAAGCGAGTGAAGCTGACGCCGCGAGATTTGCAAAACAAGTGCCGCCGCCACCGCAGCGCGAAGTTGCAGAAGAAATTCCTGCGCGCGCTGATGAGGAGGTTGCCCCCGCACGAAAAAAAGAGATGGCCGCGCATGACGGCGACGGGGCGCGCACAGGCGGATTGCCTGTTCCGGTTGCGGCGAAGGGCGCAACGTTCCTGTCCCCGCGTGTGCGCGCGAGGATGGCTGAGCTGCAGCTAACAAATGCCGATCTTGCGGGAATCATGGGGAGCGGCGCTGGTAATCGCGTCACGATCAAAGACCTCGAGAATTTCCTGCAAAAAGTGGAAAAACAAACAGCAAACGAAGCTTCTGCCATTCGCGCAGGCGTGGCCGATGCCATGCGGCGAAGCTGGACGCGACCGCTTTCAACAATCGGTTCCTCGGTAAATCTGGATCCGGTGCTACAGGATCGACAGTCGCGAGACTCCAAACCCGGCCCCGGTCTGTACGCCCTGCGCGCGCTTGCCCTAGCCCTTGCAGAAAGTCCGGGTGCAGCGGCGAAATTGTTTGGCAACCGCGTTGTGCAAGCCGACTCCATCGATGTCGGCATTGCGGTTGAAGCCGAGGACGGGATCATGGTACCGGTCATTCGTGCGGCAGACAAAGCTTCGCTGGCCGACCTTACGAGGAAATACAAGGAACTCGTCGATCTCGCGCGTCAGCGACGTATCTCACCTGATATGCAAGCTGGCGGCCTCGCGACCGTTTCTAACTTCGGGACATTCGGAATGGAATGGGGCACGCCGATCCCCCTGCCCGACCAAACATTGTTGCTTGGTCTCGGGGCCGGAAAAAAAGTTCCTTCGTGGGACGAACAGAAGAAAGAATTTGTTCCACGAACCGAGGCGCAGATTACGCTCAGCTTTGATCATCGTAGTATCGACGGCGGCGGCGCGGGCCGCTTGCTCAAGGGCGTGATCAAATTGCTCGAAGATCCGAAAAAACTCTAACGCGACTCAGCCTAGCGGAGCGCGGTCGACCCCCGTAGTACTCAATACTATGGTCTTGCACGTCAATTGCCGTATCCCCTAATCTGGCGGCTCCATGGAGCTGCAGCCGCCGCCCAGTTGTTTCAAAACTCCAACGCAACAAATGCGCCACGATGGGATGCCCCACGGGAGCCATCATACTTACATCATTGCTTCCGTTCAGCGAAGCGGAACGCATTTGCTATGCAGCATCCTTCGAAGCGCAGGCATAGCCGGGTCGCCTGGAGAGCACTTCCTGTCCAAGCCGGGAGACACCTGGGAAAAACGCTGGGGCACGCCATCGCGCATGGCCTTTCTGCAACATGTTCTACGGCAAAATACCGCATCCAATGGAGTCTTCGGCACCGTGATCATGTGGAGTTATTTTGAACGAATGCTGCAGATATTGCAGGAAATTCCGGAATACAAGAATCTCAATGGAGCATCGCTTCTTGCGGCTGTTTTCCGAGAGCCCAAATACATCTGGATGCGGCGCCGGAACCATGTCGAACAGGCGATCTCCTGGGCAATGGCTTGCCAGACCGGTGTCTGGACTCAAAAAGCGGAGCAGAAATCGCGACCGCGCGCCATACCGAAGTTTGATTTCAAGGTGATCGACGAATGGTGCAACCGCGTAGCGGCGCACGATCAAGCCTGGGCGAATTATTTTCGTGAGAATCAAATTCAGCCGCTGGTTCTCTTTTATGAAGATGTCGTCGCGTCTCACCGAGTCGCTGCCGAACGTGTTCTCGAATCTCTGAGATTGCGATTTCCGCCGGATATGGAAATCCCAGCGCCGCCGATCGAAAAACAAGCAAATCGAATTTCGAAAGAATGGGCAGCATCTTACCTCAAACTTAAACAAACCAAGCCAGGCAGGCTTGCCCGCATCGTCCGACGCATACGCATTTAATGCTCGTAATCGGAACCTGCGTTTCAACGCCGCATCTCGCAGGCAAAAGTCATTTGCTCGAACTGAGTCTCAAGATAAAAGCCAGCAGAATGACAAGAACGCACGCGGCAGCGGCCGCGCTTCCCCAAATCAACCAGGCTGGCCGATAACAAAGGGCAAGTCGTCCATGGGAGTTGGGCGGGACCTCGACCATTGGAAATAATCCGCGATAAGAAGTGACCAAGAGCTTTCGATTGTTTAATCGTGCTTCGTATCCGCGAAAATACGGTTTTGAGAAAGTGAGCATCGCCGGACGATCCCCACTCGGCGTCTCGACATCTGCTTCTACGCCATTTCGCAAATCATTGATTCGAGAAACAGTTGCTGTCGCAAATTGTTCTCCAGGGCGCCAATCAATTGAAGTTATCGAACGCACCAGCGGAAATGGAACACCGCGTCGATGAAAAACTCGTCCTTCATCCGTTGTAAGGACTATCTCCCAATCCGAAGCCGGCTGTGGCATGAGATCCAGTTCGCGCGCAACAACAATTCCGTCTACGCCCAGCAAATCCAGCTCGCCGCCGTTGCCGGCCTGCTGATTAAGCAAATTGCTTCCGACCTCGGGATTAATCTCGCCGTGTATGCTAATCGCGAATTCCCGCGCCACGCCAGCCGCCCGAATCGGGCTGTATCCGTTGATAAAACGCAATCCAGCCCACATTGATGTGCTGCCCGGCCGCAAAACTTCGCCGACCGGCTGTGGTTTGTTCGACACGCAATACGCAAGCTCAGCCCACGGATAAATACTTAGATAAAGGCGAGCAGGATCGAGCGGTGTCGGCCTTAGCAGTTGTTGAGAAAAATTAAATGTCGGAACCCCGCAGTTCGTGGGAATGCAGAGATAGGTCGTTAGTAGGGCTGAAAATGTGATGGCTGGGGGTGCCCATTTCTGAAATCGATGACCGCGCAACGCGATCTCCCAAACACACCAAATCGCCGCGAGCCCAAGAAAGATCCAGGTTAATGGAAAAGCGTGCGAGCCAGTGCTACCCAGGAGAAACATCGCAATGGCTGTAAGAACCGTGAGAGTAACAGCGCAGATAGGCGGGACCAGCGAACTCGGCCGCAAGTGCAACACTTCAGCCGCACAGACTGCAAGAACCAAGTGGAAAAATGGCAGCCATCGAAAACTCCATCGAAAAAGCCCGGCCGTTGGAAGCATCGCGAGGAAAAGCACAAGCACAAGGAGGACCAACTCCCATTTGATTTGCCTAACGAGTGCGCGTCCACGAGACGCCAATCCAGCCAGTAGCGCTGACGGGGCCACAAGTCCGCAAGCCAATTCTGTCGCCGTGTGCGGCAAATAGCGGTTGGAAAAATCGGCCCAACTAACGGTCCAGGATGGCAAGATAAGGCCGGGCAAAGCCGCCGGCGGGACAAGCCATTGCCAGTGCGTTTTTGCGGGCTGTAATTCGCGCGCTGAACCCTGAACCAAATCGAGAATCGCTAGCCAGGCAGGAGCGGACAACCCAAAACCGAGTGCCACACCAAAGAGCATTGGCATAACCGAAAAAATGTTTCGAGTTTCGGTCAGTGACTTGATTGTCAGCGACGCCACCAAAAGGAGCAGCATCAAAACTGTGTAGGGAAATCCGCCCGTCACTAGGAGATAAACAAACGGTGCCGGCCACAGAAATCTCCATTTGGTTCGCTGTGCATCGAGCGCTCGCGCCGCGCCCCACCACGCCCACGGCAGCCAAGTAAAGGCACCAAGGGCGCCGAACCAATCCGTCGCTCCCCAGCAAATGATCCAACCGTTCAAAGCCACGATCAGTGCGACGAAAATCGACAATGGAACTGAAAATTCGCGATCTCGCGCGAGCAAAAACGCGCCCACTGCAAGCGCAAAAAGATGCGCAATCGAAACAGCAGCGGCTTGCTGAGCGAATGCGAGCGGAAATTTCCAGACAGCGATAATGACTGCGTTTACAAAAACTGAGAACACTCCGTACTGAAATTCGCCGGCGAGATTGCCGCAGACCCACGAGTACGGACTCAAGATCGGCCAATGGCCTTCGGACCAACTGCGCGCCATGTCGGCAAATACAGGGAGAACAGACAGTTCATAGTCATCGTTCCAAAAGACTAGCGGATTATGCCAGAGTAGAATGAGACAGAAAAAGACGACAAGCAGGCCTGCGGCGATCGCGCCAACAATTTCCGAGCGCGTAGAGCGCGAAGTGAACATCTAATATGTGAAACGCTCAACGCTCAACGCCCAACGCCGAATGTTCAATTCCGAGCGACGTTTCATCATTTTGCATTCTTTTCAGCCGTCCGGACGCTGGCTGCAAAGATTCTAATCAGCTCATCGACTTCACTAAGGCAAGCGGGAAGAGCCGCGATAGGTCCGAACCTTTTCAATTGACCGGCCAGACGGAGCCAACGTCCGGTTTCGGGCAATTCTTTAAGGCAGATTCGTAACTTATGAATAAAATCCTTTCGCGATTCTGCTGCTTCGACCTCGCCGTGATTCGACAAAGGCGACGTTCCGAAACGCAAGAATTGGCCCGCGATGTGATTTCCTGTCCTCTTATTTGGAAACGATTCCGTCAATTCAATAATGCTAACTGCACAATCGAGCAGTCGATCCTCAAGATCGCAGTGCCGCTCCTCGCGCGTTGCGCCATAACTTGCGTTCGTTACCTCACTGACTCGAACGCTGTCTGTAGTCCATCTGACTATAGGCGTTGCGTTACTTTTGAATTGGGTATTCGACGTTGAGCGTTCGGCGTTGAACGTCTTCTTTGTCATAAGACAACGGGTTTCCCTTCAGTCATCACAAGCACCTTGTCTTCAATGCCGTGTTCGCGCGCCGATTTGAGCAAGCGTTGCGGCGGTTCGTGCAGCGGTTCGAAGCCGAGGCGGAAGGTTCCGTAGTGCATCGGGATCAGAGTCCTGGCACGAAGTTCCAAAAATGCCTTGACCGCTTCTTCCGGGTTCATGTGAACCTCTCTGCCAGTTGGCGCTTCGTATGCACCAATGGGAAGCAGAGCGATCTCAATCGGGTAGCGATCCCCGATTTCTTTGAACCCTGGAAAGTAGGCACTGTCGCCGCAATGAAAAATGGTGCGGCCGTTCGCCGAGATAACGAACCCACCAAAATCGCGGTGTGAATCTGCCAAAAATCTGGCCCCCCAGTGATGACAAGGCGTAAGCGAAATTTTGAGCGGGCCAAGCTCGACTGCCTGCCAGTAATCGAGCTCATGCACGATGTGGAAACCGAGATCATGGACCAGGTTTCCTACGCCTGTCGGCACAACGATTGGCTGGTCTGCCGCCACTCGGCGCAGCGTGCGCCGGTCGAGATGGTCGAAGTGAGCGTGAGTCACCAGCACGAAATCAATCGAGGGCAAATGATGAATTTCGAAACCCGGTTGCTTCAGACGCTTGATTACCTTGAGCCACTTCGACCAGTTTGGGTCGATCAAGATGTTGACGTCGTGGGTTTGAACAAGAAACGATGCGTGTCCGATCCATGTGACACAAATCTCGCCTTCTCGAACTTTTGGGAACTGCGGGGGCTTCGCTGCGTAACCGCTCGCTCGTTTGACGAACAGTGACGGAATCAACACGCTGGTAAGAAAATTGCGCCTGTGCCAATCGGTGGGCGGGCGCAACTCGACCCGGGTGGAACGCTTGGCAACTGCAGTGTCCGAAGATTGGCGAACTATGTTTCTCCGGCTCTTTCCTGGGAAACGAATTGGCACAGTCTGAAAATGATATGAGACAGTTGAAAAGTTAAAAGGGTTAAAACATTATCAAAATATCGGCGCACCCTCCAATAGAGTGTCTCTTAGCGTTTAGACTTTGTACCTTGTTACTTTAACCATTTCGGGTTGAGTTGTGTCCGTCATGCGAAGGTGGACGGTCTTTGTTCCCGTATTTTTGATTTGTTCGGTCGCGTTCGGGTCCGAGTCGCGCCTGCCCTTCAGCACTGTGTTTAAGGGACAGGACCATTTCAATCGACTGGTCGCAAAGGCGAAAGCCGGGAATTGGAAAGTGCTGCCTATTGGCGAACGCACCGCGGCCGTCGGACAGGCGCTGGTGGGAACACGTTACAAACACTTTACGCTCGAGATCGACAATCGGACCGAGTCACCATCAGTAAATTTTCAGGGAATGGACTGCTGGACGTTCTTCGAGATCGCGCTCGGCTTTGCCCGAATGCTGAACGAGCCGGAAGCGAGCTGGACTCCGGAGCGCATGTTGCATTACATCGAGATGGATCGGTACCGCGGTGGCGAATGCACCGGCGAATATCTTTCGCGTCTTCACTACTTGGAGGACTGGTTGTACGATAATAACCGCCGGGGCCTTGTAGAAGATCTGACCCGCGAATTGGGGGGCCGCAGCGTTCCGCATTCCGCGCGTGAAATGAGCTCCGGCTGGCGACATTACCGTTATCTCGCTGCGAACCGCTCGCTTCTCGGGCCGCTTGCGCGCATGGAAGCGAATGTCTCATCACGCCCGCTCTATGAAATTCCAAAGAACAAAGTTGCTGGGATTGAATCCAAACTGCGCAGCGGCGACATCATTGGAATCATTTCTCGCGATCGGAGCGGACTTTATTCTACCGCGCACGTTGGCCTCGCGCTCCGCACAAGCGATGGGGTCCTACACTTCATGCATGCTTCCTCCCCCAGCAATTATGGTCGAGTTGTCGTGGACTCACAGCTATCAAAATATCTTTATCGCTACAGCTCCGACAGCGGAATACTGGTAGCTCGGCCTTTGCGCTAGTCAGTTTCCTTGTCGTGGAATTCCGCGAGTAACTTCTCCAACTCCTCCAGAGCGTCGTCAGCATCGACACCGTGTGCTTCGAGTGTAGCTGTAGCACCGCAATCGAGGCTAGCGCGTAGAACGTCGATCAGACTCGAGGCAGCGAATCGCTTGCCCTCTTTTACCAGCCATATTTCCGATCGGAAACTGCGCACACGTTTAACGAACTGTGCAGCCGGCCGCGCGTGCAAACCGAGCTTGTTGGGGATGCGCACTTCGCGCCGCGCCGAAGTAGGCGCCCTCCTTTGTCCTGGTCTCATGCCTGGCTCGTTCCCCACCGCCGATGCAAAAACTTCTCGACCGGCGAAAAGAAAATTTTATCGGCCAGCAAACCAATCACCACGATAACGATCATAATACCGATCACCTGCTCCATGGCGCTCAGTTCGCGGCCATAATGAAGAAGCTGGCCAAGGCCGAAGCCAGTCAGGATTGTCACGAAAATTTCAGCGGCCATCAGCGACCGCCACGCAAAAGCCCATCCCTGCTTCATTCCACTGACGATGAAGGGAAGAGCGGCAGGCAGGATGACCTTGAACCACATATGCAATCGCCTGGATCCCATCGTTAGCGCGGCGCGGCGATAAATCGGCGGAACATTGCGCACGCCAGTCTCAGTCGCAATGACCACCGACCAGAGAGTTCCCATTACCACCACAAAAAGCATAGCCGCTTCGGTCTGGCCAAACCACAAGAGAGCAAGAGGCACCCAGCAGACACTGGGCAATGTCTGCAAACCAAGCGCAAGGGTTCCGATCGTATCGCGAAAAACCGTCGATCGCGCTGTCAGAAGACCAAGAGGAAGTCCCAGGACAAGACCAATGACGTAGCCCACCAACAATCGGCGCATCGTTATGACAGTCGCGTTCCAGAGAGTTCCGTCCGCAGCAGCGCCCTCCAGATATTTCACAACCTGACCGGGTGAGGGCAGCAACACAGGCGACCAAATTTTTGCTCGATACACCGCTTCCCAAAGCAAAACAAGAAGACCGAAAAATGCAGCAGCCAATAGAAATCGTTTCATTTCGCAGCAATAGCCTCTGCCTGACCAACGCTCTTGAGAGCCTTCGTAATTCGTGTGGCGTAAGCGGCAAGATCAACGCTGTTAATGTCACGCGGTCGTGGCAGTGACACGATGAATTCTTCCTGAATCCGGCCGGGATGCGGCGAAAACAGAAGAACGCGATCGCCCAGACAGGCTGCCTCACGAACGTTGTGCGTGACAAAGACAATGGTCTTGCGACGCGCTTTCCAAATTTCCTGAATGTCGCCATAGAGTTGCTCGCGCGTGAGCGCATCGAGAGCAGCGAACGGCTCGTCCATGAGGAGAACTCGCGGATTTGGGGCCAGCGCGCGAGCGAGCGAGACGCGCTGCTTCATTCCACCGGAAAGTTCGTGAATATTCGCACGCTCAAATCGACTCAAGCCGACCAGCTCGAGATAATATTTTGCAACGTCGCGCCGATCCTTATTTGTCAGATTCGGCTTGAGCTTGAGCCCAAAGAGGACATTGCCAAAAACGTCGAGCCAGGGAAAGAGAGCTGGCTCTTGAAACATAACGAGCCGTTCCCGGCCGGGTCCGGTGACTGGTTTACCGTCGGCCAGTACCGTACCGCCGTCCGGTCTTTCCAAGCCAGCAATGATATTGAGCAACGTTGTTTTGCCACAGCCGCTCGCGCCGACAAGACAAACGAATTCGCCTTCGGCGACGTTGAGACTTACGCGGTCAAGTGCCAGGACAGTGCCCGACGCGGTTTGAAAACTCTTCGACACTTTGTCGATTGCCAGCTTCGAGGGGGCAATGACTTGGAGCTCCTCAGTCGCCGAGGAAAGGTGGCGGCCAGCTCGATGCATTACGGAACTTCGATTAACTTCGACGTGTCTGTCGAGCCTTTAAAGAAACCCGCATCTTTTCCGTCCTGCACAGACTTGGCAACCAAATCGCGCGACACTTCGCTGGTAAACTGAATCCGCTTCCATGCTTGCGCGACAGCGTCTGGCGAAAAGTCAGCGCGCGTTTCGGCCTTCAGTTCTTCAATCAATAACTTCTGCGCTTCGGCTTCATTTTGCTGAATCCATTTTGTCAATTCCACGTTCGCGTCTGCGATTTTTTTCGCTAAATCACGCTGCTCCCGTAGGAACTTCACACTGGAAACGAGCCAGGTGGTAATCGTGTTCTTGTCTTCGAGAAAAACGCGCGCCTTTGCGTCGCGCTCGAGCCGAGTCACCCACGGCTCGACAGTCCAAACAGCATCAACTCCTCCCTTTTGAAAGAGGCCGAGCTGATCCGGATT
>Ga0066903_100000801_pt1 | contig 21172 bp, 18 predicted proteins | sample PanSoiMetaGPlot1_FD_67491 | JGI IMG/M metagenome (GOLD analysis project Ga0066903, IMG submission 67491) | Tropical forest soil microbial communities from Panama analyzed to predict greenhouse gas emissions - Panama Soil - Plot 1 (version 2) | ecosystem: Environmental > Terrestrial > Soil >... | reverse complement strand
CGCGACAGCAGATTGCCAACTGACTGGTTCCTCCTCGGCTGGTAGGTCGCAAAGATACTGTCGAAGGTCCAGTTCTCACCGATCAGAACAATTACATGCTTGATAGGCGTTACCGTGTTGCAATCGTTGCCATGGTGATGGTGATCGCAGTCGTGATGGTCGTCGTCACTCATGGGCGTCATGTTGGCCTGTCCCGGAGTGGAGTTGAAACCGGAGGCCAGTAAGACCGCCGAGATAGATAGCAGAGCAAGCGAAAGGGCGGCCTGGAGCGCCCAAGCTTTGGTAGAGTTATTTTGTTGTTTTTTCATAGAGTGTTCCGTTTGAATGAGGTTTCAATTTCGAGCAAATTCTGGTGCCATCATAATTAGCGCGCAATCGAATTAGTGTGAATTTCTAGTTACAGGTATGAAACGTTTTTGTTAAACAATCGATCCCACTGAACCGTGCCAAGAGGTTGGCCACACTTTAGTGGTCACTAACAAAACGCTCCAACTACCAGTTGTTAGGCGATATCCTACAAGCAAGATAGGTCACACCAACACAGTCTCAGATTCGTAACCAAAGTGTTGCAATTGTCACATTTACTTTCAAACGCACGAAAATCACGGCCCTGGTGGGTACGGTCAGGCCCAGATTGATCTGATGTTTAACAATGAACGTCCAACATCAAGAATCCAATCAACTTGCGCCTTCCAGCTCCTTAGCTTGCGTAATTCTGATGCCACGCCATGAAACACAAAAGAGGATAGAGAACCTTACGGTGGTCGCATCGGTGTTGAAAATGCTCATCTAACATTTGCCGCACAAAGCCTGCATCGAATAGACCCGTATCGCGGATCGCTACGGCTGAACATAGCTCTTCAATTGTGTCCTGCATCTCAATCAGCGACGTTGCGACGGGCATCATAAAACCAGCCTTGCGCCGATTGATGATATTAGATGGTAAAAGGCCCTTTGCGGCCCGTTTAAGCACGTGCTTGGTAGTCAATCTTTTTAGTTTATATTCCGGCTGAATGCGGCACGCGTATTCCACAATATCTCGATCGAGATATGGAACTCGCGCTTCCAATGAATGGGCCATGCTAGCGCGATCCAGCTTCACCAGAATGTCGTCTGACAAATAGAGCTTCATACACAGGTACTGAAGGCGCTGGAGATCTCCCTTCAGGCCGGTGCGGCGGATGTGGCGCGAGATATCTTCGAACGCATCTTCTCGCAAAAGGCGATGTTGCAGATCAGCGGAAAACAACCGTTTCTTCTCCGCGTTGCCATAGAATCCCATCCAAAGCATGAACCGAATTTCCGGAGATAACCCTCGGCCCTTAAGAAACTGCTGCATTAGGAACTCTACGCTGGTGTAACGATGAGAAACTGGAATGTGCCGGACAAATCGCCCGAGGAAATCGCGCCAGCTAATGGGCAAAAATGAAAGCTTCTGAACGACTTTGTGTGCTTGAAAAGCTGGATAGCCTGCGAACAACTCGTCACCGCCGTCTCCGCCTAATGCCACTTTGACATATCGAGCCGCCAATTTGCTAAGGACATAAGTGGGAATGATTGAGGCATCGGCTAGCGGTTCGTCGAGTAACTGCATTACCCGGGGAAAAAGATCCGCAGCCTGACGCAATGTGAGGATTTCCTCATGGTGCTTAGTACTAAAGAGGGAAGCAACACGCTTGGCATAGACGGACTCGTCATAGCTCGGCTGATCGAATCCGACGCAAAAGGTGTGTAAGGAGTTTGGCAATTTCTCTGCGGCTAAGGCAGTCACAACGCTGGAATCAATACCGCCGGAAAGAAATACACCTACAGGAACATCACTCCGCATGTGTATGGCTACCGAATCTCGCAGCATGGCCAGCAAATCTTCGGCCCACTCCTGGGCGTTGCGTTCGCTTGGTGGCTTATCATCCAAGGGGATGTCCCAATACATGGTCTTGCGTAGACCGTTGCGGTCGAAGAGCAGGTAGGAACCAGGTTCCAGTTTATAAATGTCTTCGAAGATTGTATGGGGCGCTGGAACGTAACCGTAGGTAAAATATTTGCTAACGGACAGTAGATTGAGTTGCCGATCGACACAGGGATGTTGCAGGATTGCCTTTAGTTCGGAGGCGAAAATCAACTCACCGTCGCGCAGACAATAGTAAAGCGGCTTGATACCCATCCGATCGCGCACAAGGAACAGCCGCTTTGCTTCCCGGTCCCAGATCGCGAAAGCAAACATCCCATTGAATCTCTTCAGCGCTTTTACCCCCTCCCGGACGTAATGCTGCAAGATTACCTCGGTGTCCGAGTGAGACCGAGGGACCCAGTTGCAACGTTCCAGATCGGCGCGCAGTTCCAAATAATTATAGACCTCTCCGTTATAGACAATTTTGAAGCGGCCATTGCTGGCCGCCATCGGTTGACCGCCGCCAACCGGGTCAATAATACTCAGTCGCCGACTCCCCATCGCAATGCCTTCGTCTAAATGGAATCCTTCTCCATCAGGGCCGCGCGAAAAGAGCGGCCGGATCATACATCGAAGTATCGCTTCGGCATCGAGCGTGGGGGTATAAAGCGACGTGAATCCAGCAATGCCACACATAGTGGTATCTCGACTTACGGTTGCGAGCTAGAATTAACGGGAGTTAGGGCTATCGAGCGGCCTATAAGTTATGTAGGACGTCGTCCTACAGCGACTGGGGTTGTTGTGGCTTTGTAATCAACAATGTCCAATAGCATGTCGCCAGTGCAGGAGTAGCTTTTGCCTCGAGTCCATGAACTCATCATCAATCCAGAATCTTGTTGTAAACCCACGTCTGGTTTGGGTCTTTGGTAGCGTCATAATCGTTTTATTTCTCGTTACGAACTTACCGTGGGAGCTAGATGACTACGATCAAGCACAACAGGCATTCACCTCATTCGAGATGGTCAAGGAGGGTCACTGGTTTTATCAGCGAGTGCCGCAACTGCGGTACGTCCCCGCTCAAAAGCCGCCGCTGGTTGGCTGGAGCTCTGCGGTGTTCTTCGCTTTAACGCGGTCATGGGATATTTCGTGGCGGCTTCCGTCGTTTTTGGCCGCTGTCGCAATATTGATCGTCCTGTTGTGGATGGCCACGTCGACTTATGGAACGGCCCCCGGCGTGGTGGCGTTCAGCGCGTTCGGATTGAATCTCCTGAGCGTGCGTCTGTCAACCCTGGTGCGTACGGACATGCCCTTGACGCTCTTCGTTTTTCTTTCTGGAGTTTTGATCTGGAAAAAGATCCTCAGGAGAGAGAAATGGGCGACGCACGATCAATTGCTGATGTTCATCTTGTTGAGTGTGGCGTTATGGATCAAAGGCCCGACGGTCTATGCATTTCTGCTTCCCAGCATCGCGTTATTTGAGTGGCGTGCACGGAAAGAAGACATTGGGCATGCATGGTGTGGTTGGTGGCCTTGGGCCGCGTCCCTGACGGTCTTCCTGTTATGGGTGCTCGGCGGTTTGCTGTTTGTGCATGAGTTTTGGCACGAAGTAGTTCTACGTGAATTCCTCGGCCGCTTTAGTGGAATCGTCCATCGGGCGCAGCCAGTCTATTTCTATTTGTTCCAGTTACTCCACAAGTTTGCGCCGTGGAGCGTCCTGATGATCCTCATTGCGGCGCGGAGCGCTCAAGTGAAAGGTTTCAAGATTGGTAAAGTGCTTCGCCAAATACCGCCCGACGTGTTCTGGCTGACGTGTTGGAGTTTGGGCGGATTGGTCGTCATGTCGCTAATACCTTCAAAACGTACAGACCGAATTTTTCCGGTGATACCGCCGCTGTGCTTGCTTCTGGCTGCGCAAGTCGCTCAGGGCGTTCGTGACGAAAAACACAGGAAGCAGATTATGCAATGGAGCGCATTTTCAATGCTTTTTGCAGTGGCGTTCGTAGGTATCTACACGTTTTCAAAAGTGGCTACCGGATATCGCTATGATCGCGATTCGCTCGTAGCCTTTGCCAACGCTGTGCGTCGTCAGGCCGACGCCCAGCATTGGCGCTATGAAGTGATTTCGCTAAAAAAGGGAGAGGACCATGGAATGCTGTTGTATTTGCAGAAGTCGCACTTCACTAGGCCCGAAGAAGCGATCGCGGAATGGAATCGGGGCGCAGTCGATGCGCTAGTTGTGCCAGCGGAGCTAGGACTTCGCTTGGTCTCAGAATTAAAACATGCCTCCCTCTCTCAGTTAAAAGTAATTCAGCAAAAGAGCGAAGGAGGGATGAGCTACGTCTTCCTTACTCGTGAAGAGTAAGGTGCCCATCCGCGCTCACAGGACACCCCTCTCGGAATGTCGATTGGGGATATCACGTTTAGCGAGAGGATTCAGCCGACCCATATTGGCGGCTCCGTTCATTGCTTCCCGGCCAAATCTTCTGAGGGCGCGGCTTACAGCTTCTCTGGCCTTTCTTGACGAGGGTCGCCAAGTTTCAGAGCCGTGGGCTGGGGATAGAGAATGATTTTTTTCCCTGCCGCGGATTCTTCGACTTGCCCTCGCATCGCGTGAAGGCCGGTAGGAAAGAGTTTGTCGCACGTCCGCGTGGTCTCCGCCTTGACGGTGTAGGTTAGGTTTCCTCCGAAATCAACAATCCTTTTCATTTCCCGCTTCTCGCGCGCGTGAAAAGGGCCGCCGCGAAAACAAGTGCCGGCTTTGACCTCGCGTGCATGTGAAGACCCTTAAAAAACTTGCCTCGGCACTGCGTTTGTTGAATTAGAAGCGCCGATTCACGGCTGCAATGAATTATCTTGACTAGCTGGCGTAGTTTTCGCCAGACTTTGCGTCGCCAAAACGGTTCTGAATCAGGCGGAGGGCTCTTCCCCCGCTCGGGTTCTTCGCCTCCTCCAGATCCTTTAGTCACAACAATAAGGCCAGCGGGGAAAGGAAGAACCATGAACCCATTGATTGACCTAACAGGGACACCTCTGGTGTTTCGCGTCGTGTTGGCACTGACCTGCTTTTGTCTTGGACCGGCTTCGAAAGCAATTAGCGCGAACCCGGCGGAAACTGTTAACGTGATCTATAGCTTTGCTGGCGACGAGGATGGTGAATACGCCGACACTGACTTAGAAACAGACAGCGCTGGTAACATTTATGGCACGACTGTGCTTGGGGGAGATTTTGGAGGTGGCACAGTTTTTCAGCTCAGCCCCTCACCCAACGGGTGGGTGCACACCGTCCTCTACAGCTTCACAGGTGGCACTGATGGAGGTGAGCCGTACAAAGGCGTAACACTTGGTCGCGACGGTAGCTTGTATGGAGCGGCTGTAACAGGTGGATCAGGTAACTGTGAGGGCGGCTGCGGCGTGGTTTACAAGCTGACAAACTCTGGAGGAACTTGGACTCAGACCGTAGTTCATGCGTTCAGCGGCGGTGACGACGGCTCCGGCCCCGGGGCAAGAGTAACAGTGGATCGGACCGGCAATGTGTATGGGATGACTCCTACGGGCGGCACAGATGGCGTGGGCACGATTTACAAAATCACTCCGACACAGGGTGGGAATTGGTCCTTCACAGTCATTCACACCTTTACGGGTGGTGTGGACGGAGGCTCGGGCTCGGCTGGAAGAATGATTCTGCACGATGGCCAACTCTATGGCGCTGCTACAACCGGCGGCGCTTCTGGAAGTGGAGTTATTTTTAGGCTTACGCCAAGCGGGATCAGGGAATGGCATTTCAGAACGCTTTATTCCTTCGCAGGTCAACCAGACGGAAGTTTTCCTTATGGCGCGCTGCTGTTCGGTCGTTCGGGTGAGATCTACGGAACCACTTATTATGGCGGGACCAACAACATTGGTGCTGTTTACGAGCTGTGTTCTCGCCCTGTCAGCGAATGCGCTAAGAAAGTACTCTATAGCTTCCAAAGCGGAACCGACGGGAATAGCCCCATCAGCAATCTCGTTTTTGATAACACCGGCAATCTGTATGGGACTACGAGTGAGGGCGGTTTAGGCAACGGTGCCATCTTTAAGCTAAGCCCGGCTGGCGGCGGTCAGTGGACCGAGACTGTGGTTCATCCCTTCCAAGGCCTTCCGGATGGCGCGTTTCCTTATAATGGCATGGTCATCGATCAATTCGGAAATTTTTACGGCGCCACGGTTCATGGGGGCGCCAACGACGACGGATCGATCTACAAGTTCACACCTTGAGTACTGCTTCGCGTCGCAGGTCTGGCGGGGTCGGGCAGGTTTGAGAACTCGAACTGCGCCCTAACCAATCCTTTCTCCATGCGGCACCCCGCACACGCGGACAGGCTATTGCGAAAGGGTTCCCGCCTTACTGCCAGGCGCATGCGTCCAGCAGCGGTCGTTGGCCTGTCGGCACGGCCACGTTTAATCCGCTTGCTCACCTGGGAACAGTGCGATAAAAGCGGAATCATCGAGGCGTAGGCCGAGGCAGCGGCGTTGGACGCGATCTCGGTGTTACTCTCGGTGGCATTGGCGTCGGTGAACATGGGGGTCCTTGGCACCAGCTGATATCGATGGAATCAACGCGCCAGCCTTCGCCGGACCCACTGTTGTCGCTGGCCATCCGCCAGCGAAGCGTCCCATCAATAATATTGTCGGGTAGATGAACCGTCGTCGTAATGACGGCTGGCAATCGGACTGCCACGATCGGTGCTGATGGTGCGGTTATAGCCACCTGTAACAAAAGTACCGCCTGCTTCGAGGATGTCGTGAAATGTTTGCCCTTGATCAACGCTGATCTCCAACACGCCACCATCAAAGCCGAGATTGGGATCCTGATCTGAGGCTTCGAGATTGAAGTTATGCCGGAAGGTCAACTGCTGGCCGACCGTTTCGAAGACAGTGAGGCCTGGTAAGTCCAGCAGTTTGTCGCTAATCACGCCCGGATCATCGATAAATGCAGCATTTGGCAATGTGTCTGCGGGCGGACTCGGCAATCCAGAATTGGATGTCACCCACAGCGGTGTGGGCCCTTGCACATTCGTAGCGACCATACCGGGAGGCAACATTGGGGGCATCAAGCTGTCAAAGTTTTCACCAAATTCCACCGGCTTCCAACAAGGCGGACACTGCGGCGGAAGCGGGGGTGGGCATGGCGGCAGAGATATCGACCCCCTTCAAGTCATCGCTTCTAGAAGAGACCAATCCACCTGCGCGTTGGTTGATCGCACGCGAGGAGCTAATCATACCTACCGCTAGCGCAGTCACAGCAGTTACCCGTAATCGCAAACGTTGTGGGCCGCGTCATGGCGTGTTCTTATCTCTTTGTCATCATCCTGTGAAGACCAAAATGGGTACAATCCGCCGGAGCCAATTTTGTGAGAGCGAGGGTAACTTGCCCTTGCGCCACTCCCTAGCGGGGGTGGGTCGGCTTTGCTGAATCACGGCCAGGATAAACAATCCTTTTTTCCGTGCCGCCGATGCTTCATCTTTCTCACACGCGTTTAAGGGCCTTTGCGAAAGCTTGTCCGACGGCGCGCGTGATACCCAATGCGTGCAATACCGGACGCGCGAGCCGATGACAATGCCGGTGACCGCCGTTCGGTTGTGCCCGCGACTGATGCTGCCACGCCTCCAACAGCGAAGACCGGCCTAACGAGAAAGAGCCGGCCGGTGCTCCCATTCAAATTGGTCTGCGAAAAATGGGGGAGCGAAGTTCCAAAAAAAGAACGCCATCGCTTCTGAAAGCGCAAAGCGTTTCTTAAAGAGCATCGAGCAAGAGCAGGAAGCGACCATTGCGCGTCGGCAAACAAATTGAAGCCCTGGCTGTGTGGCTGCAAAAGTCAACGCAGAGATTTGAACTGAGTAAACCGGTATCGCAAACGATTTCATGAAGAATCAGTAAACCTCCTACCGAGGCCAATTCTGTGAAAGCAAGGCTTTAGCCACTTTGCCTCACGGTCCAGCGGGGTGGGGTCGGCTTGGGGGTCAGGCCTAGGGAATCCTTTTTTATGCGGCCGCTACGCGCGCGTCGGCCTTTGGGAAAATGCTCCGGTCGGCGATCAGAGCCCGCGGCGGGGGCGTGGCTGACGCAGCTTGGTCAGATGACACATGCTCGAAGTCGCTCGTCAAGAAAATCATGCGCCTGCGTAACCAGCCGTAACTCTTCCGACGTGAGCTGATCAAGACAGAGTCTTTTCAGGTTTTTCAACGCTTCAAGCAACTGAAACTGCTGGTCAGTGTGTGCTAAGACTTCCGGATAAGCAGGCAGCAAGTAGGCGAGTGGCCGGAGCGCCCGACGCTCACACCAGCCACTGATCAGGCCGTCCAGCGTTTTGAAGAGGTTTAACTCCATTGAGTATGAAGTATCAGCTAATGCAGAAAGCGAAAAGTCACGTACGGGGGCGATTGCAAAGTTGCTCGCTTTCACTGAATTAGCTGCTGTGACTCCATCGGCTGGCTGAACATCTTTGACGCCTCCCATAGCGCTTCACTTCCCCACTTGGTTCTACGGTAACGGCGAAGCTAAGTTCGCATCATTGTTAGGCTTTACATCAATTTGTAACAAACCGGAATCATTACCACGACATAAGATGAACTCTTACCTATCACTCAGAGCCTGAATCAGGTTGATTTAAGCAACTACGAAGTCGAAAGAATGGATCCGCAATGGTTTTTATGAAACTTGGTCTGGCGGTCTCCGGAGAACGATAATGAAACACCGAGGATTTACTTTTTACAGTTTTGCGATATAAAGAATTTGGGCGGGCGACGATGCGCGCATCGGGCGTTGCCAGGTTGAGGCCCGACACCTTACTGGCAATGCATCCTACCGGCGAGACAACCTCGCCCCGCTCAAAATTCTCTAAACTAGATTCGCATTGATCAATATCAATGGGCTACCGGGGGCTGGGCTGATCCATCCGGAGTTGCCAAAGAAAATCGACACCTGCGCAATAACCCGAAGCGTGCATCCGCTGCAAGTTCTCTTTTAATCCCGTGCTTTACCGCTTCGCGTCACAGTCTGGCGGGCCGCCTCATTGCGTCGTTATATCAGTTTGTCGTTGCCGCAACCTTTGTGCCAACGCGTTGCCTTCGGTTACGATCTGTCGGCTCAACGCCAAGAGTTGCTGGTGAAAAAAGAGACTGCCCTCCGCTGCGTCCAAGCGATACGGAAGTCTGAGTTTGAAATCTACGTTTGCTTCATTTAACAGCCTTAGATCCACAACCGCTGAGGACACGAGATAGTAAAACCGCACAACGCTTTCCGAGAGGTCTGCTGGTAACAGTCCGATCTTGTCACAATTGCTTCGGAACACAATGTCGTAATCCCTTGCAATTCGCACTTGGTATAAGTGGATGTGTTGCTCCCGCTCAATCGAAGCGATGTGCCTCTGTAATCCGTCCAAGTAATCACGGTAGGCAACAATCGCTGAGATGGCGCGAACCTCAGCAGCCAGCGCAGCCCTAATGCTTTTCTTTTTTTGGCGGCGTTGCCACCAGTGCGGCAGCAGCGCGGCCACAAACGTGACACCTGCGCCAGCTAGGAAACTCAGGAAAGGCCAGAGTTGCTGGGAGTGCAACGCCTCTGATACGAGACTCTCGATGTTCACGTGCGTTAGGGAAGCCAAGTCTATTCGATGCAACGAGTCGCTCACAAGCAGAATCCTGCGCACTCCCACGCCTTGACAGTGTTGCGACCGATGGCAAGTGGTGAACGCAAAAGTTGTTCATAAACGACTTGTGAAAGCGGTCGGCTACTTTGACCTGCCAACGAAATCAAACGCAGAATTTGACGCGATGGCAGGGTGTTGTGGCAATCACTGTGAACTTATCGACAAAGGGGCCGTTGGCTTCATCGACTGGGCGATAGCCTGAACATCGAACTGCGAACGGTGTAGGACGACGCCTTATTGCACTAAAGGGCCTATATTCTTATCACGGTCGAGATGGCAGTATGTCTGATTTTTAAGCAAACCGAACCAAACCAATCGAAAATATGAAGCAAAGGCTCATCATCCAGTGGTCCGTTACATTGTGCGTGACACTTGCCTTAACGACTGCACCGTCATTCGCTCAGCAAATCAATGGAACGCCGGGCTCCCCTGACGCGACCACCACCATCAGCGGCAAACAACTTCCGCCTCCCGACCCGAAGTTCGGTGGCGTGATTAAGGAGACGGCCAAGGAATCGACGCCGTGGTGGCCGCCTAGGGTGGTGCCGCCAAAAAGTGCCCCCAACATCCTGCTGATCATGACAGACGATCAGGGCTACGGCGTATGTAGCACTTTCGGCGGCGTGATCCCGACGCCAGCACTGGATCGAATTGCAAAGGCTGGATTACGCTACACACAATTCCATTCCACAGCACTTTGTTCGCCCACACGCGCAGCTATAATCAGCGGACGCAACCACCATTCGGTAGGCTTTGGTGTGATTTCAGAGCAAGCCACGGGCTACCCTGGATACGACAGTATGATTACTAGAGACAAAGCGACTGTTGGCAGAATCCTAGGTGACAATGGTTACGCCACGAGCTGGTTCGGTAAAAACCATAATACCCCATCTTATCAATTGAGTCTGGCGGGTCCATACGATCAGTGGCCTAGCGGAATGGGGTTTCAATACTTTTACGGATTTATGGGCGGTGAGACGAACCAATGGCAACCCTTTCTATTCCGTGATCACACTGCGATTTTTCCATGGGTCGGACATCCCGGCTACAATCTCATCACCGGCATGGCGGATGAAGCCATCGATTACCTCAGAGAATTGAACGCATCCGCACCTGATAAACCGTTTTTCCTCTATTATGTGCCCGGGGGAACGCACGCGCCGCATCACCCGACGCCGGAATGGATCAAGAAGATCAGTGACATGCACTTATTCGACGGAGGCTGGAACAAATTGCGCGAGACGATCTTTGCAAACCAAAAACGGCTTGGTGTTATTCCGTCTGGGACCCAGCTCACTCCGTGGCCAGATGTCCTGGCGAAGTGGGATACACTGAATCCCACCGAGGAAAAAGGTGTTTACTCATCAGGCAGACATCTTCGGCGCCTACGCCGCGTATACAGACCATGAGATTGGCCGAGTCATCCAGGCAGTTGAAGATTTAGGCAAACTCGATAACACGCTAATCATCTACATTAGCGGGGACAATGGCACCAGTGCCGAAGGGGCCACCATTGGGACAGTATTCGATATGGCAGCGATTCAAGCGATTATGATGCCGGTCGATGCCCAATTAAAGTTCTACAATGTCCTAGGCTCAGATCAGACCACGCCGCATATGTCAGTGGCGTGGTCTTGGGCGTTCGACACGCCATTCAAATGGACCAAACAGGTAGCGTCATTCTTCGGTGGGACTCGACAGGGAATGTGCATTTCCTGGCCCGGCCACATCAAGGACCTCGGCGGCATTCGTAGCCAGTTCCATCACGTGATCGACATCGTGCCGACCATCTTGGAAGTCACCGGAATTCCCGCGCCGGAGTATGTGGATGGGATAAAGCAGGCACCAATCGAAGGTGTGAGCATGGCTTACACCTTTGACAGCGCGAATGCGAACGCTCCATCGAAGCGCGAAACGCAGTATTTCGAGATGTTCGGCAACCGTGCCCTTTATCACAACGGCTGGATTGCGGTCACGCCGCCTCCCCAACCACCGTGGCTAATGGGGACGGGGGAAATGCCCCCTCTCAACCAATACAAGTGGGAACTTTACAATATTGCTGACGACTTTTCTGAGAACAACGATCTGGCAGCCCAGAATCCCGATAAGCTGAAAGAATTACAGGGACTCTTTATGGAGGAAGCTAAAAAATATCAGGTGTTGCCGCTTGATAATTCTATCCTTGAACGCGCATTTGCTCCTCGACCCAGCGCCGTTGCCGGGCTGACTAAGTTTACCTATTCAGGAGAAATTTCTGGCATTCCTCCCGGCAACGCGCCCAATCCTGTCGGCAAGTCATATAGGATCACCGCTGACGTGGAAATTCCGCCGACAGGTGCGGAAGGTATACTCAACACGCTCGGAGGCCGCTTCGGCGGCTATGGCTTCTATCTGGTTAAAGGCAAACCTGTGTTTACCTACAATCTCGTTGGATTAGAACGTTTCCGTTGGGCGGGTCCGCAGGCGCTCACGCCCGGTAAACATACGATTGTGTTTGACTTCTAATACGATGGCCCCGGCATGGGTAAAGGTGGAACCGGCGTCCTGATGGTGGATAGCAAGGAAGTCGCTCGCAAGACGATCCCGCATACCATCCCCGCTCTCGTGACATTTGATGAGACTTTTGACGTCGGAGTAGACACTCGCACGGGCGTGGATGACAAGGATTACCAGCCGCCGTTTCGTTTCACCGGAAAACTCGACAAGCTGACATTTGAGCTGGAACCGTCGCAACTTACCGATGCCGACCGTCAAAAGGCGGCAGAGATGATCGCTACAGCACACGACGATCGGTGATACCACGGTTGTAGACCATGGACTTCGAAATGACAAAGTTCACCAAACATTGAGCTAGCCATGACCGGAATTAGATAGGTACTGAATCATGAATGAGCGGGTAACTCACAAGCGTTTGCATCTCCTTTTTTTAATGGCTTCCCTTCCCGCAATTGGAAGTTTGTGTGCGGGATCGGAAGATTACACTGACGAAAAAGACTATTCAAAGGAGATAGCACCTGCGCCACAGTCGTGGTGCGAAACACCGCCATTATGGGAAGTCCGCATTGGTGTTCCTGGTTGGCTTGCGGGTTTGTCTGGCGAAAGTGGAGTCAAGGGCGTTGTCAGCAACGTTGATGTCAGCTTTGATCAGTTGCTCAGGCATCTTACGCATTTCCCCGTCGCGCTCTCGATTGACGCTCGCTATGGCCGGTGGGACTTCTACGCAGTCGGTCAATACATCGAGGTGGTACGTCTGCGACCCTGCCTGGGTTACTGTTTACCGATGCCAATGTGCATATCAAGAACGCGCTTGCAGAATGGTACTTTTGGTACCGAGTGATCAATTGCGATAATGGCTTTCTTTCTCTGTTTGCCGGGGGGCATTGGACCTATTTGCAGGGCGATTTAAGCATTTTCAATAACGGCGATGCGCGCCTGGTCATCCTGCGTGAGTTACTTGGAATCCGCAACCGTTTGGACTTTTCAGATTCGACTGGCTGGGTCGATCCGGTGATCGGTCTCCGTGGGAAGTGGAGAATCTGGAAAGCCATGTCGCTTTTCGCGAACGGTGATGTTGGTGGGATTTAACGTAAACGCTGGCTCGGCATTTCAACTGCGCACGCAAGGGCGAACCATCGTGCGAGAATCGGTGGATAGCTCCGATTGGAGCTACCGGATAACGGGCGGCCTCGAATTTCAATTGACCCGCAATATGTGGCTGCAGACCGGATGGTGTTACCTGAAGTACGCCTACAGGAACAGCGGCTTCACGGACTTTAACGAAATGAACGGTCCTTTAGTCCAGGCAGGGGTGAATTTCTGAGACAGTTACAACCTCCTGAACAATCGATAAAGGTACTGAGTACAACCGAAGCAATAGAGCAATTGACGCTTGGACCAGCGTAAAATGTTTTGCCTTAATCTAGTTTGAGGAGCGGGCGGAAAAGCGGGGAAATTCAAAACTTGATCCGTTGGGAAATCCTCACATTCGCCCGCTCGCTCATAGCGATCTAACGAGACTTGTGGCGGCGGCCACAAGGCTATACGTCGCCGCAGCGTAGGAAACTCGTACTTCAATCGCAAGCGCATTCCAGGACGCCCGCAGTTGTACAAGCGATCAAAACGATTCCGGGGCGGTCTGGGGCCAAGTGGATTTGGGCGTCTTGCGGTGATCTTCCGGACGCCATTTAACTGAACGTAAATATCGGTGGAAATCGGCGGAGTTTGTCTGATTTCTTATCTGAAATGGTCAGATTACAGTCAGTTAATTCATCGTAAGTAGCTCAATACAAGGAACAAGAGGCGGGGGCGGGAATCGAACCCGCGAATAGCGGTTTTGCAGACCGCGACCTTACCACTTGGCTACCCCGCCGAAACGAGAGAACGTAAACTATTCCGATTTGCTGCCCCAGTGTCAATGTGTTGACGGTTTTACACAGAGCGAATGGGTTGAATCATCGGCTGCCCTGCCAATACTCAATTACTCCAACGCAGAATTACGCCACCTATGATCTCGCCTTCATCCGAGCTTTTCGCCCGTGCCCGATCACGAACTCCCGGCGGTGTGAATTCTCCCGTGCGCGCCTTTCGTAATGTGGAGGGAGCTCCGTTCTTTGTTGCACGAGGGGACGGCGCGAAAATCTGGGACATCGATGGGAAGGAATACATCGATTACGTGGGGAGCTGGGGACCGGCGATCCTGGGTCATGCACCGACTGTGGTTGTGAACGCAGTGAGGGAGACGGCAACACGCGGCTTAAGTTTTGGAATTCCGAATCCTTTGGAAGTGGAGATGGCGGAATTGATCTGCGATTGGATGCCATCGATTGAAAAAGTGCGGATGGTGAATAGCGGCACGGAGGCAACGATGTCGTGCATTCGCCTCGCTCGCGCGTTCACCGGACGCGACAAAGTCATCAAGTTTGACGGTTGCTACCATGGCCATGTCGACGGACTCCTGGTGAAAACAGGGAGCGGCGCGCTTACTCACGGGCGACCAGATAGCGGGGGCGTGCCGGAGGCATTTGCAGACCTCACGATATCACTGCCGTTCAACAATGCCGATGTAGTCCGGAAGACATTTGCTGAGAACAAGCTGAAAATCGCGGCGATTATTGTCGAGCCCGTTCCAGCGAACGCAGGTCTTTATCTTCCGAGCGATGATTTTTTGGCGATCCTGCGAAGGGAATGCACAGACAATGGTGCGCTTCTGATCTTTGACGAAGTAATCACCGGTTTCCGTCTGGCGCGCGGCGGCGCTCAAGAAATTTACCGACTCAAACCAGATCTTACAGCGCTGGGCAAAGTGATTGGGGGCGGGCTACCGGTCGGGGCATTCGGCGGTCGGGCTGAAATTATGGACCAGCTTTCGCCAGATGGTCCCGTTTATCAGGCGGGAACGTTATCTGGAAATCCTTTGGCAATGGCGGCGGGTCTCGCGCAATTGCGTGAGCTTGAACGCATCAATGGATGGAAATTATTGGAAGAGCTTGGCGCGCAGTTCGAAAACCTCGTGCGCAGCGCTATCAAGGATGCGGTCGCAGACGTCACGTTGCATCGGGTGGGTTCCATGTTCTGTCTATTTTTCGCCATAGGACCGATTGTCGATCTCGCGAGCGCGCAACGGAGCGATTTGAAGATGTTTGCAAGGTTTTTTCATACATGTTTAACGGGCGGGATCTATTTCGCGCCTTCGCAGTTTGAGACGGGGTTCATCTCTACTGCACACACGCCAGAGGATCTGGAGCGCACAGCCTCAGTAATGCGTCAAGCGCTGACGCGTTTGAAACAGGCTAGCCCGTGCAGCTGCTCATAGACATTTTGTATCACACAGGTGATCCAGAACTATCGCAATGCCAAAGGTCTGGTTTTCGGTTGCCGCCGGCGTGGTCTTTGTCAGTCCCAGCGAACTCGAGGAATCTCTTGATTCCCACCCATTAAGCATCCAGAGATGTCTCTAGCCTTCGCATGACGCTACGGCTTTGAAGGCGACTCGGCCCGACATGACAACAACTAAGGACCCGCGAATCCGCCCGGCGGCGAAATTCTTCATGCAGGATGGCCAGAAGTTTTTTGTAAAAGGCGTTACGTACGGGCCTTTCAAGCCGGACCCTGAGGGAAACTATCTCGGTCGACCCGAGCAAGTGGACGCCGATCTCGCCCTCATGCGCCAGACCGGCTTGAATGTGGTGCGGATCTATCATGCGCCGCCACCCTGGTTTCTGGATCGATGCACCGATGCCGGTATGCGCGTCTTGGTGACGCTTCCATGGGAAAAACACATCGAGTTTCTGCGCGACAGATCGGTTCGCAAGCAAATTTCCGAAGCCGTCCGAACGACAGTGGGCAAGTACGCCGGGCATCCAGCAATTCTTGGTTATCTCGTCGGCAACGAAATCTCGAGCACGATGGCCCGCTGGCTCGGTGCACGCCGAGTGATAGAATTTGTAGAGGAACTGATCCGAATTGGGCGCGCCATCGATCCGGAAGCGCTCTTTTCCTATGCTACGTATCCGCCCACAGAATATCTGCTGCCACAGAATGCTGATTTTTGCTGTTTCAATGTGTACCTTCACAATCAACGTGATTTCGAAGGCTACCTCCTGCGACTGCAAAATCTCACCGGCGAGCGTCCGCTTATTCTGGGGGAATTCGGCATGGACACGATCCGGCATTCACAGGATGAGCAAGCGGAGATGCTTGGTTGGCACCTCGACAGTGTCGTAAAATGCGGCCTTGCTGGAACCATTTTCTTTACCTGGACCGACGAATGGTTCACCGGCGGTCAGGAAATTACCGATTGGGCATTTGGCATCGTTACGCAGGAACGTCGACCAAAGAAGGCGTTCTACATGCTGGAGAAGAAGTTGGGTCGCAGCGATTCCACGTTGCCGCATCGTCCGTTGCTAAAGGCGCCGTTCGTTTCGGTAATTGTTTGTTCTTACAACGGCGCAGCCACTCTTGCGTCCTGCCTTGATTCGTTAGGCAAGCTAAACTATCCGGAGTACGAGGTTATTCTCGTCGATGACGGTTCGACTGACGATACGTCCTATATCGCCTCACAGTTCCCGTGGGTGCGCTACATTCATCAAAACAATCAAGGATTGAGCCACGCTCGGAACACCGGTGCGGCCGCCGCCAAGGGTGACGTCTTCGCCTACACCGACTCCGACTGCATGGTTGATCCTGATTGGCTGTATTACCTGATCGGGACTCTTTTGAGCGGTGATTATGCCGGCGTGGGTGGACCGAATGTTACGCCGCCTGCTAAAAATTGGATTCAGGCCTGTGTTGCGGCGGCACCGGGTGGACCTAGTCATGTGTTGCTCACGGACGTGGTAGCCGAGCACATTCCCGGTTGTAACATGGCGTTTTATCGATGGGCGTATGAGGGCGTCGGCGGTTTTGATACGGAATATCGCAAAGCGGGGGACGACGTAGATTTTTGCTGGCGAATTCAGCAGGCCGGCTGGGTCATTGCTTTCAGTCCGACGGCAATCGTCTGGCACTATCGACGTTTTACCCTTCGTGCTTTTTTGAAGCAGCAAGACGGCTATGGTGAAGCAGAATCACTCCTGCGGTTTAAACATTTAATCTTTTTCGGACCAACCGGTACTGCCAAATGGCGCGGCCAGATCTATGGTACGCCACGCTTTAGCTGGTTTGTTAACCGGCCAGTGATCTATCACGGAGTCTTCGGCGAAGGTTTCTTTCAATCGATTTATCCAACGCCTCAATCGGATGTCGCCGCTTACCTAAGCAGTATCGAGTGGTTCGCTCTGACAATTTTCCTGTTCGGTCTTGGGATTTTTCTACCCGCGCTGCGCATTTTACCGTACCTCATGCTTGGAGGCACGCTCTGCGTCGCCCTTTCCTACATGGTGCGAGCGTCCATTGAGCCGAAATTCGATACCGCGGGGGCGCGGTTGCTCGTTATGTTTCTAGCCTTTGTTCAACCGCTTGTGCGCGGGTTCTCGCGTTATTTCACCTGGCTGCATTTCAAGCGGACACCCAGGAGCGTGATTCGGACGCACGAACACCTACCCAGGCGCAGCCGCTTTGCAGGCAGTTTAAGTCGCAGGGTTTTTTGGAGTGAGCAGGGGAGGGATCGTCACTACTTGCTTGGCGCCATCTTCGAGCTGCTGGATGAAGAAGGTTGGCGTTATTCCACCGATAGTGGGTGGAACGAGTGGGACATTCAGATCTATGGCAATTTTTGGTGGAGCATCGCTCTTCAGACTGTCACCGAGTATCACGGCGGCGGTAAATGTTTGACGCGTGTTCGACTTCGCAGCCGGTTTGTTACCACGACCATTATTTTCAATCTTATTGCCTTAAGTTTGTTGATTTACAGGCAACTCAACATTTCTCACCTGGACCTATGGATCCTCGTTACCTATCTACTCTTTCTGGTGTTTCTTTGGACGCGAGCGCGTTTACTAAAGTCAAGGGTGGCCGAACTTGTCGATCTTGCGGCGCAACGCGCCGGTCTGCAGCGAGTGACGCGTCGAGGCAAAAACCCCGAAGCCGAGACAACACCTGAAGTCTCGATCCCGTCTGATACCGCTGACGAGGTTGCGCCGCATGTTCATGAGTAGGCGCGCTCCACCTGCCAACAGGGTCACCTTTTCGATGGAAAACTCAGAACTTCAAACGCACTCTGCCACTTCCACGTGTGACTTCGCCGATTCGTTTCGCGTTCAACATTCGCATCGCGTATTGCGCATCGCCTTCGCAAACCACCGCAACCATTCCGATTCCCATATTGAAGACCTGATACATCTCGTGCAGCTCAATGTTTCCGTTTTCCTGCAGGATTTGAAAGATGTGCGGTACGCGCCAGCTTCCGGCTTCGATCACCGCGTCACAATTCGCCGGTAAACTTCGCGGCAGATTGTCAATCAAACCGCCGCCTGTTATATGGGCAAGCCCTTTAATGACCTCGCTTCGAACTTTTGCCAGGCGCGGCCGATAATTTGTGTGCACGCGCAGTAATTCTTCGCCGACCGTTTTCTGCGAACCGGGCAGGCGCGAACCGACCTTGAGCCGCATTTTGCGAAACAGAACTTCTCGCGCCAGCGAGTAGCCGTTGGTATGCAGACCATTCGATTCTAGTCCGAGAATTACGTCGCCTGGGCGAATCTTCCTTCCATCGATGATATCGCTGTGATCCACGACACCAATGATGCAACCGGCAAGATCGTACTCGCCCTTGCGATAAACTCCGGGCATCTGCGCTGTTTCACCGCCGAGCAACGCACAATGCGCAGATCGGCAGGCGCGCGACAACCCGCGCAGCAGTTGTTGGAACACGCGAGGTTCAAGTTTGCCGCAACCAATGTAATCCAGGAAGAAAAGCGGCCGCGCACCCAGAACGGCAATGTCGTTTACGCAGTGGTTCACAAGGTCTGCGCCGACTGTATCGTGTTTATTTAGCGCAAACGCGATTTTCAATTTCGTCCCGACGCCGTCAATACTCGCGACGAGGACGGGTTCGCGCATTCCAGGAAACGTGGCTCGAAACAATCCGCCGAAGCCGCCGATCTTGCCCAGAATCTTGGGACCATGCGTTCGCCTAACTAGTGATTGGATCCCCCGTTTAAGGCGATTGCCAAGGTCAACATCTACACCTGCACGCGCGTATGCTTTTCCCTTTTTTGTCATTCCGAGCGAAGTCGAGGAATCTCTGTTTTTGATCTAAACAGCAAGAGATTTCTCGACTCCGCCGAGCCTCGCTCGAAATGAGAGGCTACTACTTCAGGTCTCTGAATAATTTCGGATGCGCTTCCTGATCCGCGAGCGCTTTGGCACGTTGCTCGCGTTTTTCCATGATAAACTTGTCCAACGCAGGATCGACGGGTAGGGGATAGTCCCCGTTAAAACATGCTAGGCAAAAGCTGTTTATCGGCCTTCCGGTAGCCCGCACCATACCTTCCACATCGAGGTAACCAAGGCTGTCGACACCCAGATATTTGCAGATGTCCTCCATCGACATCTGGTTCGCGATTAGCTTTTCGGGATCCGGAAAGTCTATTCCATAGTGACAAGCAAACCGATGCGGCGGACAGCTCACGCGCATGTGCACTTCTTTTGCGCCAGCCTCGCGCAAGTTCACGACACGCGCTCGCGCCGTCGTCCCGCGCACGATCGAGTCATCCACGACCACGACCCGTTTCCCGGCGACCATTTCCTTGATCAGATTCAACTTTACCCGCACGTCGAAATCGCGGATGAGCTGGCTTGGCTGCAAGAACGTTCGCCCAATGTAGTGATTACGGACAAAGGCCAGGGCGTAAGGAATGTTTAGCTCTTGGGCAAAACCAAGAGCGGCATAATTTCCCGAGTCAGGAACCGGCACAACGATATCTGCATCGACTGGAAATTTTCTTGCCAGTTCGCGCCCCATTTCCATGCGCACCTTGCCTACGTTAACCCCGCCGATCATACTGTCCGGCCGTGCGAAATAGACGTATTCGAACATGCAGAATGCTGTGCGCGCATCCGGGAAGGGCCTTTCGGAACGCAATCCATTTTCATCGATAATCAACACTTCACCCGGCTCAATTTCGCGAATGAATTCCGCATGAATCAGATCAAACGCGCACGTCTCCGACGCCAGGATATAGGCACCATCTAGTTTGCCGAGCGCGATTGGACGCCAGCCAAACGGATCGCGAACCCCAATCAGTTCCCGTTCGCTCATAATGATGAGCGAGAATGCCCCTTGAATCCGCCGCAACGCCGCAAGAACATTTCCGCCATTGCCAGACGGTTGCGCCAGAAGATGTAAAATGATTTCGCTGTCAGCCGTGGTTTGAAAAATCGAGCCCTTTCGCTCCAGCTCGTCACGGAGAACATCGGCGTTGGTCAAATTACCATTGTGCGCGATTGCCATTTGGCCGCGCACGCAATCGACCACGAACGGCTGAGCGTTTTTAATAGTACTGGTCCCGGTAGTCGAATAACGCGTGTGCCCGATTGCGCGTGTCCCTTTTAATCTCGCCAATTCGTCCTGCCCAAACACCTGGGAGACAAGCCCCATATCCTTGTGCTGGAGAAAAGTCGTGCCGGGCCCATTACTGGTGACGATTCCCGCGCTCTCCTGACCACGATGCTGCAGCGCAAACAGGCCATAATAACTCAGGACGGCTGCGTTCGGATGACCGAACACGCCGAACAGTCCGCATTCATGCTGGGGCAGCACGGCAGAATCCGGCGTCTGGTCTGGATCAGTTTTATCCCAGGGGGAGATCACACGAAATAATCCACCAAATTGTTTCACATTCAATCGCGGGATTTAAGACTTCGTCGCCTGCCAGATAATCGCGCGCATTGTGCTCTCAACCGGCCTGTCGCCAAAGCGTTCTGCGATCCGTTTTGCAACCGCAACAATCAGGTCTTCGGGATCGACTCCGCGGTCTTTTGCTTCAGTAGCCACCGGATTGCCACGCACTAATCCAGTGGCGAATTCTCTCGCCGAGCTGCTTCGGCAACGCTTCGTTTCTGTGAAAAATTCAATTCTTTCAAAGCCGGCATCGCGGAGCAGTTTCCGGATTAACTCCGAATCGTGAAAACCAAACGGGAGCTCATAAAACTT
>Ga0066903_100000800_pt1 | contig 21217 bp, 19 predicted proteins | sample PanSoiMetaGPlot1_FD_67491 | JGI IMG/M metagenome (GOLD analysis project Ga0066903, IMG submission 67491) | Tropical forest soil microbial communities from Panama analyzed to predict greenhouse gas emissions - Panama Soil - Plot 1 (version 2) | ecosystem: Environmental > Terrestrial > Soil >... | reverse complement strand
AGAACGAGATGTTGTTCATGCGCGGGAACGCCATGTCGGGCGCCCCGATCATCAGCGGCACGAACCAGTTGCCGAAGCCGCCGATCATCGCCGGCATGACCATGAAGAAGATCATGATCAAGCCGTGCGCGGTGGTGAACACGTTGAACATGTGCGGGTCGTGGAAGATCTGCAGGCCCGGCTCCATCAGCTCGAGCCGCATGCCAATCGACAGGGCGCCGCCGACCACTCCGCCGACCAGCGCGAACACGAGGTACATCGTGCCGATGTCCTTGTGGTTGGTCGAATAGACGAAGCGCCGCCACCCGGTCGGATGCGCATGTGCCTCGTGCATGTCGTGCGCGTCACGGGCGTGGGCGTCGTGCGATGTCGTAGCCATGGTCAGATCCTTCGAAACGTATCGTTGCCGCCCCCGCGGCGCACGGTCATCGGGTCGCTGATTGCTGTGCCGCCGCGACGCTGGTCGGCGCGCCCTCGTCGCGGGCCCATTTTTGCTTCGCCTGCTCGACCCAGGCCTGGAAATCCTGCTCGCTCACCACGCGCACCGCGATCGGCATGAAGGCGTGGTCCTTGCCGCACAGTTCGGAACACTGGCCGTAGTAGATGCCGGTGCGGGTGGCCTTGAACCAGGTCTCGTTGACGCGGCCCGGGATGGCGTCGATCTTGATGCCGAACGAGGGAACCGCGAACGAGTGGATGACCTCGGCGCCGGTGGTCAGGACCCGCACGGTCTTGTTCACCGGCACCACCATCTCGTTGTCGACGCCCAGGAGCCGCGGCTGGTCTTCGCGCAGCTTGGTCACGTCGCGGACCATCAGCGAGTCGAACTCGAACTTGCCGCTGTCCGGATAGCTGTAGGTCCAGAACCACTGCTTGCCGGTCGCCTTCACCGTGAGGTCGGGTGCCGGCACGTTCAGCTGCAGGAACAGGAGCCTGAACGAGGGGATCGCGATCGCCACCAGGATCACGACCGGAGCCACCGTCCAGATGATCTCGATCCACGTGTTGTGGGTGGTGCGCGACGGCGTCGGATTGGCGCGGGCATTGAACCGTACGATGACGATGAGCAGGAGGATGAGGACGAAGCCGGCGATCGCCGTGATGGCGTATAGCAGCCCGGTGTGGAATCTGACGATCTCGTCCATCACCGGCGTGGCCGACTGCTGGAAATTGATCTGCCACTCCGACGGCCGCCCGTCGCCCGCCCAGACCACGCCAAGGCCCGCAAGCAGGGCACCGATCGTGACCGCCGCGGCGGTCAACCGCTTCAATCCGAGCATCGTCGTCGTCACTCCATCGATGAGGCCGTCAGTCGCCGTGCCGTGGCGTCGCGCGGCAGCCGCACGACACCGCCCGGGCGCATCGTCCGCCAGGGGGCGTTTCGGCAGGGCGCACGGCGGGATTTTTGGGGAATCCCGGCCTCTCAAAACCACAATTCCGGCCTCCTCGCAATGCACCTCGTCATGGCTTCCATGTCGCTGCGGGCGGCCCGCTCCACAGGGCGGCGGCTGCGGTTCCCCCCACCCTTATCTCGGCCACAATGCCTTGTTTCTTACCCTCCCTTCACACGTTCCCGCGACCGTGATCGGAGCGGGCGTGCCTGGGGTCATCAAGTCGGGTGATTCGCCTTCCGAGAGGCGGGGGAATGGTCGGCGCGGGGCGGCTTCCGAGAGCTTGAGGCGACGATGGGTTCATTCAGCCCGGCACTATTGCGACGCGCGGCCGCAGGGACCCTCCTGGCGTTGGCGCTGACCCTGACCGCGGGCGCCGAGCAGGCCGCCGCGCAAGGCACCGTGCGCTCCGTCCACAACGACTGGCAGATCCGCTGCGACACGCCGCCCGGCGCCCAGGGCGAGCAATGTGCGCTCATCCAGAGCGTCACCGCGGAGGACCGCGCCAATGTCGGCCTGACCGTGATCGTGCTCAAGACCGCCGATCAGAAGAGCCGGCTGATGCGGGTGGTGGCGCCGATGGGCGTGCTGCTGCCGTCGGGGCTCGGCCTCAAGATCGACCAGACCGATGTCGGCCGCGCCGGCTTCGTGCGCTGCCTGCCGAACGGCTGCGTCGCCGAGGTGGTGATGGACGAGAACCTGATCAAGCAGCTGCGCACCGGCACGACCGCGACCTTCATCATCTTCCAGACGCCGGAGGAGGGCATCGGCTTTCCGATGAGCCTCAAGGGCTTCGGCGAAGGCTACGACAAGCTGCCGTAGTGCCGCTCAGCGTCCTTTGCTCGAAATCGCGTCGATCATCCTGGCCACGATCTCCGGCGGGAAGGCGTAGACGCGGGCAATGAGGCGCTCGATCTCGACGCCCGACATGAAGCTCACTTCCGTTCCGGTTCGCTCCATCTCGGCGAGGAAGGCCGGGTCCTCGACCAGCCGCGCGAAGGCCAGGCGCAAGGCGGCGACCCGCTCGGCCGGCACGCCAGGCGGGAGCAGATAGGGCCGCGACATCACCTTGGGCGCCAGGATCAGGTCCCACACCTGCCTGACATCATCGGCCTTCACGAGATCGTAGATCGTTGCGGTGGAGGCAAGGTCGGGGTGCGGCTTGAGGCCGGTCTGCAGCAGGATGCGGATCTTCCCGTCTCTGAGCCAATCAGACTTGCGCGTCTTCACATAGGACCATGAGACACCGTGCAGGCCCTGGATCTCGCCCTTCTCGAGCGCGAGCAAGTTCTCGGCGGTGCCGCTGTAACCGCGGACCATCTGGATCGGCGCGCGCAGCAGCCGGATCATCGCATTGGTCTCGATCTCGCTGTCGGTCTCCTGACCCAGGCTGCCGACAATGAGCGGCGTGGTCAGCAGATCCTCGGCCTTGCGGTGCGGTGCGCTCGCCCACACCATGGTGACGCTCACCTCGGAATTGAGACTGCCGAGCCAACTGAACTTGAACGGGTCGTAGACGATGCTCTTGTTGCCGCGCAGGACCTCGAACGGCGTGTGACGCTGCACCGCGCCGATCGTGAGGCCGTCTTTCGAGCCGGTCGTATAGAGCAAATTGGCGGCCGGCAGGCCGCCAGCGGCGCCCATGTAGCGGATCACGATGCTGGGCTCGCCGGGGATGAAACGGCCAAGATGGCGCGAGACTGGCCGCGCATAGGCGTCATAGCCGCCGCCGGTATTGGCGCCCACCACGAGCGAGATGGTCTGCCCGCGGTAGAAGTCGGCGACTGAGTCGGCGGCGGCCGCGGGCACCGCGAGCGCGGCGGCAAAGATGCCAGAGAGCAAAAGGCTGCGGCGCATAGGGGTCCTGTGGGCATGCAGGATGTCAGGTCCCTGCCCTGCACACAATCGCGCAGACCCGCTCGCGCGGCGCAGCGCCAATGCCTATGTTGGCTATGAGCAAGGAACGAGGACACACATGACGTCTCCCACCATGTCGCTCATCGACCGCGCCGGGCTTGACCGCAACGAGGCGCGCACGCAGCTCGCCCGCGCGCTCGAAGGCGCCGACGACGGCGAACTGTTCCTCGAATACAAGCAATCCGAGGTGCTGCATTTCGACAACGGGCGCCTCAAGCAGGCGACCTACGACACCGCACAGGGCTTCGGGCTGCGCGCCGTCAAGGACGAAGCGGTGGGCTACGCGCATGCGTCCGATCTCTCGCCCGCAGCGATTGCGCGCGCGGCCGATGCGGTGCGCTCGGTCAAGAGCGGCTACGCGGGCGGTTACGCCGAGCCGCCGAGCCGCAGCAATGCCCGGCTCTATGGCGACGACAACCCGCTCGACGCGCCCGCGTTCGAGAGCAAGGTGCGGCTCCTGGAGACCATCGACGCCTACGCGCGGGCGAAGGACCCGCGTGTGCGGCAGGTCTCGGCATCGCTCGGCGCGAGCTGGCAGGTGGTCGAGATCCTGCGCGCCGACGGCGAGAGCTACCGCGACGTGCGGCCGCTCGTCCGCGTCAACGTGTCAGTGGTCGTCGGCGAAGGCGACCGGCAGGAGTCCGGCAGCTACGGCTACGGTGGGCGCGAGGGCTTTGCCCGCTTCATCGACGCCGCCAACTGGCAGCATGCGGTCGATGAGGCGGTGCGCCAGGCGCTCACCAATCTCAGCGCAGTGGCGGCGCCGGCGGGCGAGATGGATGTCGTGCTCGGCCCCGGCTGGCCGGGCGTGATGCTGCACGAGGCGGTCGGGCATGGGCTCGAGGGCGACTTCAACCGCAAGAAGACCTCGGCCTTCGCCGGGCTGATGGGACAGCGGGTGGCGTCGAAGGGCGTGACCGTCGTCGACGACGGCACCATGGCGCAGCGCCGCGGCTCGCTCTCGATCGACGACGAGGGCACGCCGACCAACCGCACCGTGCTGATCGAGGACGGCATCCTGGTCGGCTACATGCAGGATCGCCAGAATGCGCGGCTGATGGACATGCGCCCGACCGGCAACGGCCGGCGCGAGAGCTATGCGCATGTGCCGATGCCGCGCATGACCAACACCTACATGCTCGCCGGCGACCACGATCCGGCCGAGATCATCGCCTCCATCAAGAACGGCATCTACGCGGTGACCTTCGGCGGCGGGCAGGTCGACATCACCTCGGGCAAATACGTGTTCAACGTGACCGAGGCCTACCGGATCGAGGACGGCAAGGTCGGCGCGCCGCTCAAGGGCGCGATGCTGATTGGCAACGGCCCGACCGACCTCAACCGGATCAGCATGATCGGCAACGACCTCAAGCTCGACAGCGGGATCGGCGTTTGCGGCAAGAACGGCCAGGGCGTCCCGGTCGGCGTCGGCCAACCGACCCTGCGCATGGACCGAATTACCGTTGGCGGCACGGGGTAAATACCCAAATCCGGCATTTTCCCTTGCGCAGGCATCCCATGCGCATTATTATTGCGCATAGATGGAGGCGCCCATGAGCGAGCGCCCAGTCAAGAAGCGCGCCGTGAACCTGTTCGTCGATGCAGAACTGCTCGACGAGGCACGCCGTCTGCGCATAAATATTTCGGAGACGCTCGAGCATCGCCTGCGCGCGATCGTGCGTGCCGAGCAGGAGAAGCGCTGGCTCGAAGAAAACAAGGCGGCGATCGCGGCCTACAATTTGCGCGTCCGGCAACACGGGCTACTTTCGGACGAGGCCGGTGAATTGCGATGAAGCAATTCGACGTCGTCGACAACCCGTTTCCTCGCAGCCGCGAACGCCAGCCCTTTCTTGTAGCCCTGCAGAGCGACCTGTTGGTTCGCAACCTGGACACGGTGGTAGTGGCACCGCTTGAGCCTGCCGCGGCCGGGACATTCGCTGACCGGCTGAACCCGCGTATCGATGTGGAAGGTCGGTCGTTCGTGCTCATTGCACAGGAACTCGTGACGGTGCGTAAGAACTCCCTCGGCAATCCACGCGCTTCCGTCGCAGGCGAACGTGATTCGATCATCGCGGCACTCGATGTTCTCTTTACGGGCTTCGGATGACGACACCCAAACCGGACAAGCCGGATAAGCGCTGGCTTGCGGAAAACAGGGATGCAATCTCCTCGATCAATGCCTTCCTCGAAGGGCACGGCTTACTCGCAAACAAGCTGCGTTATCGCCCGCTTGCGTCCGACGATGAGGACCGCAATAACTGAGGCTCTCAAAAATACGCGATGCTGCGGCCGCAAGCGGCGGCCACCAGCCAAAGCCCGATCGAGAGAAGCCCCGCGACTTTGGCGCGCGTCGGCATCGCGGCGCCGGCCGCAAGATCGATGACCGCGCGCTTGGCGACGAATTCGAACAACGCCACGTTGGCCAGAGCGACGCCGATGATCGCAACCTTGATCTGGAACACCGGATTCATGATCATGTGGCTTGCCTCGGCCGTGAACAGGAAGAAGCCGGTCACCACCATCAGGGCGAAGCCGGCGATGGTCCAACGACGCGCCCGCGTGAACACCCGCCCCGGCGCGGTCGCAGCGAAGCCGCCCAAAAGGCGTACGTCCATGACCGTCACCGCGCCGGCAAAGATCACGAGCGATACGATGTGCCCAACATTGGCGATCGGGTACAGCCAAGCCGATTCGCGGACGGCCGCGCCAAGCCCCGACTGTTCGAGCGCGACGAAAATCGCCGGCGCTTCCTCGGTCATCAGCGCATCTCGTAGCTCTTGCCGTCGATGGTAATCCGCTCGGCCCGCATTTCGTCGGGTGTCGCGGTCGACGGATAGCCGTAGGCGGAAACCGTCTTCCCGACCGCGATCACCTGCGCGGTGGCGCCGCGGCTCGACATGCGCGTAGTAGGCGCAAGCGTGACCGTCCAGACCTTGTCATCGCCGCGCACCATGATGGTCGCGTGCGGATTTTCGAATTTCGAGGTTTGGATCGGTCCGGCGACGGTGATCGGATGGGCGGCATCATAACTGCCCCAGCCGTGGTGGGCGAATGCCGCACCGGCGGCGAGTGCCGAACCGGCGATGATGACGAGGGTCTTGCGCATCAGTGCCTCCGTGAGCAATCGGACTGTCTTGGCTGCTAACTCGCGCGGCGCCCGGCTGGTCCGGCCACCGGTCCGCCGCGCCATCAATTTCACGCGACCAATTATCGCACGACGCCCGAGATGCAGCACGGCTTTCGCTGCGGGCGGGTGATGCGATTTTTGAGATAGCAGACCGCCGCCGGTCCCACGTAGCCGGGCCGCAGATAGGTCCAGGCACGGCAACCTTCCTCACGCTCGCAGGCGAGCTGGCAACTCTTGCCGGTCGGGTCGGGCGGCAGCTCGAAATTGCGGTAGTCGCCACCGCCACGGTCGATCGAGAATTCGATCGGGCCGGAGCGCGGCTCGATGACGCCGGCGCCGCGTACGCCCGATACGCAGCAGGTGGTCGGGATGCGCGGCGTTACCCGCGATTTGAGCCAGCACACGGCGTTCGGCCCCTCGGTCAGCGGATAGGAGAAGGCCCAGGCACGGCAGCGCGGATCACGCTCGCAACGCGCCGCGCAGGCCGCGGGATCGCCGGAGCGCAGCGGCGCGCTCTGATAGTCTCCGCCCGGCCGGTCATAGCCGACCTGCGCCGCGGCCGGCGCGGACGCCTGGACGAGGGCGACGGCGAACAGGCCGATCAGCACGCGGCGTCCTGCGCCCTGGATCATCATCGTACCGTCGCCTTTTCCGGTGACGCGCGCAACGACAACCGGGCCAGATCGCTAATAAGCATAGTCCTTGTAGATCGGATCGACCGAGCCGTTCCACGGCCCGTGGTATCTCTCCAGCAGGTCTTCTGCCGGCGTGAGCCCGCGCGCGACGAATTCCTGGATCGGGCGCAGATAGCGGCTCTCATCGCGGCCGGCGCGATCGAGCCGGCGCCGTCGCGTCAGTCCTTGCTCGGCAAGGGCGAGCGTCGCCTTGGCCAGGTTGAGCACGCTCCACTCGCGGATTTTCGCTCTGAAGCCCAGCCGAGGCACCTCATCGCGCAGCGCCTGGCGCTCGCCGGCGGTCCACCCCTTGACGATATCCCAGGCAGCGTCGAGCGCCTCCTCGTCATAGAGGAGCCCGACCCAATAGGCCGGCAGCGCCGGCAAGCGCTGCCACGGCCCGCTGTCGGCCCCGCGCATCTCGAGGATTTGCTTGAGCCGCACCTCCGGAAAGATCGTCGACACGTGGTTCGCCCAGTCGGAGATGGTGGCGCGCTCGCCCGGCAGCCCGGGCACCCGGCCGGCCATCAGGTCGCGGAACGATTGGCCCGCCACGTCGATGTAGCGATCGCCGCGCTTGACGAAATACATCGGCACATCGAGCGCGTAGTCGACGTAGCGCTCAAAACCCATGCCCAGGTCGAACGCCCAGGGCAGCATGCCGGAACGGTCGGCATCGGTGTCGCGCCAGATCTCGGAGCGGAACGACAGGAACCCGCTCGGCTTGCCTTCGGTGAACGGCGAATTGGCGAACATCGCGGTCGCGACCGGCTGCAGCGCGAGCGAGACCCGCAGCTTCTTCACCATGTCGGCCTCGGAGGAGAAATCGAGATTGGTCTGCACCGTGCAAGTCCGGTACATCATGTCGAGCCCGAGCTTGCCGACCCGCGGCATATAGGCGGTCATGATGCGGTAGCGGCCCTTCGGCATGCTCGGCATTTCGGCGCGCGACCAGTCCGGGGTCATGCCAATGCCGAGGAAGCCAATGCCGAGCGGGCGCGCGATCTCCTTGAGCTGCGCGAGATGCGCCATCAGCTCGGAGCAGGTCTGGTGCACGGTTTCGACCGGCGCGCCGGAGAGCTCGAACTGCCCGCCCGGCTCGAGCGAGATCGCGCCGCCGCCGGTCACGTCGAACATGCCGATGATGTTGCCGTCCTCGAGGATCGGCTCCCAACCGAGCAGATGCTGCATGCCCTCGAGCAGCGCGCGAATGCTGTGCCGGCCCTCGTAGGGGACCGGTCGGTGGCCTTCGATCGTGAAGGCAAACTTCTCGTGCTCGGTGCCGACGCGGTATTGCGACTTCGGCTTGCAGCCCTCGGCGAACCACGCGACCAGTTCGTCGCGCGTTTCGATCGGCGTCATGTCGATCTGGTCACGAGCCATACGCAAGCCATGGTATCGGCATCAAAGGGCCGCGACCTTACACGGGCGCTGTGCGGAAGGGAATGCGCGGCTTTGCCGGTCACGTCGACTCATCGGCGTACCAACGGCGCGACGGCAAGTGTGAGCGCTATGACCATCGTGCCGGCGAGGAACGTGACCTGCAATACCGTCATGAGATCGATGCGCTGGATCGCATTCTCGCTCACGCAGCGCGCGCAGGCGTCGGCGCGAAGCGGCCGTAGAAGGTTTCGCCCTTCAAGGCCATGTCGGCAAGGAGCTTCGGCACCTTGAAGCGCTCGCCGTGCTTCTTCTCGAGCCGGCTGCACAGGTCGACGAAGCGTTTCGTCCCCATCATGTCGATGTAGGAGAGCGTCCCGCCTGAGAACGGCGCGAAGCCGAAGCCGAGGATCGAGCCGACGTCGGCCTCGCGCACGTCGGTGATGACGCCCTCCTCGACGCAGCGCGCCGCTTCGAGCGACTGCACCACGAGCAGGCGATATTTCAGTTCCTGGATGTCGATCCCGTCGGGATCGAGCTTTTTCGGCTGCAGCTCGGCGAGCCCCGGCCACAGGCGCTTGGGTCCGCCCTGCGGGTAGTCATAGAAGCCCTTGCCGTTCTTGCGGCCGAGCCGGCCGCGCTTCTCGACCAGTTCCTGCAGCAGCGTCTTCTGCTGCGGGTCGATCGCGCCGGCGCCGAGATCGGCTTCCGTGGCCTTGAGGATCTTCCAGCCCAGATCGAGCGCGACCTCGTCGTTGAGCGACAGCGGCCCGACCGGCATGCCGGCCATGCGCGCAACGTTCTCGATCATCGCCGGCGGCACGCCCTCCATCAGCATGAGATGGCCTTCGCGGATATAGTTGAGCACGCAGCGGTTGGCGTAAAAGCCGCGCGAGTCGTTGACGACGATGGGGGTCTTGCGGATCGCGCGCACGAAGTCGAGCGCGGCGGCGAGCGCGGCCGCGCCGGTCTGCTTGCCGAGGATGACCTCGACCAGCATCATGCGCTCGACCGGCGAGAAGAAGTGCACGCCGACGAACTGCGCCGGACGTTTGGAGTCCTGCGCCAGCGAGGTGATCGGCAGGGTCGAGGTGTTGGAGCCGAAGATCACATTTTCGCCGATCACCGCTTCCGCCTTGGTGATCGCTTCGGCCTTGACCTTGCGGTCCTCGAACACCGCCTCGATCACGAGATCGACATCTTTGAGCTTGCTGTAGTCGGCCGTCGGCGTGATCCGAGCGAGCAGCGCGTCGCGCTCGGCCGTCGAGGCACGGCCGCGGTTGATCTGGTCGGTCATCAGCTTGTGGGAATGCGCCTTGCCCTTGTCGGCCGATTCCTGGTCGCGGTCGATCAGTACGACGTCGATGCCGGCGAGCGCCGTCACATAGGCGATGCTGGCGCCCATGAAGCCGGCGCCGAGCACGCCGACCTTCTTCAGCTTCGTCGCCGGCACGTCCTTGGGGCGGCGCGCGCCCTTGTTGAGCTCCTGCACCGACACGAACAGCGAGCGGATCATGGCCGCCGCTTCGGGTGAGCGCAGGATCTTCGCGAACCAGCGCGACTCGACCTGCAGCGCCTGATCGATCGGCAGCTGCAGCCCCTCGTAGACCGCCTGCATGATGGCGCGTGCGGCCGGATAATTGTCGTAGGTCTCGCGCCGGTAGATCGCGTTCGCCGCCGGAAAGACCTGCATCCCGGCCTTGGAATAGACCGGACCGCCGGGCAGCCGGAATCCGTCAACGTCCCACGGTGCCTTGGCCTTGCCGCCAGCCTTGATCCACTCCTTCGCGGTCTTGACGAGGTCGGCAGCGGGCATCACCGCGTCGACGAGCTTCATGCCCTTGGCCTGGGAGAGTCTGATCTGATCGCCTTTGAGCAGGAACTGCAGCGCGTCGCCCGGTGGCATCATGCGGGCGATCCGCTGGGTGCCGCCGGCGCCGGGGAACAGCCCGACCTTGATCTCGGGCAGACCGACGCGCGTCCTCGGGTTGTCGGCCGCAACCCGATGATGACAGGCGAGGCAGAGCTCGAATCCGCCGCCGAGCGCTATGCCGTTGATCGCGGCGACCCACGGCTTGCCGCTGGTCTCGATCCGCCGGTACAAAAGTGAGACCTTGCGGCTCTCCTCGTAGAGGTGCTTGACCGCCATCTCCTCGCCCTGCGCCTTCACCAGGTCGGCGAATTCGCGGCCGTAAACTTCGAGCATGGTGAGGTCGGCGCCGGCGCAGAACGTCTCCTTGCCCGACGTGACCACCGCGCCCTTGATCGCCGCGTCGGAGGCGACTTGCTCGACGATGGCGGAGAGTTCTTCGACGGTCTTAAGGTCGATGACGTTCATCGAGCGGCCGGGCGCGTCCCAGGTGACGAGCGCGATGCCGTCGGCGTCCACATCGAGCTTGAAGTTGACGGTGGTCATGGCTCAAGGCTCCTGCGGATAGGGTTCGCCCGACCGGTGCAGGAAGCGCATGCCCTTGGCGTCGCGCTCCATGATCAGGTCGCAGTCCGGATAGTGCCCGCGTTCGGCACCCGCGCGCGTGCCGATCTCGAGATAGAGCGCGTCGCGCTGGGACTTGTTGACGAGGTGGTGGCCGTTCGGGACACCGGCCTTGAAGCCGGCGCAGTCGCCGGGCTTGAGCAGGGTCTCGCCGCCGTCCTCGATGAGCGTGAGCTCGCCTTCGAGCACGTAGACGAACTCGTCCTCCTGCTCGTGCCAGTGCCGCAGGGCCGAGGCGGCGCCCGGCTTGAGGCGCGTGAGATTGACACCGAACTGGGTGAGCCCGGCAACGTTGCCGAGCGCGGCTTTCTCACGGCCGTCGGTCACCTTACGCCAGTCCCCCGGATAAACACCCTTGGTGCGGACCACGGCCTTGGCGATGTCGATCTTGGGCATCTCTCACACTCGTTCGATGATGGTGGCGGTTCCCATGCCGGCGCCGATGCAGAGCGTCACCAGCGCGGTCTTGAGGTCGCTGCGCTCGAGCTCATCGATGGCGGTGCCGAGGATCATGGCGCCGGTCGCGCCGAGCGGGTGGCCCATCGCGATCGCGCCGCCGTTGACGTTGACCTTCTTGGGGTCGAGCTTGAACGCCTGCAGGAAGCGCAGCACGACCGCCGCGAAGGCCTCGTTGACCTCGATCAGATCGATGTCCTTGAGCGTCATCTTGGCACGCTTGAGCACCTTCTCGGTGACGTCGACGGGGCCGGTCAGCATCAGCGCCGGCTCGGAACCGATATTGGCGAAGGCACGGATCCGGGCGCGCGGCTTGAGCCCGGCGGCGCGGCCGGCCTCGCGGCTGCCTACCAGCACCGCGGCAGCGCCGTCGACGATGCCCGACGAGTTGCCGGCGTGGTGCACATGCTCGACGAACTCGATCTCGGGATGCGCCTGTATCGCCACCGCGTCGAAGCCGCCGAGCTCGCCCATCTGCGCGAACGACGGCTTGAGCTGGGCGAGCGACTGCATGTTGGTGTCGGGACGCATGTGCTCGTCGCGCGCCAGGATGGTGAGGCCGTTCACGTCCTTGACCGGGATCACCGAGCGCCCGAAGCGGCCCTCGTTCCAGGCCTCGGCGGCACGCTGCTGGCTTTGCACCGCGTATTCGTCGCATTGCGTGCGCGAGAAGCCATACTTGGTGGCAATGAGATCGGCGGAGACCCCCTGGGGCATGAAGTAGGATTTGACCGCGATCTCGGGATCCACCGGCCAGGCGCCGCCCGAGGCGCCGATGCCGACGCGGCTCATCGACTCGATGCCGCCGCCGACCGTCATGTCGTGCTGGCCTGACATGACCTGCGCGGCAGCGAAATTGACAGCATCGAGACCAGAGGCGCAGAAGCGATTGATCTGCACGCCGGGCACGCCGGTGCCGTAGCCTGCTGTGATCGCCGCCGCGCGCGCGATGTCGCCCCCGGCCTCGCCGACCGGATCGACGCAGCCGAGCACCACATCGTCGACGAGCGCCGGGTCGAGCTGGTTTCGTTCCCGCACCGCCGCCAGCGCCTGCGTCGCCAGGTTGAGCGAGGTCACCTCGTGCAAGGCGCCGTCGGCCTTGCCGCGCCCGCGCGGTGTGCGGACGTGATCGTAGATGAAGGCGTCGGGCATGGTACCCTCCGGCTAAGTCAACGGAATCGCGGTCAGTTTAACCGCCGCCCGGCTTCGCGGCGAGTGCGGCCATTGGCGGGGCGCCCCCGCCTTTTTACAACGTCGACGCCATCTCGTTGCCCCATTCCGAACTTCGCCGGCGCTCGCGGCGCATTCCAGGCTTGGAATATAAGGGCGACGAGAAGGGTCTATCATTTCGGTGCCCCGCTTGAACCTGAAGCTCGCGATCGAACTGGGGGCACGGACGCGTGCGTTTCGAGGTCGCGGTATTGGAGGGGCACAATTCATGGATTTCTTGCACTCGCCCCCGGACATCGTGCGGTCGGAGAGTCAACGCACGCTGCTCGACCGCTGGAATGTCGCGCGTGGTGCGGCAGCGCTCCCGGCATGGCAGGAACTGCACCCGGATACGTTGGCAGTCCCGCGTGACAATCTGTCGTTCCTCGATGTGGTGGCGGTCAACGGCGGCACACGATTTCAGATCAGGTTTCATGGTGTGCGCATCGCGGAACTCTACAGCAGCGTGAGTTGCGTCGGGAGATTTCTGGATGAGGTCGTGCCGCCCGCCTCGCGTGAAGTGACGCTCGCGACCTATCGTCATGCGGTTGCGCATCGACTGCCGGTCTATACGATCTCGGACACGCGGGACACCACCGGACGCATTGTCCACTACGAACGGCTGCTGCTGCCACTCACGGGCGACGGGGCGGACGTCGCCTATGTCCTGGCCTCGCTCGAAACCGTGAGCCCGGAGGGCGCATTCGACAACCATGGGCTAATGACCGCAACCGGAAGGTCGCCCGCCTTCGCCCTGTGTACCGCCATAGTTGAGTAGTTTCTTTTCCAATTGCGCGGCGCCATAGTCTATTCTTGCTGTCCGACCCGCCGGACACGGCAATAAAAATGCGCCCCTGCCGGCGCGAGGCCTCGCGTGACGACTGATTCCGCCTCCAAGACGCTGCCCGGCGCCAAGACCCTTCCGGCGGCCACCACCCCCGCTCCGGCCCGGACGCTGGCGACGATCCGCAGCATCGCGCCGGGCGTCGCGCTTTCTGCGCTGGTCGCGGTCGCGGCGGTCACCGCCGCCCCACTCGTCGGCCGGCTGATTGCGGTCCCGGCCATGGTGATCGCGCTTTTGATCGGCATTGCACTCAACCCGCTGGCGCGCCGACCGTCGTTCCAGGCCGGCATCAGCTTCTGCCTGAAGACGATCCTGCGCTGGGCCGTGGCGCTGCTTGGACTGCGCATCGCGCTCGGCGAGATCGCGGCGCTCGGGCTCACCACGGCGCTCCTCATCATGGCCGCAATGACGGTGACGGTCGCGTCCGGCTTGGTGATCGCCCGTGCGCTGGCGCAGCGCGCGGCCTATGGAGCGCTCGCGGGCGCGGCGACCGCCGTGTGCGGCGCCTCGGCCACGCTCGCGACCTCGATCGTTCTGCCCGATTACAAAGGCAAGGAAGCCGACGTGGCGTTTGTGGTGGTCGCGGTCAATGCGCTCTCCACCGTGGCCATGGTGCTCTATCCGATCCTGTGCACGGCGCTAGGCTTCGATGCGCAGCTCACCGGCGTGATGCTGGGCGCGACGATCCACGACGTCGCCCAGGTGGTCGGCGCCGGCTACGCGGTATCGGAGCCGGTCGGCAACACGGCGGTGATCGTGAAGCTGTTCCGCGTGTTCCTGCTGTTCCCGGTGGTGATGCTGATCGGCTTCGCGTTCGCGCGGCGATCGGTGGCGCGCGACGCCGCGCGTATCCCGTTCCCGCTGTTCGCGCTGGTGTTCGTGGCGCTGTGCGTGCTCAACAGCATCGCCATGTCGGTCGGCGACGTTGCGCCGCTATTCGCGCTGATCAAGGCACCCCTGGTCGAAGCCTCGACCTGGGGCCTGTTGGTCGCGATCGGCGCACTCGGGCTCGGCACCTCGGTGCCCGCGATCGCGGCGCTCGGGTGGCGGCATGTGGCGACCGTGACCGGCACGACGGTGGTGATCCTCGTGGCGGTAACGGCGGGGCTGATGCTGATGCGGTGAGGTTGAGCTATTGCTCAGCCGTCGCCTTCTTATCGGTGGAACTCATCAGAACGCCTCCGCCGGCAGCTCCATCATACTCGCGGCGCCGGCCTGGACGCGCGCGAGGTGGGTGGCGGTCGCCGGCAGCGTGCGCTCCATGAAGTAGCGCCCAGTGATGAGCTTGCCCTTCATGCGCCCGCCCGCGTCCTCGCCGGCCGCGAGCTTCGCCTGCGCCACCTCCACCATCCGGCACCACATGTAGCCGAGCGCGCACAGACCGAAGAGAGCAAGATAGTCGGTCGCGGCGGCACCGGCATTGTCGGGCTTGGCGAGCGCGTTCTGCATCAGCCACATGGTGGCCTGCTGCAGGTGGCCGAGCGCGACGGCGAGCGGCGCGACATACGGTTTCATCGCCTCCTCGCCGCGCGACTTGATGTACGACTGCACCTCGCCGAAGAACGCCTGCAGCGCGCGACCGCCGTCCTTCGGCAACTTGCGGCCGACAAGGTCGAGCGCCTGGATGCCGTTCGCGCCCTCGTAGAGCATCGCAATACGCGCGTCGCGCACGAACTGCTCCATGCCGTGCTCGACGATATAGCCGTGCCCGCCATAGACCTGCTGCGCGGAGACGGCGTTGGCAAAGCCTTGATCGGTGAGCATCGCTTTGATCACGGGAGTAAGCAGCCCCATGTGGTCCTCGGCCGCCTGCCGCGCCTTCTCGTCGGGCGAGCGGCGCGCGATGTCATCCTGCAGCGAGGTCCACAGCACCACTGCACGAGCCGCCTCGTTGAAGGCGCGCATCGTCATCAGCATGCGGCGCACGTCCGGATGCACGATGATCGGGTCGGCCGGCTTGTCCTTGAACTTGGCGCCGGTGAGCGCGCGCCCCTGCAGGCGATCGCGGGCATAGGCGGCGGCGTTCTGATAGGCGACCTCCGACACCGCGAGCCCCTGCACGCCGACCCCGAGCCGCGCCTCGTTCATCATCGTGAACATGGCGTTGATGCCGCGGTTCTCCTCGCCGATCAGGAAGCCGCTCGCGTTGTCGTAGTTCATCACGCAGGTCGCATTGGCGTGGATGCCCATCTTCTCCTCGATCGAGCCGCAGGAGACCGCATTGCGCGCGCCGGGCGTGCCGTCAGCCTTGGGCAGAAACTTGGGCACGATGAACAGCGTCGTGCCCTTGATGCCGGCCGGGGCGCCTTCAATGCGCGCCAGCACGAGATGGATAATGTTCTCGGACAGATCGTGCTCGCCGGCCGAGATGAAGATCTTGGTGCCGCTGATCTTGTAGCTGCCGTCCGCCTGCTTGACCGCCTTGGTGCGCAGCAGCCCGAGATCGGTGCCGCAATGCGGCTCGGTGAGATTCATCGTCCCGGTCCAGCGGCCCTCGATCAGCTTCGGCAGATAGGCCGCCTTCTGCTCCGGCGTGCCGTGACGCAGGATGGCCGCGATCGCGCCCTGAGTAAGGCCTGGATACATCGCAAACGACATGCTGGCCGAGGCCATCATCTCGTTGACGATCGTGGTCAACAGCGCCGGCAGTCCCTGGCCGCCGAACTCGGCCGGCGCCGAAATGCCCATCCAGCCGCCCTCCGCATATTGCCGGTAGGCGTCCTTGAAGCCCTTCGGCGTGGTCACGCCGCCGTCGTCGCGGCGCTTGCAGCCCTCGCGGTCACCCGGAAGGTTGAGCGGCTGCACCACCTCCTGGCAGAGCTTGGCCGCCTCGCCGAGAATCGGCTCGACCACATCGGCCGAGGCATCGGCGAAGCCAGGCAGATTGTTGTAGCGCGAGATCTGGAGCACGTCGTTGAGCAGAAACAGGACTTCGTCGACGGGGGCCTTGTAGATCGGCACAGGTCTCCTCCTTGGCTGCAACGCCATTGCGCTCCGGCGCGCAACACGTCGCCGCGCCAACTCGACGGTGACATGATCGAACAATGCGGCGTCAGTCGGACCCGGCCTGGGACGGAATCGGGTCGGCGCAGCGCCGCCATGCATAGCACCAAACCCTGGAACAGGCGCACCGAAAAACGGCCGTGCCCGCCGGGCGCACACGTTTTCGCCTTACCGACATGGCAGAGAGCGCATTAGCCCGTCCGCGCATCTCAACCGGCCGGGCGGGGGCCTGCAAACGGGAGCACCATGCGAATCACCCGCTCAGCGCGATCTTCGACCGTGGCCATCGCCGTCCTCGCCATTGGTGCCCTCATGACGCTGACAGCCGGCGCCGCGCCACAGCCCGCCGGTTGCGAGCCAGAGCGGTTCAAGATCGTCCTCGATGTGGGACACACGGTCGAGAATCAGGGCGCGACCAGCGCGCGCGGGGTGAAGGAATATGTCTTCAATCTCCGCTTGGCAAAGGAGATGGAGAGCGCGCTCAAGGACGCGGGGTTTGCGCAGACCCATCTGTTCATCACGCACGGTGCGACCCGTGCCCAGCTGTTCACCCGACCGGAGCGGGCCAACGCGCTCGGCGCCGACCTGTTCGTGTCGATCCATCACAACGACGTCCAGGAACGCTACAAGAGCAAGTGGAAATACGAGGGCCAGACCCAGTCATACAGCGATACATTCTCCGGCCACTCCTTGTTCGTCTCCCGCGAGAACGCACGCTTCAGCGACAGTCTGGACTTTGGCCATCTGCTCGGCCTCGAGCTGAAAGCCCGGGGGCTCGTGTACACGCGGCACCATCTTGAAGATGTCCCGGGCGAACGCAGGCAGCTGCTCGATCCGGAGGGCGGGGTCTATCGCTACGACCGCCTGGTCGTGCTCATGCACACGAAGATGCCGGCGCTGCTGGTCGAGACCGGGATCATCGTCAACCGCGCCGATGAGCTCGTGCTGGAATCGCCCGAACGCCGCGCTCTGTTTACCAGCGCCATGGTGGCGGCCGTCCAGACCTTTTGCGGCACTCAGCAGGCGAAGCTCAGTCCCAGGCTGACTCGTAGCCGCAAGTAGCGTGCCCCCTTGCGCCAAGCGCTGCCCGCAGGGCGGAAGGGCAGACCAGGCGCGGCTCCATCGCATTTCCGTGCTGCGGCATCGCGGATCTTAACCGTTCGTTTACCGTTGGCCTGAAAAAGTCAGGCTGAGGGCACAGGGCCGCGTCGTCCGATCACCACCCGTAAAATACTCGGTTGCCACCAAGGCCGTCCGGCCCCGCACCCTCTGTGCAACATCCGGGATGCGGGCATGACATCTAGCGTTCCGTGCCAAGTCGCAGCCGTACGTCCACAGGCGCTCGAGACGGCGCGCGAAGCGGCGCGCCGCTCCGGCATGTCGGTGGCGGAATGGGTCGTCACGGTGATCCTGGAGGCGCGCAACAAAGGAGTCGCGCCGGCCCGCGCCCCGGATGACGACCCCCGGCCACTGGTAGCCAGTCGCGAAGTCCCCGGCTCGGATTTCGACCACGAGCCGCAGCGCCCGACGTCCGGATCTTCCGACGAACGACGCCGCCGGCGCGCCTCCGAGCGCCAGCTCGCCGACGTGCATGACCGGCTCGAACTGCTCTCGCTCCAGGTCGACCGGCTCGCCCAGGCCGGCACCCGGGTCGATCATGCGCCGCAGCCGGCTTCCGCGGCCCGTCCCGATCCGCTCGCGGAGGCCCTTGCCGAGATCGCCGAACGTCAGCGCATGCTCGACGGCGAAGTCTCGCTTGCCCGCGCCGACCTGCCGCGCGCGCCGACCCAGGGTCTGAGCAGCCTGGAAGCGCAATTGCGCTGTATCAACGCCAGGATCGACACGCTCCGGCCTTGCGGCATCGTCAGCGCCGTCGAGACGTTGCGCAACGACCTCGCCGAGATCGGACTAATGATCAAGGAGGCAATGCCGCGCCAGGCGATCGAGGCGCTCGAAACCGAAGTCCGCTCGCTTGCCGAGCGGATCGACAGCAAGCGGCACGCCGGCGCCGACGCCGCCAACCTCGCCGGCGTCGAGCGCGGCCTCGCCGAGGTGCGCGACGCGTTGCGCGCGCTTACGCCAGCCGAGAATCTGGCCGGCTTCGACGACGCGGTACGGGCGATCTCGCAGAAGATTGATGGCATTGGACCGAGCAGCCAGGACCCGGCGGCGTTCGAGCAGCTCGAATCGGCGATCGCCGGGCTGCGCGGGATTGTGTCTCACGTTGCCTCCAACGACACGCTCGCCAAGCTTTCCGAAGAGGTGCGCGCCCTTGCCGACGAGGTCGAGCAGGTCGCGGGAGCCGATGTGCTGGCGACGCTCGAGCAGCGCATCACACTGATCGCCGATGCGCTGGCAGCGCGTAACCAATCCGGCCCTGAGGCGCTGGGCCTCCAATCCGCAATGCTGGGGCTCTCCGACAAGCTCGAACGGCTCCAACTTTCGCGCGGCGACCACGCGGCCGTGAGCGTGCTCGAGGATCGCATCGCCAAGCTGGTCGAAAAGCTCGATTCCTCCGACGCCCGCCTCAGCAATCTCGAGGCGATCGAGCGCGGGCTCGCCGATCTTCTCAGTCACCTTGAGCAGCGACGGCGCGCGCCCGAGCCGGCGCGCACCGAAACCGTGCCCCTGCCCGAAGTCGACATGCTCAAGCGCGACGTCCAGCGGACGCAGGATTCGATCGAAGCCGTGCATGGCACGCTGGGCCACGTTGTCGACCGGCTGGCGATGATCGAGACCGGCCTGCGCAGCAACCATGGGCAGCGCGCGGCGCCGGGCGTATCGGTGGAGTCTGCTGCGCCAGAGCCGCAGGCCAGTCCGGCGTCCGCCGCGATCACAAAGGGGGCGCCGATACCGGCGTCCGCGCCGCTCGGCAATCCTGCGCCTGCGACCGATCGTCGCCCGATCGATCCCGACCTGCCGCCCGACTATCCGATCGAGCCCGGATCGCCCGTCGCGCGCTGCCGGAGCGGCAATTCGCCGGCCGACCGCATTGCTGCATCCGAGGCGGCGCTCGGCACGGCACGGCCGCCGGTCATTCCCGATCCTGACGGCGGCAAGCCGAACTTCATCGCCGCCGCGCGCCGCGCCGCCCAGGCTGCGAGCGGCGGCCAGGGCAGCAAGCAGGACCAGCCGCGCAGTACCCGCCTCGACGCCCAGCCGGCGAGCCGGCTGAGCAGCCGGATCCGCGCGCTGCTGCTCGGCGCGAGCGTCATGCTGATCGTGCTCGGATCGCTGCAAGTCTTGACCGGCATGTTCAGCAGCCGCGACGAACCGCTGGCCGGCGCGCCGGACCAGTCGTCGCTGCCGGATAGCAGCGCCGCGGCGCCGCCGGCAGCCGAACAAGCGCCACCGCCGCCATCCACTGGTCGCCAATCGATGCTGCTGCCGGGCGCGGGGCCGTTCTCGCCACCGAGCTCCGGCCTGCTCATGCCAAGGGAGCCCGCGCCACCGCGCCAGAACGGAGACCTCGTCGTATCCTCGGCATCTTCCGAACCCCCGGCCACCGGTTCGGTCCGGCCGCCAAGCCTCGTTGCAATGCCACTGACGACGGCGACCGCGACCGCGCCGACAGCCCCAGCCATGCCCTCGCCCGCGACCGACAAGTTGCAGGCCACGATCGGCGGCGCCGCTCTTCGCGCAGCCGCCATCAAGGGCGATCCGACGGCCGAGTTCGAGGTTGCGGTGCGCCTGGCCGAAGGCCGCGGGGTGCCGCAGGATCTCAGTGCCGCGGCGCAATGGTTCGAACGCGCGGCCAGGCAGGGTCTCGCACCGGCGCAGTTCCGCCTCGGCGGGCTCTACGAGAAGGGTCTGGGCGTCAAGAAGGATCTCGACGGCGCGCGCCGCCACTATCTCGCCGCGGCGCAGGCCGGCAATGCCAAGGCGATGCACAACCTGGCGGTGCTCTATGCCGAGGGCATCGACGGCAAGCCCGATTATCAGACCGCCGCCAAATGGTTCCGTAAGGCCGCCGACCATGGCATGACCGACAGCCAGTACAATCTCGGCGTCCTCTTTGCCCGCGGGATCGGGCTCGAGGTCAATCTTGCGGAATCCTACAAGTGGTTCGCGCTGGCGGCGCGAGATGGCGACCGCGAAGCGGCGAAAAAGCGCGACGATGTCGGCGGCCGCCTCGACCATGCGACCCTGACGGCGGCGCGCGCAGCAGTGCAGGCGTGGGCCGCGCAGCCGCAGCCCGAGGGGGCAGCCGAGGTCAAAGCGCCAGCCGGCGGGTGGGACAGCACGCCTGCACCCTCGACCCCGAAGCGCCGGGTCGATGTCAAAGCCCAGCGCGCCGCGCCTTAACTCCTGCACAACAAAAAAGCGTGCTCAAGGGTGGTTCGCGCGGCGAACATCGCTAGAATGCGTCCACCTATCCGCTGAGTTCCGAGCCTCGACCGATTTGCGGGGTGTCGTGCCGGCGACGCCCGCAGCGACGCCTCAGCGCCAGCCGGAATCCTTTTGCTCGCTCTTCCGGCTTGCAATCGGTCGGCCGCACCGCGAAGCCGGTCGAGCGACTCGTTTCTCTTCCTGCGGGCCGGCCCACTGGCGCCGGCCTAATCGGCACGCCCAGGCAAGCCGCGAACCGACGGAACAGACCGTGCAGATCTACCTTCCGATCGCCGACCTGCCGGTCAATATCTTCGTGGTGCTCGCGATCGGTCTCGCGGTCGGCTTCATTTCCGGCATGTTCGGCATCGGCGGCGGCTTCCTGATGACGCC
>Ga0066903_100000799_pt1 | contig 21228 bp, 25 predicted proteins | sample PanSoiMetaGPlot1_FD_67491 | JGI IMG/M metagenome (GOLD analysis project Ga0066903, IMG submission 67491) | Tropical forest soil microbial communities from Panama analyzed to predict greenhouse gas emissions - Panama Soil - Plot 1 (version 2) | ecosystem: Environmental > Terrestrial > Soil >... | reverse complement strand
CGGGATCATCGTGGTTGCAGTCTTTGCGGCGAGCGCCGAAGGGGTGCCGAGGGTAGCGATCACGGCCACATGGCGCCGCAGCAGTTCACTGACCATCGCCGGCAACCGGTCGTATTGACCGTCCGCTCAGCGATATTCGATTGCCGCGTTCCGACCCTCGACATATCCGGCTTCGCTCAAACCCTGGCGGAACGCGGCGATGAGGTAGGCGACGGGGTCGGCCGATGTGCTGCCGAGGAACCCGATCACCGGCATCGCCGTCTGCTGAGAGCCTCCCGCTAACCCTTTGAGCTTGTTCACGTTGCGCCGGAAACGACCGCTGCGCCAACGCGTTATCTCGTATTATCTGTCTCTTGCTTTCTCTATCTGTCTCACCTAGTCTCGCACTTCTATGTGGATGGTGGCGTAGACAAGGAGCCTTTTATGGGCGGCAGGACAGGGATGATCGGGCGCTTGTCGGCGCTGCAAGTGCAGCGGTTGACGAGGCCGGGCAAGTACCACGACGGCGGCGGGCTCTATTTCATTGTGCATCCGGGTGGCAGCCGGTCCTGGGCCTTTCGCTACGGTCGCAACGGCAAGTCATGGGCTGGCATCGGCCCGCTGCACACCGTGGGCCTCGCCGAAGCCCGCGATCGCGCCAAGGATCTACGCCTCAAGATCCTCGACGGTGTCGACCCCATAGCCGCCAAGCGCGGCGAGCGGCAGATGGCCCGCCTGGATACAGTCAGGAATACGACCTTCGCCGACGCCGCCAAGGCGTGCCACGCGGTAATGAGCGCCGGCTGGCGCAATCCCCGTCACACCAGGGAATGGCTCGCGGCGCTGGAGAAGCACGCCTTCCCGGTGCTCGGCGAGTTATTGGTGGCCGATATCGACACCGCGCTCGTCATGAAGGTGCTCGAGCCGATGTGGAAGGACAAGACCGAGACCGCGGCGCGCGTGCGTGCTCGCATCGAGGCGGTGCTGGACTGGAGCAAGGTGCATGGGTTCCGTCAGGGTGAGAATCCGGCACGCTGGAAGGGCCACCTCGATCAAACCCTGCCGTCGCGCAAGGCGGTCGACGGCACGAAGCACTTCAAGGCGCTGCCCTATGCCCAGCTTCCTGCCCTGATGGCCCGCCTGCGAGCCATCGATAGCACCGAAGCTCGCGCCCTTGAGTTCTTGATCCTCACCTCCTCGCGGTTGGCCCAGGCATGCCATGCTGAGTCGAAAGAAATAGGCCTCAAGACCGGGCTGTGGACCATCCCCGAAGAGCGCATGAAGACCGGGGAAGAGCACGTCGTCCCGCTGTGCAAGCGCGCACTGGAGATCTTGCGACAAGTTCAGGCGGGCCACCCCGGGGGCGAGTTCGTTTTCTCCCGTCAGGGCGGGCGCAAGCCGATCTCGACGCGTGGAGTCTGGGAGCTTGCCCGGGAATTATCGGGCGCGACGGTCCATGGCTTCCGCTCAAGCTTCCGCGACTGGGCGACCGACCACCGCGCCGATTACCCCGACGCGATGATCGAGATCGCGCTGGCGCACAAGGTCGGCAACGAGACCAAGCGGGCCTATCTGCGCACCAAGATGATCGAGCGCCGTCGCGAGATGATGGCGGCGTGGAGCGCCTTCTGTGCCGGTCGCCCCTCCAACTTGCGCCGGAGGGGGTCATGACGAGGGTGTGGTACACACGTTGGATGGCGCCGAAGGCGTTCAGCTTGACGACGGCAAGGATGCTCATGGGTTATCGCCGACGTTATGACAAGGGCGAGCGCGTCTGCGTGCTCCATGCGCTCGATGCTTGCCTCAACAACGGCTATCTACCGGAACCTTGGATGCTCAAAGGGCTGTGGGATGCTGTCACCGCACTGGATGACGGCGCCGATCCCAATGAGGCGTTCGGATATGTGCGACCCAGGGGCAAGCACATCGAGACCAATCGTGCGAAAAACCGGAAGATGATGCCGATCTTATTTTACGTCTACGATCTCCATTGCAACCAAGGATTGGCGTCGGGGCGTTTGCGGTCGCGGGAGAGAAATTCGGCTGTAGCGCAAGAGATGTCCGCAGGATCCATGATGCCGCTCCGGCTGGACTCAAGCTTTTGCTGAAAGGAGGGGTTCGAGGGACCCGCCCCGAGGACATCGGGGACCTCGACGGTTAACTGGACAGAAATTACCCAATTTCTGTCCTGTATTTTCTAGGGCTATTTATTTCATAAGAGAGACCGCCTCGTATTGGAGACGGTCCTCGTGTCCCTCGCCGATCAAATCTCCCCGCATAGACGTAAACGCGGCCGTCCGCGTCATCACCGCCCCGCAGCGGAGGTGGACACCATTACGGAATTCTGTGCGCGGATGAAGTGCTCACGCGCGACCGTCTATCGAATGATGAAAGACGGCGAACTGAGATTCATCCAGGTCCGTGGCGAGCGGCGCATCCCGCGCAGCGAATATGCGCGGCTAGAGGCTCTCTCATGATGTGAGGGGGAGCGCCCGCCGCTTCCTACCCGGTGAAGGTTCGGAAGCGGAGGGCGGAAACCAAGGGCGCGTTGCCGACGTGCCCAAACCACAAGGAAGGACCTTGCGATGCCCGATATATCAACTCACCCCGAAAAAGAGAAGACGTATCTCGTACGTCGCGATGCGCCGGTCGTTTGCATACGTTGCGGCCGAATGGTGCCGCGCAAGGCACGACAGCAGCAGTTCTGTTCCGATACTTGCAGAGAACGGGCCAGGGAGCGCAGTCGGAAGGCATTCGTGGGTCGCACTACCGGCGCGCCCACGAACCCCCCAAAAAAGCTCAATGGTTTCAATCAGTACGGCGGGCCCAAAAGCCGGTCGAGCCTCGTGCTTAACGCCGTTCAGACGGAGGTCTTCGCCGGTCGCGACTGGCACACCGTCGCTAGCTCTGACGGCGTCGTTAGTGAGGTCAGCACCTGGCGAGCACGCAGTCTGATCAACACCGACGGGGGCTCGTCATGAGTAGCCGCGCCAACCCGCTGGTGCTCGAAGCCCTCGACACGCTCAAGGCGCGCGGCCTCGTGCCCGTCGTCCAGAACGGCGGCAAGCATTTCAAGATTCGGTGGGTCGATCACGGCCGGCGCTATCTGCTCGTCGTCTCACGTAGCCCCTCGAACTTCCGCGCTGGACGAAACTCACGTGCGCTGCTCAAGCGGCTGCTCAACAACGGACACTAAGGGAGGCGTGCCATGGCTAAGAAGTCGAAGCCTAAGTTTGAAAGCTCTGTCTATCGGGACGATGACGGAAACTACTTCCTGCGACGCTCTGATCGCAGCGAAGACACACCGCTGAGCGAGCTTGAAGTCCGCAGACATCTCCAAGCTTTCGCCGAGCGCCTGCAAATCCAAAACGCTGTCGACGACCTCGCGGCGCTGTTGGAATCCATGGGGGTCGAGCTTCCCAATGAAGTGAGACAGCAGATCATCGAGAACACGCACAAGAAGGCGCGCGAGGCCGGCCTCACCCGCACAGGCGAGTTGCCCGATCTGACGAAATATCTGCCTTACGCACTGCATTGGAAACAGCCATGACAATGAGAGAGCACGAGCCCACCGTCGGTGAAACATCAGAGTGGTTCACACCAAAGCACATCTTCGATGCGCTTGGCCTCACCTTCGATTTGGATCCAGCGCATCCCGGCGAAGGCACGCCGCATTGCTGCGTCCCGGCGCGGCGGGTGCTCACGCGTAAAGAGAACGGGCTGCTGGTGCCTTGGCCCAAGGGCGATCTCGTATGGATCAACTCGCCGCAGTCTGATCGTCGCCGCGCTGTGGTGCCGTGGCTCAGAAAGTTTTTCAAACACGGCAATGGAATTTTTCTGCTGCCAGCGCGACCGTCGGCTGACTACTGGCACGAGATCATTTTTCCCAACGCCGAGCTACTGCTGTTCACGGACGGCAAAATCAAATTCGTTCGTCCCGATGGCACGCGTGGCAAACAACCCGGCTACGGCAACGCATTGATCGGCATGGGCGAGATCGCCTGCGAGGCATTGCGGCGCTCGGGTCTCGGCGCCTGCGTCACCATCGAGCGCGGTGCGCGGCCGAGCGTGTGCAGCGACTTATTTGCTGGCCAGATGGAGATACAGCCATGAGCCAGCGCATCAGCGAAAGGAAAAAACACAATGGCACGCCTCGACCTCTCGTCATATCTGACCCGCGGCTATTCGGAGACGCTCGAATATCAGCTTCGCAGCACGCATCGCGGTCAAGCACATTTCGGCAATACCGGACCGCTCGGCGCGAACTGCGGGGAATGCGAGTTTCTCGGCTATTACCAAAAACACTTCAACAAGGCCGGCGATACCGTCAGGACTTCGTATCGGGGCGGTTGTCAGAAATTCTTTGAGCTTACCGGCAAGCATGGCGCGATTGTGCCCACGAGCGCGCCAGCGTGTCGGTATTTCAAGCGTAGGAAAGAGAACAGGTGAAATGATGCGCCCGGTGTTCGCGCTGCGAGTCCGAACCGGGCGTCGATGCAATTCGTGCTCTCCGCGCCTGGCTCAAGCGCGGGCGGCGTGACTTCGGACTTCGATGTTTGGACGTTCAACAGCAAGAGGAGATAGACATGGGAATAAACGTACATGACGCCGGACCGCAGAAGGATGGCTACTCGCTAATTCCGCCCGGCGTTTACCGCTTGCGCGCCCGCGTCATCGCCGGCGATGCAGGCAGTGACGGCAATTTGCTGCGCGCCAAAAACGGTCCCAGTTTGGGACTCAAGCTCGAATGCACGGTGATCGAGGGCGAGCATCACGGCAAAAAGGTTTGGGATTGGATAACGTGCGAGCTCGACGAAGGCGCGCTCGCGGCGCTGACCGTCGACAAGCGCGAAAATTTTCTAACCGCCGTACGTTTGGGGCGCAAGAGACTGCGCGCCATTCTCGATAGCGCCTACAACATCGATCCCAGCGACAACAGCGAGGCGGCAAGGGCCAAGCACGACTTCGACGACTACATGGCCTTCAACGGTCTCATGTTCTACGCGCAGATCGAAGAGAGGGCCGCCACTAACAGCTACAAGGCGAGCAACACCATCGACTTCATCGTCACGCCCGATGATCCCGAGTACCAGAAGCAGGCGAAAAAAACTGCGCTGGCGTTGCAGAAGGATCTGGACGACGCGCTGCCTTTTTAGTGCCAACACAATGCGAGCGCTGCCGTGGCTGACCTCGTTTCCACCCTCGTCGCTATCGATGAAAAACAGCGCAAGAAGGTAGCAGCGCGTCTGCGGTCCCTGCTTTCCGACCGCGACAACGAGGTCGTCATGGCAGCCCGTGCGCTCAATAGCGAGCTAAAGGGCATCGGTGCCGATGTCCATGAACTGGCGGAGTGGATCGAGCACCCCAAAGCTGAGCTAACGAAGCCGACATGAAAGCAATTCTCGAAAAGGGCATCGCCTTGGGTGTTGCTCGCGGCGCTGCGGAAGAACGCGCACGCGCCGCCAGCAATGGCCATGGCACGCCTGGCAACAGCACCATGCCGAGCCTGTTTCATATGGTGCATTTCTGCTTCGACCGCGTCGATCAGCTATCGCGTGACAAAGACCGCGAATTCATTCGCGACATTCATGCGCGACGCATCTGGAAATATGGCGCCTCACCCAAACAGCAGCCGTGGATCGAAGATCTCTACTTCAAACTCGGAGGCACAGTATGAGCGCAGAAGTTCTCGCCGCCGCGTTCGACTATGCCCGCTTGCGCGTCGGTGGACCAACGCTATCACAAAACCGTTCCCTGACCACCTCTGTTTTTTCCAGTCCGACGATTCCGTTGTGGCGGCCGACCGGGAATTTTTTGCGCGTTATCCGCAACGCAAATTTCGCGCGCGACAAGCATCGGCACACGAAGTTGAAAAATTCACACGCTGCTACAACATCAAAACATCTGGCGATGGCTATTGATGGATGCTCGTACACAATCTCGGCGACGGCTGGCATGTTGGCCTGCCAATCCGAGGTCCCCTTCCTTTGCAGTGCGAGCTATCAGAACGAATAGTGCGTAGAGCGTGGGCCGAGATGGCGTCGCCCGAACTCAAGCAACAGGTCAAAGAATATCGCCGCCGCCTGCGAACGCAGGAAGTGTGAATGCGAGGGGACGCCGCCAAGCCGACCGAAAAAGATGCCCGCGACGCACTCAAGTACCTCGACGACACGCTGCTCGAAGAATTCCCCTTCGTCGGAAATATCGATCGCTCAGTCGCGCTCAGCTTAATACTGACCGCACTCGATCGCCGCTCGATGGCGACAGCACCATTGCACGGCTTCACCTCGCCGGTCGCGGGCACGGGCAAGGGACTGCTGGTTGACATCGCCTCAATCTTGGCAGCGGGCGATACCGCCGCAGTCACATCATTGGGTAAGTCCGAGGAGGAACTCGAAAAGCGGCTCGGCGCCGCTCTCATCGCTGGCGACCAAATCATCACCCTCGACAACTGCGATCGCGAGGTCGACAGCGCATTTCTGTGCCAAGCGCTCACCCAGCGACGAGCGAAAATTCGGCTGCTCGGATTCTCTCGCCAAATCGACACGCCGATGATGGCCTTGTTCTGCGCCACCGGTAACAATCTCGTCCTCGCCAACGATCTCACCCGGCGCACCCTACTCTGCCGCCTCGATGCTGAAGTGGAGCGCCCCGAGTTGCGGAGCTTCAAACGCGACGTGCTTGAAACCGCCCACAGCGAACGCGGCAAGCTGGTGACCGCAGCACTCACGATCCTGCGGACCTGGCATATGGCCAAAACGGCGATCGGAGTCGAGCCGCTTGGATCATTCGAAGATTGGTCGTTCCGAATCCGGCAGCCGCTGCTCTGGCTTAATCGCACAGATCCCTGCGAAAGCATCGCTAGCGTACGGGACAATGACCCAAACCGGGCAACCCTGATCGCGGTTCTGGAACAGTGGAAACGATGCCTCGGCGTCATCAGCCGCTACAGCGTGCAACAGATCATCACCCGAGCAATCCCCGACATGGACTTCTTCAACGCGCTGATGGCTGTTGCCGCCGATAAAGCCGGTGGTCTGAGTAATGCCCGGCTAGGACGATGGTTGAGCAAAAATGAAGGAAAAATCGTCGGCAAGCATAGGCTCGTGAATACAGGATTGAGCGCCGGTTACCCGCTTGGGCAGATGATCGAGACCTGAGCCCGTGGTGGGGATTGGTGGACTGGTGGGGTTCACTTACCCTAACGCGGGAATTTGTCAGATATATCTGACAAATATAGAGTATAGGGAGAACGACCCCCATTTCTCCACTTAACCCCACCATCAGATGGCACGCTGAGGTCGTACCGCGCCGGCTCGTCCGACGTAGCCAAAAAGAGCGGCTGCCAGACCGCCACTTTGAGTTGTAGCGTGCAAGAAGCCCGCGCCAAATGGACACAACTCGCACTTTTAGGGTCGGCTAATTTTGTTGCGCCTACACCGCTGATAGGTCCGAATCGGCCCTAAGAAACCCACGGCGCATGGTCCAGATCTTGGACTGGGTGAGTCCAGATTCTGAACCGGCCGCTGGCCCGTCCTAGGGGCGCGCAAGCGCTCGAAACTCGCACAGGCGCCCGCCCCACTGGCCGGCGTTGGGCGTTTTATGCGCGACCGAAGATCGTCACCCCCGTCGCTGGCGGTGTCCTGGGTGTCGGCGTACAAGCGGTGGACTCATCACCCCCTCGTTCGGAGTCTCCACCATGCCGCGCTTGTCCTCCGTCGCTGCTGAAGTCACGCCGTTTGCACTCGCCGGCGAGCCGATGCCACCGCCGGCCGAGCTGACGGAGGAGCAGGCTGATTTCTGGCGCGCGATCGTTGACCCCTTCCCGCCTGAGCGATTTCAGCCCGACGCCGTGCCCGTGCTGCTCGAGCTTGTTCGGCACATGAGCCTCTGCCGCAAGCTCTCCGAGGAGTTGGACGGCATGCGGCAGACTCGCCTGATCGGGCCATCGCCCGAGCGCGCCAAGGTGCGCCAGATCTATCTTCAGCTCGCACGCATGCACATGGCGGAGAGCCACCTGGTCGCCATGCTGTGCACAAAACTGCGGATGGTTGACCAGGCGAAGATCGAAAAACGCATGGCCGAAGCGGCACAGCGGGGTATGGCAACTGGGGTGCCGCCCTGGGCCCAAGCCTGAATGTTCCCCAGATCGGCCGTAAAAAATGAGCCCCGCGAGGGGCACCTGCGGGGCAGTGTCGAATCTCTAACAGCAGAAGGACGGCAATTCATCGCACACGCGAGGGTTTCCGTCCATGGTCCCAATTTCGCTTTCCGACAACCAACTCTCCGCTATTCTTGCTGCCGCCGCTCCGCTGCCGCGCGCTGACATCGATGCCTTTCTCGAGCTGGTTGCTCAGCAGTTACGCGGGCGCGCGATGATCGGTGACGGCGATGTCTATCGTGCCGTTGCGCTTGCGCAGCGGACGTATTTCAAGCCACCGACGATCGAGGAGCGGCAGAGTACCCCTAGGAGCCGTAGCTGGTAAGGCGTGCCATCGCTTACTGGGCCGTGGCTCAACTTCAGCCGCAGCGCGAGCGCCTCGCGCTCAACATGCTCACCCGCGCTGATTTCCAGATCTACGCGCCTCGGCTACGTGAGTGGCGAACTGGGCGCGGGGGTCAGCGGCAACGCGAGTCTGCGCTTTTCCCCGGTTACGCCTTCCTGCTCATTCGGCTGCAGTGGCACGCCGCCCGTTGGTGTCCTGGCGTGGTCCGCCTGGTGATGGATGGCCTTCATCCAGCCAAGGTCCCCGACGCCGTCATTGCCGAGATCCAAGCCCGCGAGCGCAACGGAGCGATCGAGATACCCCGCCGCCAGCTCAGGGCGGGTGACCAAGTCAGGATCCTCGCGGGCCCGTTCCGGAACCATCTTGCGATCTATTCCGGGATGTCGGGGCTCGAACGGGTCGCGGTACTGTTGCAGATCCTTGGGGCGGCGACGCGGGTGACGCTGGCGTCCACGGATATCCAGGCGCTGAACTAACACTACTTTGGCAGATTTTTCGCGTGCACGGGATTCGCAAATCACTTTTTCTGTGACTCATGGGTGGTCGGCTTGCTCTCTAAAAGTTGAAGCAATTCATTGTACGGGCATGGTGAGCCCCATAAGTTGATTGTCGTAACGTGTTCAAGCCAACGCTCGGTCGTTACCTGCAACGGTTCCGATATGCCGCCCCTTGTCCCGTGCCATGACTCGGCGAGCACGGCACAGCCTATGTTGAGACTGACCCTGCCAAAGCTGATCGGAATACGGTTATCCGCGACCTGATCGCCGGACAATATGACCGTCCGCTTAGCGTCGTCGCGTTCAATACGGCCGAAGGATGGGCACACGACGTGTCGGAGAGCATCGCGCGAGCGTTTGATAAAAGCCATGGTGCCACTTTTCATGATCGTGACCGAGATAGCCTTCCTGCGCCACTGCTGCATCAAGCCGGAACACCGCAAACGCAACAGCCAGCCTCACAGCGAATACGACGGCCCCTGGCCGAAGAACACCCCCGCCGTGTTGGCCGCGCTCGCCGCGCACTGCACCAAGGCGAAGCGGCAGTGAAACAGGACCAGTATTTTAGGCAGTTATCATTCGCGTCATCGCAGGTCGGTTTAGGCGAAACATTCCAATGTCCAGGCTGGTGGTCCCTTCAAGAATGAGCTCCGCCATTATCTCACCCACGACGCTGCAGAACTTGAAACCATGGCCTGAGAAGCCGGCCGCAACCCCGATTTGAGGGCTATCCTCAAGACGATCGATTATGAAGTGCCCGTCTGGCGAGTTGGTAAAGAGACAGGACTTCATCCCCATCGTCGGCCCATCTGCATCTGGAAAGTACTGACGGATTCCAGCGCGCAGGACCTCTTCGTCGTCTATATGACACTCACGATCCATTTGATCTAGATCGTCGACGCGTTCAGATCGGTGATGATATTTCCCAAACTTGAAGCCAGGCACCCCGTACACGGGCAATCCATAGAACCGTCCTTCGGGAGCCTCCATGTTGAAGACAGGAAAAGCTCCCAACCGAAAGTACTCGGGCCTCACTGGTTGTGTCCAGATCAACACTTGGCGTTCCGGCACGGCGAAGGGTTTGAGCGCGGGAATAATCATGGATGTCCACGGACCTGCAGCAATGATCATTTTTCGCGCCTGATAACTGCCCCGATTAGTTGTTACCAATACGCTTTTGTCTTGTGCTTGCCATCCAGTCACTCGTTCACGTGCGTGCACCACAGCACCAAGCTTTTGAGCTGCCATAACATGCGCAACAATGCAGCGCTCGGATAGGAGAAAGCCCGCGTCTGGCTGATACACGGCCACCATTCCGGTCGCAAGACGATAACCTGGGAAACGTCGGCTCAAAGATACGGAATCGAATTGTTCGTGCGGCAAATCGTGAATTTTGCAGGATAACAGCGCACCTCTGACCGTATCGCTATTTTCCTCGCCAGCATCGATGCCGCCGGTGATGAAAAGAAGCCGCTCATCGACTTGCTTTTCAAGCTCGTGCCATAACTGGTAGGCACGCCGCAGCAGAGGCACGTAGTTCGGGTGTTCCGCGTAGGCGAGCCGAATAATTCTGCTAACGCCATGCGACGAGCCTAACTCATGCGGAATATCGAATTGCTCAAGACCCAAGACCTTGAGGCCCCGCTGCGCTAAGTGGTAGACAGCGGCACTACCCATACCGCCGACACCAACCACGATCACGTCGTAAAGCAAGTCCATATTTCAGTTTGCCTTCTCAAAGAATTTCACTAGCCATCGATTTCCTTTCAGTGATGATCCGCAACCCGAGATCTCGTTGGACTCGCCATCAACCCTTGATGTCAGGCGAACAGGCATGCAGCCGCTTGCCCGGGAGCGATCGGCCGTAGAGCCGGGTCGGTTTGCGCGCACACCGCGGCGGCGCGCGGGCATCGCGTGCGGAATCGGCAGCCGCTTGGAAGCTGCGCCGGATCGGGAGGCTCGCCCGCGAGGGTGAATGTGTCGGTGACGCGACGGCCGCCGACGGCGGGGACTGCCGAGAGCAGCGACTGGGTATAGGGGTGCTTCGCTGCGGCGAACAATGCTTCGGTCGACGCGATTTCCACGATGCGACCGAGATACATTACGGCCACCCGATCGCACATCATGCGCACGACCGAGAGATCGTGCGAGATGAAGAGGTACGTAAGAGAAAAGACGTGCTGTAACTTGCGGAGCAGTTTGAGCACAGCCGCTTGTACCGACACGTCGAGACCCGAGGTCGGCTCATCTAGCACGACGAGGCGCGGATGCAGCGTCAGAATACGGGCGAGCCCAATTCGCCGCTGCTGTCCGCCCGAAAGCTCATGTGGGTAGAGATCGAGATGGGTCGCCGGCAGGCCGACCTGTTGCAGCATCTCGCGGATGCGTTCGTTGCGGTCGCGTGGCTCGAGCGCGGTGTACGCGATGAGCGGCTCGCTCAGCGAGCGACGGACGGTCCAGCGCGGGTCGAGCGAGTTGCCCGGATCCTGATAACAGTATTGCAATTTCGGCGCTACCGAACCGCGCTCGCTGGCCGATTGGCCGGTGATATCCTTCTCCTCGAACACGATCCGGCCGCCATCAGGCCGCAGGATCCCGACAAGGGTCTTGCCCAGCGTCGACTTGCCGCAACCCGATTCGCCGACGATGCCGAGTGTCTCGCCCGGCCGAACCTCGAACGTCACACCATCAAGCGCGCGCACGGCACCGATTCTCCAACCGAACATGTTGCGCACCGGGAAGTGACGCGACAGTCGCTCGACGCAAAGGATCGGCGCCTCGCTCATGGGCGACTTGCTCCGGTGATGGGATGATAGCAGCGCACGTGATGGCCGCCGCCGAGAGCTGTGACGGCGGGCCGCTCCAAGCGGCATTGCTCGCTCGCTCGAAAGCAGCGGGGATGGAAACGGCATCCGGCGGGTGGATCGATCAGTGCCGGAATTTCCCCACCAATCTCGCGCAATTCGCGACCGGGATGCGGCAAGCTTTCGAGCAAACGCACCGTATAGGGATGGTGCGGCCGTCGGAAGAAATCGTCGACCGGCGCCGTCTCTACCTCCTGTCCTGCATACAGCACGGTGATCCGGTCGCAAATCTCATAGGCGATCGCCAAGTCATGCGTGGTGAATAGGACCGAGACGCCGCGTTCCCTGGCGAGTCGCTTCAACAGCTTGAGGATTTGCGCCTGGATCGTCACATCGAGTGCGGTCGTCGGCTCGTCGGCGATGACCAGCTGTGGCTGCGGCAGCAACGCCAGCGCAATCATCAGCCGCTGGCGCTGACCACCTGAGAACTCGTGCGGCAGCTTGCCGAACGCCTCTTCCGGCTTGGAGATCTGTACTGTGCGCAGCATCTGCAACACGGCCGCGGCGTCCGCACGTCGGCGTGCATGGGGATAGCGACTGAACAGACCGGCAATGCCGCGCCTTTCCTGTGTGGCGCGCCGCGGCGACTTCCACTTCATAACTTCCATAGTCTGGGTTCGAATCGGGAACAGCGGATTGAAGGAACCGAAAGGGTCTTGCGGGATGAAGGTGATGCGTCGTCCGCGGACCTCGCTCTCGACCTGCCGGGGCGGCATTGCGAGCAGATCCTTGCCGGCAAAGCGGATCGATCCAGCCTCGCGCCGCGCATTGCTGGCCAGAATGCCGAGAATCGCATTGGCGAGGGTGGTCTTGCCGCAGCCGGATTCGCCCACCAACCCCATGACTTCGCCCGCGCGGACCGCCAAGTTGACCCCATCGAGGACTTTGGCGACGCCATGCTCGGTCGCGAACGAGACGCGCAGGTTCTCGATCTCGAGGAGACTATCGCGCGGTGCTTGCACGGCGAATCCGTGGATCGAGGATATCGCGCAACCCGTCGCCCAGGAGATTGAACCCCATCACCACGAGAAAGATCGCAAGTCCCGGGGCCAGCGCGTACCACCAAGCCTCGGGCAGGAATTCGCGCGATTCGGAGATCATGCGCCCCCATTCCGGCGCCGGCGGCGGTGCGCCGAGACCAAGGAAGCCCAGCGCACTCGCCGTGAGAATGGTGAAGCCCATGCCGATCGACGTGCGCACGATGATCGGTGATGCAACGTTCGGCAGCACGTGCAGCAGAATGATCCGCCAGGCCGGTAAGCCAAGCGCGATCGAGGCCTCGATGAAGGTCTCGTTCCTGAGCGAGCGTACCTCGGCATGGACGAGGCGGGTGAACCACGGCCAATAGGTGACGGACAGCGCGAGGATGACATTTTCAATGGAAGGGCCGAGCGTCTGAGAAATGGCTATGGCAAGGATGATCTGGGGAACCGCAAGGAAAATGTCGGAGATGCGCATCAGCGTATCGCCGAGCCAGCCCTGCCGCCAGCCGGAGACAAGGCCGATCGGAACGCCGATCGCAAGCGCGGCGCCGACCGCCACGACGGCGATCGTGAGTGTGATACGCGCGCCGAACAGAATGCGGCTAAAAATATCGGCGCCCATCCGATCAGTGCCGAACAGATAGGCTGACGACGGCGGCAGCAGCCGCTGGCGCGGGTTCATGTCCCACACCGCCTCGGGATGCGTGGCAATGAGTGGCGCCAGCACCGCGACCGCAACGAGCAGGAGAACGATCGCGAGACCGGCCGCTGCGGCCGGATCGCGCAGCAATTTGCGCAAGATATCGAGCGCGATTTTCATGCGACCGCGGCGCGCGGATCGAGGAGGGTGTGGCCGATGTCCACGATCAGGTTGACGATCCCGAACACTACGCCAGCATAGACGGTGATGCCCATGACGGCCGCGTAGTCGGAATGCAGGATCGCCTCGAACGCGTAGCCGCCGATGCCGGGCCACTGGAACACGGTCTCGATGACGACCGTGCCGGCGAGCAGGATGCCGAATAACAGACCGATCTGAGTTAGCGTCGAAATGAGAGAGTTTCGCAAGATGTATTTCCACACGATCAGCCCCGCCGGAATGCCCATCGCACGCTGATACATGACGAAGCTACGCTGCAAGGTTTCGAGCACGCCGGCGCGGCTGAAGCGGACGACCGTTGCCAGGGCCGGCAACGCGAGCGTAAGCGCAGGGAGCGTTAGGTGCGCCAGCGCATCGCCCAGGCGCGCGAGGTTGCCTTCGAGAATGGCATCGATGACGTAAAAACCAGTGAGCGAGGGCGGAGGAAAGCCAGTGATGCGGGCCTGCAACGGCAACCAGCGCAGATCCATGGCGAAGAAGAGCTGCAGCAACAGCGCGAGCCAGAAGCTCGCGAGGGCCAGGCCCGCGACGGTGAATACGCGCAGAAGATGATCGATGAAGCGGTTGCGGTAAAGCGCGGCGCAAACGCCGAGCGGGATGCCAAGCACGATCGCCATGATCATCGCAGCGATGGTGAGCTCGATGGTTGCCGGAAGCCGGGCGGACAGGTCGTCCCACACTGGTCGGGTCGTGAACAGGCTGGTCCCGAGATCGCCGGACAGAAGCTGTCGATAATAATCGAGCAGCTGAACGATCAGCGGCCGGTCCAATCCCAACTTTTGTCGCAGCAGCTCGATCTGCGCGCGCGAGGCGGTCTCGCCGGCCAGCAGAGCGGCGGGATCGGAGGGAATGACACGGGATATAAAGAAGACGATTGCGACGAGGCCCGCAAGCGTTGGAACGAGCCACGCTACCCGCTTGAGAATGAGCGCGACAATTCGCATCTATCGGTGACGGGCACAACTTCGTCGCCTCCCCGCGTTTGCGAGGGAGGACAGGGAACAGACGCGCTAAGATAGCATGTTTTCCGGGCGCAGCGTAGTGCGGCGCAGCTCAACGGTGCGCGGCAGACCCGTTACGAACTCCGAGCCACAATGCCTTAATCTTGGTGTCTATGGCATACCGGCCGCCAGCGCGGGAGAGAGGCCGAGTATGTCTCAGCTCTCGCTCTCGTAATAAGCGGTGCGCATCTCTTGCGCCGAGCCGATTGGGCAGAACACGATTCCCTTGATCTTGTTTGAGTACGGGCCGTACCACTTGGTGTTGTAAATCCAAAGACCCGCCGCTTCGTCCACCACGATTCTCGTTACCTCTTCGTAGAGCTTCGCCCGCTCGGCCTGATCGGTCGAACGCAGCGCCTTGTCGAGCAATTCGTCGACCTTGGGATTCTTGTAGTGCGATGCATTCTTGAACGTGCCTGCAGTCGATGACGAGAACATCTCGCCGACCCAGTTGTGGGGATCCGCGTAGTAGGTCGAGATCCAGTAGACCGAAACGTCCGGTGTCGTGTTCGGGTCCTTGAATTTCTCGACGATCGTCGGCCATGGATAGCCGACGACCTTGGACTGCACCCCGGCTTTGGTGAGGCCGTTCTGCAGCAGTTGCGCGGCCTGCTCGGTTTGCTGAAAGCCGGTCAGGAAGGCGAGTTCAATCGACTTGTCGATCTTGACTTTCGCTTGCGCCAACTCCGCCTTCGCCTTGCCGATATCGTAACTATAGCCTTTTACGTCCTTCGGCACGCCCCAGATCGTGTTGGGCAGCGGGGTGGGATTGCGCTCGACCAGTCCGCCCAGGATGTCATTATTGAAGCCATCATAATCGAACGCGTAGTTGATGGCGCGGCGCACGTGCAGGTCAGCGAGGGGCGCACGGGTCATATTGAACTGGGCCATCATGACGCGCATTGATTCCGCTTCCAGAACCTGCGCATTGCCATTCGCCTTGATGCGGTTGAGTTGGTCGGTCTGCAGATAGCCGCCGATGCCCTGGAAGTCATTGCGCAGCAGGCCGAGCACGCGTGTGTTAGTATCCTTCACGCCGCGAAACTCGATCTCGTCGATCCATTTCGGACCCCAACCCTTGAAGTGATCGGGAAAGCGTTCGGCGATGAAGCCGACCGCCGGATCGAACTGCGTGAGCTTGTAGGCTCCCGAGCCCGCCGAATTCTTCGAAAGCCAAGCCTGGCCCCAGTCGCCGCCACTCTCGTTTTTCTTCACAAGCACCGTATTGACAATATGGATTTCCGGCACCACCGAAAGGAAGATCGCCGATGGCTTCTTCAACTTGAACTCGACAGTATGATCGTCCACCACCTTAGCGGCACCCGGCTCGACCATCGTCTTGAACAAAGAGGCTGCGCCCTTGCCGATCGCGAGGATGCGATCCAACGAGTAGACCACGTCTTGCGCTTTCAGCTCGGTGCCGTCGTGAAACTTGACGCCGCGGCGCAGCTTGAATGTGTAGGTGAGGCCATCCGGCGTGATCGTGTAGCTCTCGGCTACCCACGGCTCTAGCACGGCGGGATTGCTCTGCCAGCGCATCAGGCCGTCATAGAGGTTGAGGCGGACCGCGACGCGCCCGACGTCGAAGGCCGCATGCGGATCGACCGTATCATAGTCGCTTTCGTTGGCAAAGACGAAGCGGGTCTTCGCTGCTGCTGCGGATATCGTGGTATCGAGTCCGACCGCTAAGGCAAGCCCTGTCGTGCCGCCATAGGTCATCAGCTCGCGCCGAGAAACGCGTAGGAATTTGTCGCGATTGCGGTTAGGCATGGTAGTCTCCCCTGAGCGAACTGATTGGGCCGCGTTGGACTACGCGCATTCTCGCGCTTTTCGACACGCGGCGACAAGTGTCATTTGCGCGCCTGCACGCCGCTCTGCGGCCGCCACGCCTGAAGGCTTCCGGCCCAGGATGACTTGCCGGCAGCACCATGCCATCGTCGTGGATATGGAATTTGACTGCGAGGCGGCGCGGTGCCGGCAATGCGTACGAGCGGTGATCTCAGCATTGGCGTCGATATCGGCGGCACCTTCACCGATGTGGTGGTGTGCCGTTCCGGCGCGCCGACGCGGATCATGAAAATCCCGAGCACCCGCAAGGACCCCAGCATCGCGGTGCTCGAGGCGCTCAAGCAGATGGAGGCGGAATGGGGCTTGGCACCGCGGCAGGTCGTCCGTTTCGTACACGGCACGACTGTTGCGACCAACGCGATGCTCGAGCGCAAGGGCGCCTCCATCGGATTGATCACAACGCAGGGATTTCGCGATGTGATCGAGATCGGCCGCCAGATGCGTCACCAGATGTACGATTTGGCGCTCGAGCCGGAGACGCCGACGTTCCTTGCGCCGGGCCGCCGGCGCCGTGAGATCCGCGAGCGCATCGGCCCGACCGGCGAAGTGCTTGAACCGCTCGACGAAACAGCGGTCGCTTTTGCCGCCGACGAACTGGTCGCGGCGGGCGCGCAAGCAATTGCCGTCGTATTTCTATTCTCATTTCTCAATGATTCGCACGAGCGGCGCGCCCGCGAGATTATCGCGGCGCGCTATCCGGAGGTATTCATCTCTCTGTCGTCGGAGATCGATCCGGCCTTCCGCGAATACGAGCGCACCGTCGTCACTGCGTTTGATGCCTATATAAAGCCGGTGGTGGATCGCTATCTCGCCAACCTGGAAGCCGGTCTTCTTGCCGCAGCGGTTCCGGCTCCCTTGCAGATCATGCAATCGCGCGGCGGAATTTCCTGCTCGGCCACGGCGCGGCTAAAACCGGTGGGGCTTTTCCTCTCTGGTCCGGCTGCCGGCGTGACTGGGGCGAGGATGGTGGGCGCGGCCGCTGGCCTGTGCGACCTGATCGCCGTCGATATCGGCGGCACGTCGTGCGATATCACGCTGATAGAGGATGGCGCACCGGCATTACGCTCAGAGGGCCGCGTCGCTGGCTATCCGGTGCGCGTGAGCATGGTCGACGTCAACTCGATCGGCGCGGGCGGCGGTTCGATTGCATGGCTCGACGCCGCGCGGGGCCTCCGGGTCGGCCCGCATTCGGCCGGCTCCGAGCCCGGGCCTGCTTGCTACGGCCTCGGCGGAGATGAGCCAACTGTGACCGACGCCTCGGTCCTCCTCGGTTATCTCGATCCGGAGCACTTCGCCGGCGGTCGCCTCAAGCTGAGGCCCGAGCTTGCCCGCGCTGCAATCGAGCGCGTCATTGCGCGCCCTCTCAATCTCACGGTCGAGCAGGCCGCGCTCGGCATTCACCGCATCATCAATGCACAGGTCGCGGAAGGCATTCGCCTGGTTTCGATCCGGCAGGGCCACGATCCCCGCAGGTTCACTTTGCTGGCACTCGGTGGGGCGGGGGCATTGCACGCTTGCGCACTGGCCGAGGCGCTCGGCGTCAGGCGCATTCTCGTGCCGCGCCACCCCGGCGTGCTCTCGGCCGCGGGCCTGTTGGCTGCGCCCGTCGAGCACGAGGTCTCCACTGCGCTGCCGCGGCCCGTGCATGAGCTCGATGTGGTCGAAGTTCGAAGAACGTTCGAACATCTCGATGCACGCTGCCGAGCGTTGATGGCGCAGGAAAATGTTTTGCCCAGTGATATCGCGCAACGGTACTTTGCGGATGTTTGCTATGCCGGTCAGGCCTATCACCTTGAGGTCCCGTTCGAGCCTGATGCAGCCGATCCGCTCGCACGGCTCACAGCCGCGTTCTACGCGGCGCACGACCGCATCTACGGCTTTGCTCCTAAGGCATCCGTCCGTCTAGTCAATCTGCGCGCCGTGCACAGGGCGGCCGCCTCAGAGTATGTGCCGGACGAGTGGACGCCGGCCGCCAGGTCGCCGCTCACCCGCCGCGCGCGCATTCTCCTGCCCGAGCGCCAACAAGCGGTCGACGCCGCAGTCTATGATCGTGCCGCCTTGAAGGCCGGCGATGCATTCGACGGCGCGGCGATCATCGAACAGGAGGATACGACCACATTGCTCATGCCCGGCTGGCGTGCCCACGTTGACGGCCACGGCAACCTGATGCTCGAACGGACAAATTGACAGGAATTGGACGTCATGGATTCGGCGATGGATGCAGGTTCGACGCTTGATCCCGTTACCGTGGAGGTGGTGCGGCACAGGCTCGAAGGGATCGCCAACGAGATGGAGCTCACGCTCCTGAAGAGCTCCTTCTCGCCAATCGTAAAGGAAGGGCTCGATGCCTCCGCCAGTTTGTTCACGCTCCAGGGCGAGACGCTCGCGCAAGCAGTCGCGATCCCGATCCATCTTGCGACCCTCATTCCTTGCATCGCGCGCATCCTCGCCGAATTCCCGATCGAGACAATGCGCGAGGGCGACCTCTATTGCATGAACGATCCTTACCTCGGAGGCACGCATCTGCCGGACATTGCGGTCGTGATGCCGGTGTTTGCGGCCGGACGGCCGCTGGCGGTGGCCGCTACCATGACGCACCACCAGGATATCGGCGGCATGACGCCGGGATCGGTGCCCACCGACGCCACCGAGATTTTTCAGGAAGGTATTCGCTTGCCGGCGCTCAAACTGAGGGACGGCAATCGGTTCAATGACACGCTGCTGAAGATCCTGCGGCGCAATGTGCGCATTCCGGACACGTTCGAGGGCGATCTGATGGCGCAGGTCGCCGCTTGCAGCGTGGGCGCCCGTCGCCTCGCGGCGCTTGCGGAGACCTACGGCGACAATCATCTGACCGTCATCTTTTCGGAGCTGCTCGATCGTTCCGAGGCTATGACGCGCGCTGCCTTGCGCACAATCCCGAAAGGCACGTTCAGCGCTGCCGATTTCCTCGACAACGATGGCATCGAACTCGATCGACGCATTCGGATCGAGGCCGCCGTCACTGTCGACGATGGCGCCATAACAATCGACTTCGCGGGCTCGAGCCCGCAGGTGCGCGGCCCGTTCAACGTCGTGCCGTCGGGAAGTCTCGCAGCTGCTTGCTACGTAGTGCGAACGATCACTGACCCGACCATTCCGACCAATGGCGGCTGCTTTCGACCGATCGCGCTCAAGCTGCCCGAGGGTTCGATCGTCAATCCGCGCGAGCCCGCGCCTGTCAATTCCCGCACGGCCACGATCAAGCGTATCACCGGCACGATACTAGCGGCGCTCGCCCAAGCCGTTCCCGACCGCGTCCCGGCCGATAGCGGTGGGTTGCACGTGCTTGCCTTCGGCGGTGCGCGGCACGACGGCACTTCTTACGTAACCGGCGAGCTGGTCGCCGGCGGCGCCGGTGCGAGCGCGGGTAAGGATGGCGCTGACGTCATCGAGACCGACGCGACAAACTGCATGAATCTGCCGGCCGAGGCAATCGAGCTCGATATGCCGATCCGGGTCCATCGTGTCTCGTTGCGTCGCGATTCCGGCGGGGCAGGGGCGCAGCGGGGCGGTCTCGGCATCGTGCGCGAATACGAGATTTTGCAAGGCGACGTTCGTTTCACCCACCGCGGCGAGCGCCACTTCATCGCGCCGAAGGGTCGCGCGGGGGGACGCGACGGCGCGATGGCCCGCACCGTCATCTTTCGCGCCGGCGGGAGCGAGGAGGTCGTGCCCTCCAAGCGCGTGACGACGCTGCATGTCGGGGACCGGATCGTGCTCGAGACGGCGGGCGGCGGCGGTTACGGCGACCCAGCGCGCCGCGACGCTGATCAGGTGCGTGCCGATCTCGCCGATGGAAAAATCAGCCGCGAGGGCGCCAACATCTACAGTTTCAGCCGTGACGATGCCGGCTGATCCGCGGTTATCAGCTTGATTGCCATCGGCCCGATCTAGCGCACCAACTAAGCGCTGGTCTCGATACAAGGTTCGACTAATGGGGAGCTAGCAGATGCCAATATCATCGCGAGGGCGGCCGCCGCTCTCCACCGTCGCGGTAAGCGTAGGTAGTCGCCCTAAGGCAGCCGCAATGCCCCCTCAGACTCCGACCACGTGCCGGTTCCAGCCGAGGGGTAAACGGTGGCAACCGAAGCGCAGCCTGCCAAGCAGGCCAAGCTCCTCGTCGTTGAAGACGACGCGTTGATCCGCGCGCTGCTCGCGGACATGCTAAGTGAGATCGGCTATACCGTCGCCGCCGAGGTTGCGAGCATCGACGAGGCGTTGGAAGCGACGCGGAAAACCGTACTTCGATCTTGCGATCCTCGACGCCGATCTCAAAGGCCGGTCCGTCTCGCCGGTCGCAGATGCCCTCGTCGCCCGTGACATAAGGTTCGTCTTCGTCACGGGCTATGACGACCACGGGTTGTTCGCCTATGGCGACCGGCCGACTCTAAGGAAGCCATTCCAGATCGACGCGCTGAAGCGATGCTGCACGAGCGCCCTGAGTAAAACCTATCTCAAAATCGCCTAAAGAGGATAACGAGGCAGGCGAGTTGAACAAAGCCTAGGAAATTCTGGGTGTGGTACTCCCAGCGGACGAGGATTCGGCGCTGCCATTGAATCCAGGCGAAGAAGCGCTCGACGAGCCAGCGTCGCATGTAGCGGCTTAACCTTCGCCGATCTTGCGTGG
>Ga0066903_100000798_pt1 | contig 21247 bp, 19 predicted proteins | sample PanSoiMetaGPlot1_FD_67491 | JGI IMG/M metagenome (GOLD analysis project Ga0066903, IMG submission 67491) | Tropical forest soil microbial communities from Panama analyzed to predict greenhouse gas emissions - Panama Soil - Plot 1 (version 2) | ecosystem: Environmental > Terrestrial > Soil >... | reverse complement strand
ATAGATCGCGCCGAACGCGATGAGCGCTGCGGCGACCGCCGCCGGCGCCGCGTTGAACGAGGGCCGATCGAGCGCTGCGGAGAATCGACGATCGAGTGCGGTGGGATACGACATGGGCTCGCGTTCCTATTTCATGCGGGCGCACGTACTGCTGTCAAGGAAGGTGTTAGACTCGCGCGCGGAAACGAGGTGCCACGATGAAGTATGTCCGTGCGGCGGCATCGTTGATGTGCGCGCTGGCGGCGGTCCCGATCGCGGGGCAGTCGCGCGGCGGACGCGGCGCGCCGGCCGCGGCGTCCGCGCCACAGCTGAGGTTTCACCTCGACGAAGAATTCTTCAAGCTGCCCGACAACATCTGGCCGTCCGAGGCGGTCGGCGTCGCCCTCAACTCGAAAGGACACATCTTTCTCCTGAACCGCGGCAATCATCCGCTGCTGGAGTTCGCGCCGGATGGCTCTTTCGTCCGGTCGATCGGCGACGGCTCGACGATCTTTCATGCGGCGCACAGCGTGCGGTTCGACGCCGAGGACAACATGTGGCTCGTCGACGCCGGCAACAACGTGGTCGTCAAGTTCAACCCGAAGGGACGCATCGTGCAAGCGCTCGGCCGCCGGCTCGAGCCGTGGGTCTACATGACGCACGGCATCGAGCGCGCAATCCCGGCCCCCGCGGCCTTCTATCAGCCGACCGACACGGTCGTCGGCCCCGACGGCAGCACCTACGTGACCGACGGCTACGGCAACTCGCGCGTCGTGAAGTTCACGCGAGAGGGCAATCTCGTGAAGTACTGGGGCGACCGCGGCTCGCGGCCAGGACAATTCAACACACCTCACTCGATCGTGATGGATCGCAGTCAGAACCTGTACGTCGCGGATCGGCAGAACAGCCGCATCCAGGTGTTCGACACCGACGGCGTGTTCAAACAGGCCTGGGATCTCGACGGGTTGACCTGGTCAATGTGCATCACGCCCGGCCCCGCGCAGGTGATCTTCGTCGGCAGCGTCGGCAAAGTGTACAAGCTCGATCTCAATGGCAAGGTCCTCGGAACATTCGGCAGGCTCGGGCGGTTGCCCGGCTGGTTCGACTCGATCCACGCGATCGCGTGCCCGGACGAGAAGACCGTCTACATCGCGAACGAGTTCAGCTACCGCTTCGACAAAGTGATCCTCGACGACGTCGATCGTTCGAGCCCGTAGAAACGCCAAGGGCCGCAAAGACTACCGCTGCAGCAGCGTCACGCCGAGCAGACAGAGGACAACGCCAATCGCGCGCTCGAGCGTAATCGGCTCGCGGAAGACGACCACGCCGAGCGGGACGAGGAAAACGGCGACGAGCGCGTTTGCGATCACCGACGCGGTGCTCACCGGCCACGCGCCGCGATACGCGAGCAGGAATCCGAGCTCGATGATCAGCGCGCCGAGCCCGACCGCCGCAATCGTCGGGTGCCAATACGCGTCGAGGCGCGGCGTCACCGGGCCGGACCGCAGCACGGCATAGGTCACAACGGCGCCGGCGAGCGCCGTCGCGTAGAGGCCGATCAATGCCGCGGATGGATCGATGCTCTTTGGAATCGATTTCGCCGCGAGATGGTAGACGACGCCGCCGCAGACGGCGAGCAGCAGCGGCACGAAGGTGACGATCTTATTTGGCATGGCGCGGTGTGTGGGGCTCGGCAACGACCATCGTGAACCGCACGGCGGTCCGGCCGTCGCACGCGTACGCGTGCGGCCGATCCGTGTGCGCGGACGCTGAGCCGCCGGTTTGAATGACGTAGCTGACGCCGCCGAACGCGAGCGCGAGGCGTCCGTGCGTCACGTGAATCAGCTCCTGCGTTCCCCTGGGATGCGCGGGCGCGTCGTACCGCTCGTCGGGCCGTAGTTCCCACGACCACAGCTCCAGCATGTCCGGGCCGGCCGATCCAACGAGCATCGTCGCCGTGCCGCCGCCGGGTCCGCGCCACAGGAGTCGTGGCGCGGCGGCCGGCATCACCTCGGCCGGCTGCGGCTCGGATACTTGCACGAGATCCGCGACCGACACACCGAGCGCCGCAGCAACCTTGCAGAGCGTCGCGATGGACGGGTTCGCTTCGCCGTTCTCGATTTGGACGAGCAGCCCTTTGCTGACATCGGACAGCGCGGCCAGGCGGTCGAGCGACAGCCGGCGGTCGACACGCCGCGCGCGCAGCCGCGCCGACAGCACGCTCAGGAGCGGACGCTCCGAGCGGAACCCGCCGGCTGCGCGGCGCGACGCCTTGTTCACGGTCTAGTCATACACTGAATGACCGCAACGGTCAATATAATGACCGGCGCCGCCGATTCGGGACCGGATGCCGTAACGTTACTCACCCTCGGGCGTTTATATAGGTGGCGACTGTGACAGACGACACGGACGAGCGGCAGCTCGTCGAGGCCGCCCAGCGGGACCCCTCGAAGTTCGCCGAGCTCTACGAGCGGCATTTCGATCGGGTGTACGCCTACGCCGTCCTCCGCGTGCGATCGCGCGACGCGGCGGAAGACGTCACGTCCGACGTGTTTCACAAAGCGCTCGCCGCCCTGCCGCAGTACGAGTGGCGCGGCGCGCCGTTCGGCGCGTGGCTCCTGCGGATCGCGTCGAACGTGATCGTCGACCGGTGGAAGCGCTGGGCGCGCGAAGCGGTCGGGTCGGATCTGGTGCCGGAACAGGTCGCGGAGCCCGAGGTCGAGCGCGTCGATCAACTCGCGCACGTGTTCAGGCTCGTCGACGGCCTCCCCGCCGATCAGCGGACCGTCATCGTCGAGCGGTACATCGAGGAGCGCAGCATCCGCGAGGTCGCCGCGCGCCTCGGCAAGAGCGAGGGCGCGATCAAGCAGCTCCAGTTCCGCGCGCTGCAGACGCTGCGCAGGGAAATGGAGGGCGCCCATGCCTGAGTCGCCTCGCATGGACCGGCTCGAGCAGGCGCTGAAGAGCATGCCGCGCGCGGCGTTCCGCGCGCGTTTGAGAGCAACATTGGAAAGGACGGCAGCCATGACAACCGCAACTGAAACCCCGGCACGCGTCCGTCCGCGCGCGACGCCGACGCTCCGACTGGCAAACGCGGCAGCTGCGATCGACTTCTACGTCCGCGCCTTCGGCGCGCGCGAGATCATGCGCTTCGAGGCCGGCGGGCACGTTGCGCACGCCGAGATCGAGATCGGCGACTCACTCATCATGCTGGGTGAAGAGTCCGCGGAATACGGTTTCCCCGGCCCGGAGCGGCTCGGCGGATCGCCGGCCGGCATGCACCTGCTCGTGGACGATGCCGACGCGATGATCGAGCGGGCGGTCGGCGCCGGCGCGAAGCTGTTGCAGCCGGCGACCGATCAGTTCTACGGAGATCGCTCGGGCCGCGTCGCCGATCCGTTCGGCTACACCTGGACGATCGCGATGCGGCGCGAGGAGATGTCTGTGGAAGAGATGCACCGCCGCATGGACGCGATGACGTCGCAGCAGCTGCCGCGGACGGCAGCGACCTATCGGCGCGAAGGTTTCCGTACCGTCACGCCCTATATCGTCGTGCCCGATGCCAGGGGGATGATCGAGTTCGCCGTTCGCGCGCTCGGCGCCGAGGAGACGCAGCGAGCGGATCTGCCCGGCGGCGGCATTCACGGGGAAGTGCGCATTGGCGACTCGATGCTCATGATCGGCGCCCCAGCGCCCGCGTCCGGCGGCCAGCCGTTCGTCACGGCGTTTCATCTGTACGTCCCGGATTGCGATACCGCGTTCGAGCGCGCCGTGCAAGCCGGCGCGACGGTCAGACAGGCGCCGACCGATCAGGCGTACGGCGAACGGAGCGGCGCCGTGCGCGACGCGTTCGGCAACCAGTGGTACATCGCGACGGCGAAGGGACCGCACTACGTTCCGCCAGGGAAACCTTCGCTGATGGTGTACTTGCACCCGCATCGCGCGGAGCCGCTGCTCGCGTTCCTGACGAAGGCGTTCGGCGCCGATCAGATCGAGAAATACGGAACGCCCGACGGCATCGTCATGCATGCGCAGGCGCGCATCGGCGGTGACTCGATCATCGAGATGGGCGAAGCCCGCGGCGAGATCCAGCCCACGCCTACGATGTTCTACCTGTATGTGCCGGATGCCGACGCGTCGTACTTCCGCGCGATGAACGCGGGCGCGACGAGCGTGCACGAGCCGGCCGACCAGCCTTACGGCGACCGGACGGCCGCCGTCAGGGACGTCTTCGGCAACATGTGGTACCTGGCCACGCAGATCCAGGCACGACAGTAACGAACCGGTGCACGCCTGCCGTTTAATCAGGCGAGGCCCGCCATGTACTCAGGTAGTGTCCGGCTTTAGCCGGACCCTGACCGGCGAGATAAACGCGGCGCAGCGGCTCCCCGTCTAAGTTCGGCGGAGGACTCCTTATGCGCCGCGTCATGTTCAGCACCGCTGTGGTTTCCGTGGCCCTCTTCGCGGCCGCGCTGGCCGGCCAATCCCGCGATCAGACGGCGACGTCATCGGACTGCGCCGAGCGCGGCCGGTCCAATCGCGAGGTCTACTGCGACGTGCGCGAAGCGACGCTCAGTGGGGCCAACCCGCTCGACGTTGACACCGGCGGCAATGGCGGGATCACCGTCCGCGGCTGGGATCGCGGCGACGTCCACATGCGCGCGCGCATCGTCGCGCACGCCGACACGGAAGCCGAGGCGCGCCGGATCGCATCGTCCGTTCGTGTCGATACCGCGGGCGGGAGCATCCGCGTCGAGGGCCCGCGGAACGATCGCGACAGCAACTGGTCGGTCAACGTCGAGCTGCAGGTCCCGCGGAACCTGATCCTGACGCTCAACACCAGGAACGGGGGAATCTCCATCACCGACTTCAGCGGCCAGGCGAAGCTGCAGACAACCAACGGCGGCGTCACGCTCAACAGCGTGAACGGCGACATCCGCGGCGTGACGAGGAACGGCGGCCTCACGATCAACCTGACTGGCGACCACTGGGACGGCACCGGCCTCGACATCGAGACACGCAACGGCGGCATCAACATGACGATGCCCGCGCACTACTCGGCGGCGCTGGAGACCGGGACGGTCAACGGCCGGATCAGCATCGACTTCCCCGTCACCGTTCAGGGCCGCATCGGCCGCGAGCTGACGACGACACTCGGCTCGGGCGGCGCGCGTCTCCGCGCCATGACGACTAACGGTGGAATAACGATCCGCCAGCGGTAAGTCTGAAGTTGGAAGTCTGAAGTCTGCCAGACCGCCGGGACCCGTCAGACTTCAGGCTTCTGACTTCAGACTTACAGGTGTCATACTCGGTGGCATGCGTCGCGGTTCGGCCGCCGCCGCGTTCGTGCTGCTCGCCGCCGCGGCGGCTGTCGCGCAGTTCGGCTTCGCGCGCGGTCCCTTCCACGAGTACCCCAACATCGCTTACGACGGGCGCTTCACGTTCGTCCGCCTGAAATACACCACCGCTCCCGGGGGGTACTGGTACGGCGGCTGGCCGGCATGGGGCCACGGCTATCCGCTCGCCGAAGGGAACCTCATGAAGATCATGAACGAGGTGAGCTTCCTCAATCCCCACGAGGAGATCAACGCGCTCACTCTCGATGATTCCGAACTATGCCGTTACCCGATCGCCTACATCATCGAGGTCGACTGGTGGGCGATGACCGATCGCGAGGCGGCCGCGCTGCGCGCGTACATCGAGAAGGGCGGTTTCCTCATCGTCGACGACTTCAAGCCGCGGCGCTTCCGCGGACGATTCGCCGACGATGATGGGTACGGCAGCGGCTGGACGGTGTTCGAAGCGGCCATGAAGCGCGTGTTTCCGGAGGGACGCTTCGTCGATCTGGACGCGTCGCATCCGATCTTCCATTCCTTCTTCGAAATCGATCGGCTCGACATCATCCCGCAGGCCTACATCGCCGGGCGTCCCATCTTCCGCGGGCTGTTCGAGGACAACGATCGCGCGAAGCGCCTGCAGATCATGGTGAACTACAACACGGACGTCTCGCAATTCTGGGAATGGTCGGGCACCGGGCTCAGACCGATCGACGACACCAACGAAGCCTACAAGCTCGGCGTCAACTATATCGTCTACGGTCTCACGCATTGATGATCGCGCTCCGTATCGTCGCGTGCGCGGCGGCGGTCATCGCTTGTCTCTCGTGCAGGCCGACGCCGATTCCCGCCGTCACCTATAACCTGCCCGCAATCGAGCTGACGCCGATTCCGCCGAGCCGCAATGCGCGGGTGGAGTTCGCGAAGGTCTTCTGCGACGTGCTGCGGCACGACTCAAGTCTCGACGACCCGCCGGTTGGCTGGGAGTCCTGCGGACAATACATCGAGGGCGGCGTCGAACAGGGGACGTCGGGGCTCGCTGCGATCCCCACGAAGTACCACGTGCTGCTCGTCTCGGGCATCTTCTCCGAGTGCCTCGCGCCGCAGGGGATCACCGCCTTCAGCCAGGGGCTCGCGCACTTGAAAGCGCGTCACGGTCTGGACGCCGTGGAAGCGCGCGTCAGCGGCGTGGGCAGCTCGAGCGTCAACGCAACACAGATCAACGATTTCCTGCAAGCGAGATCCGGCGAGTACATCGCCATCGGCTACAGCAAGGGCGCGCCCGATCTGATGGAGGCGATGATGGCCGCCGGCGGCCCGGCGGCGACGAAGATCAAAGCGCTCGTGACGGTCGCCGGAGCGGTCGGCGGATCGCGGCTGCCCGACGTGGTCCCGAACGGCATGGAGGAGTGGATCCGCGCCGTGCTGCAGCAGAGCGGGATCCCGGGGTGCTCGGTGAAGGATGCGGGAGGCGTCGACAGCCTGCGCCGCAGCACGCGGCAGGCGTTCCTCGCGCGGTACGTGGCGACGGCGCCGGGCTTCTCCATCGTCGGCGTCTCCAACGAGCAGACGACGTCGAGAGTGCTGCAGTTGCCGTGGACGTGGCTCTCGCGGTACTCGCGCGATCAGGACAGCCAGGTCGTCGCCGAGGAGAGCGTGCTGCCCGGCGGGACCTACCTCGGCGTCGCGCGTGCGGATCACTGGGCCATCGCGCTGCCGTTCTGGGAGAAACACGCGGACGCCGCTGAGGTCAACAGGAACAAATTCCCGCGGACGGCGCTCCTCGAGGCGATCGTGCGGTTCGTCACCGCGCGCCTCCCGCCATGACACGCGCCGCTTCGTCGGTCGCCTGACGCTACCGCTGCACGAGCTCGATCTTTGCGCCGGCCGGCCCTTCGAGGTACGCGAAGTTGACGACAGCGCCGCCCGCGAGCTTCAGCGGGCGGGGCTCGGTCGTGAACTTCACGCCCTGCGCCTTGAGCTCCGCGGTCTTCCGGTCGAGATTCGACGTGCGGAAGCCGATGTGATCGATCGCGTGCCCTTCGCTCGGCGTCGCGTCGCCGCGCTGCACGACGATCCAGACGCCGCTCAACTTCAGGCCGTCGATGCGGTCCTTGAGTTTGCCCGGCTCACCGGTGAAACGATCCTTGTACCAAGCAAGGATCGCCGCCGGATCGGGGCCGCGCAGGTGCATGTGGTGCAGCCCGAGCTTGTCAGCGTCCTGCACCACTTCGATGCGCGTGCCCCATGGATCCTCGATGAACGCGAGCTTGAAGAGCCCTGGAACGTCACGGGCGGGGTTGACGATCTTCACTCCCGCGGCCTCGAACTCCTTCATCTTCGCGTCGAGGTCCGGCACCGAGAAGCCGAGATGGTCGAGCGCGCTGCCGGTGCTCGGCTGCCCCTTGTCGTTCTTCAGAAAGATCAGCCGCGTGTCGCCGAACATGACGCGGTCTGGCGCCTCGGCGAACGGCTGGCCGCCGAAATGCTTCTGATACCACTCGACGGCCTTCGCCTGATCGGGCACGTTGAGGTGAATGTGATCGAGAATCGGTATGACCGGGGTCTGGGCGGCCGCGCGCGCCGCAATCGCGACGGCTACCGCCGCCGAAAGCATCAAAGTTCGCATCGCTGTCTCCTGTCGGAACCGGGACCACGAAGACGCGATGACACGAAGAACGCAGGAAGATACGCTTTTCTCCTGCGAAAAGAATCTTCGTGGGCTTTCGCGTTTTCGTGCCTTCGTGGTCCCCGGTCCCTCTCTATCTCGCCCGCAGCGTGACTTTCTGCACGCGCCAGTTGCCGAGCTCGCCGATCAAGAGCTCGTTCTCGTTGCGGCAGTCGATCGCGTTCGCCATGTTGAACTCTTTCGGCAGCCGGCCGGCGCGCCCGAACTTGCCGATGATCCGGCCGTCTAGCTCGAGCTTGTAGATCTCGCCGTTATCGAGCGATTCGGCGTCGTTCGAGTTCGACGTGTAGAGATACTGGTGCGCGCCTGGGGTGATGCAGATTGCCATCGGCACGCCGATGTTGGCGATCTGCATCTTCGGCGCGCCGTCGCCGTCGAACACCTGGATGCGCTTGTTGCCCGCGTCGGCGACGTAGACGTTGCCCTGCGCGTCGATGGCGATCCCGCGCAGCGAGTTGAACTGTGCGATCTCGATGCCCCGCAGCCCCCACGACTTGAGGAAGTGGCCGTCCTTGTCGAACTTCGCCACGCGCGCGTTGCCGGCGTTCAGCGCGGCGCCGTCGGCGACGTAGATGTTGCCGTCCTTGTCCCACGCGACGCCCGCCGTCCGGGTGAAGCTGTCGCCGGGAATGCCGATCCCTGACGGTCCGCTGACGCCACCCGGTCCAAGCGCGCGCCCGCCGCCGCCGCCCCCGGTTCCCGGTCCACGTCCGCCGCCTCCGCCGCCGGCCGCCGGCCGCACCGCGATCGCCTCGGGCTTGCGGCTTAGAACGAGCTGAATGCGCCCGTCCGGATCGAACTTGATCACGTTGCTGGATCCCTGATCGACGACCCAGACGTTGTCCTGCGGATCGACCCTCACGGCCTGAGCGAAGTTGAAGCCATACACCCCAACGCCGAGCTCGCGGACGAACTTCCCGGTCTGATCGAACTCGAAGAGACGCGATCCCGCCTTGTAGAACGTTCGGGACGAACCGACCGTCGCGCCGGCCGCGCCTGTGCGCGTGTAGACGAAGATGTGTCCCTTGGAATTGGTCGCCACGCCCGCGGCTTCGCCCATGTGAATGGTGTCGGGCAGCTTCAGGAAATCGACGGTCGCGTCGAACGGGATCTCGGGCGCGGTCTGCGCGGCCAGCGGCACGGCGCAGGCGGTGACGGCAACGGCGAGTCGGAGCAGGCGTCTCATGGCCGCCCCCTACTTTCCGCCGCCGGCCGACGTCTTGGTCGTCGTCGGCTTGAGGATAATCTTCTGCACGCGCCAGGCGGTGATCTCCGAGACGACGAGCTCGTTCGGGTTGCGGCAGTCGATCTCGTGCACCGTGCTGAACTCCTTGAGCGCTTTCCCCGCGCGGCCGAATTTGCCGATGATCGTGCCGTCGAGCTCCATCTTGTAGATCTCGCCGGTCTGCGCCGCGGCGCGCGAATCGCCGTTGTCCGGCACGGAGTTCGAGACGAACAGATACTGGTGCGGGCCCGGCGAGATGCACACGGCCCACGGGTTGCCGACGGTGTCGTAGGTCGCCTTGAAGTTCAGATCGTTGTCCCACACCTGGACGCGCGCGTTGGTGCGGTCGCCGATGTAGACGTTGCCCTTGGCGTCGGTCGCGAGCGTGTGCGGGAGACTCAGCTGCCCCTGGCCGCTGCCGCGCGTGCCGGCCGACATGACGAAGCGGCCGTTCTTGTCGTACTTCACGACGCGTGAGTCGCCGTAGCCGTCAGACACGAAGATGTTGCCCTGCGCGTCCCACGCGACGTCGGTCGGCCGGTTGAACGAGTACGGCCGGTTCGCTCCCGTATAGCCGCCCTGACCGGTGAAGTTGGCCAGCTCCTCGACAGCCTCCGGCCGGCGTCCGATCACCATCGTCACGCGCCCAGCGGGGTTGAACTTGATCACCATGTTGCTGCCTTCGTCGACCGCCCAGACGTTGTCCTGGGAATCGACGCGCACGGCGTGCGCGAACACGAAGCCGTAGAGCCCCTGCCCGATCTCGCGCACGAAGGCGCCGTTCTGATCGAACTCGAACAGCCGCGTCTCGCCGCTGCGCGTGTACACGAAGACGTGCCCTTTCGAATTGGTCGCGACGCCGATGCCCTCGCCGAGATAGAGGTTCGGCGGCAGCTTGAGGAAGTTCGGTACTGACTCGAACGGAATCTCGGGGACGTTCTGTGCTTTCGCCTTGGTCTGCGCGAACAGCGGCCCGGCCGCGAGCACGGCGGCAAGTATCAGCCCGCCGGTGAGATAACTCTTCATGACGACCTCCGCTTGTGATGGATTGGAAATCTATACGAGGGAGTCGATTGGTTCAAGTTTTGCTCAATCAAATGTTTGGGGCGGTATGCTCGGGCTTCGGCATGGCGGCGAGCGTCGCAACGGGGAGCGACGCAGCGTCGCGCGCCCCGGCCGCGATCGTCGGCGAGCGGAACGCCGCTGGCGCCTGCGCAGCCTGCTCCTGACCGGCCTCGCCCTCTTCGCGCCGCACCAGCTCAGACATCGGCCGCATCCGTCGGCGGCGGCGCTGCATCTCTCGGGCCCGCGCGTCACCACATCCATAAGCAGCGTCGAACCGATCCCGCCGGCGAAAGCGTACGATCGGATCATCCGCGAGGCGGCGGCGTTGTATCGCCTGGACCCGGCGCTCATTCGTTCGGTGATGTATGCCGAATCGGGCTTCGATCCGTCGGCCGTCTCGCGCGCGGGGGCCCTGGGTCTGATGCAGCTGATGCCCGGCGTCGCGGAAGGGCTCGGCGTCGAGCACCCGTTCGATCCGCGTGAAAACATCATGGCGGGCGCGCGGCTGCTGCGCAAGCTGCTCGACATGCACCGCGGCGACGTCAAGCTGGCCATCGCCAGCTACAACGCCGGCCCGGGGGCGGTCGCCAGGCACGGCGGCCGCGTGCCGCCGTTCCGTGAAACGCGCACGTACGTGAAGCGCGTGACCGGTCTCATCAGCGCCTCGCGGCGCGCGGCGAACGACGACGAGTGATGCTCGCCTGAAAGACTCGCTCGTTCAAGCGCATCAGATCGTCAGAGACGCTCCAGCACGAGGCCGACGAGCTTCGTCAGCTGCGCTTTCGAGTCCTTGTGCTCCGGAATCGACAGCACGAAGACGAGCGTGCCGCGCCGCACCGCGATCATCGCGAACGGGATGCTGCCCGACGCGAACGTCGGCGACCAGAGCGCCTCGTCCGCGCCGGCGATCGCCATCGGTGTCGGCGCGGGATGGCCTTCGCTCGTCGCCGTCTTCAGCGTGTCTTTCGCGTCGGCGACATTCACGCCGGCGGGGTGAAAGACGTCGAGCTCGACGCCGCCGAACGCGCCCGAGTTCTTCGCGTACGCGCAGTAGACGCTCGCGCCGCCGTCCTGCACGTTCGCCGTCGGCTTCGGCAGTGTCTGCACGCCGACGGCTGCGAAGTCGGCGGCGGTCAGCACGCACATCCCGGCGCCGGACTTCGGGGCCGCTTTCGCCTGCGGAGCCGCGCCGGCGATGTGCGCGGTGGCAAGCAGGCCGATTGCAACGACCAGCGCAGCGACGATGCGGCCTCCGGCGGAAGCAAAGGATGTGAGCACCTGTTCCAGATGCAGGTTGAAGTCGGCCCGCGCGCGCCACGATGCGTCGACGACGCGTACGGCCTTCGCCGCCTGCAGATCCTCGGCGAGCGCCGCGAACAACTCCGGCGTGGTGCCGTCCATCTGCGAATCGAGATACCGCATGAACAACTGCTCGCACGACAACACTGCAGGTTGGCCCGCGCGCAGGAGCAGAAAATCTCGCCGGTTCACGCGAATCTCTCGAGCGTGCGCGCAACCATCGCGCGCGTGAGCGGAACCTTGTAGCCGTTTTTCGCGAGCGGCCGTGCGCCCGCGACGGCGAGCTCGCCCGCCGTCGCCGCAAGCTTTTTCGTAATCCGCTGCCCGGCGAGCGCCTGCTCCACCTCCGGCAGCCGCCACGGAATCGGCGCCACGCCGCCGAGCACGATGCGCGCGCTGCGACAGACGCCCTTGTCCATGTCGAGCACGATCGCGGCGCTGACGACTGCGTGCGTCCACGCTTCGCGATCCATGATCTTGTGATACGTGCTGCGCCGTTCCTTCGCCGCGGCGGGCAGCGTGATGGTGGCGACCACCTCGCCGTCCCTCAGCACGTTCTCCTTCGCCGGATCGACGATCGGCAGGGTGAAGAAGTCCGCCGCTTTCACAGTTCGAGCCCCGCCGGCGCCGACGATGCTCAGGCTGGCGTCCAGCGCGACGAGCGCCGGCGCCGTGTCGGACGGATGCACGATATAGCTCGGGCCGCCGCCGAAGATCGCGTGGAACTCGTTCTCGCCGGCGGCTGAATAACACATGTTGCCGCCGTTCTTGAAGCACTTGAATCCGCTCCGGTAGTACCAGCACCACGGCCGCTGAACCAGGTTGCCCGCCAGCGTAGCGACGTTGCGAATCTGCGGCGTCGCCACGTCCTGCGCCGCCTCGGCAAGCACGGTGTAGCGTTCGCGAATCGTCGCGTTCGCCGCCAGCGCGGCGAGCGTGATCTGGCCGCCGATCGTCACACCGCCGCCGAGTCCGGCCTTCACCTGATCGAGACCCTTGATCGTGCGAAGGCTCACCAGCACGTCAGGCGTGATCAGCCGCTCCTTCATCATGCCGAGCAGGTCGCTGCCGCCGCCGGCGACGGCCACGCTCTTGTTGGCGTCGCGCGCCTGCTTGATCAGCGCAACTGCGTTGTTGAGATCTTTCGCGATGGCGTTGGTGAAGGACTTCATGACCGCGCTCCCTTCGCCGCTGCGAGCGCCGCGACAATCTTGTCGCGCGTGATCGGCAGATCCTTCATGCGATGGCCGATCGCATTCGCCACGGCGTTGGCCACCGCGGCCGGCGCCGGCACCTTGCTCGATTCGCCCATGCTCTTCGCGCCGTACGGCCCGAGGCCGTCGTCCGACTCGATGAACATCACCTCGATCTCGGGCGCGTCGAGGTGCGTGGAAATGCGCGCGCCGTAGTAGCCCGGCGTCAGCGGCACGCCGCTGCGCCCGTCGTAGACCAGATCCTCGTGCAGCGCCATGCCGATGCCCATCTGGGCGCCGCCTTTGATCTGGCTGCGCGCCGTCAGCGGATTGATGATGCGCCCGCAGTCGTGGACGGCCAGGTACTTCGTGACGCGCGCGCGGCCGAGCTCGGCATCTACTTCCACCTCGACGAAGTGCGCGCCGAAGGTGCTGCGCACCTTCCCCTGCAGCGTCGGGCTCGGCGACGCGGATCCGATGAGCACCGCATCGCCTTTCGGCATGCCCTTCTCGGCAATCTGCTTCTTCAGCTCGCGCGCCGCCTCGACGACCGCGTAGCCGGTCATGATCGTCGTGCGGCTGCCGGACTCGCCAACCGAGTACGGGCAGCGATCCGTGTCGCCCCAGACGACCTCGAGCTGCGACAGCGGAACGCCCAGCTCCTCGGCTGCGATGAGCCCCATCGTCGTCTTCGCGCCGCCGCCGACGTCGGTGACGCCGACATGTACCCAGTACTTGCCGTTGCCATCCACGCGAACCACGGCATTGCTTCGACCGAGGCCGGCGCGGAACGCCATGAACGACACGCCGGCACCGCGCTTGATCGGTCCCGGATCGGATCCAGGCGTCGATTTCCACCGTTTCGTCCACTCGAACGCCTCGGCGCCCTTTCTGATGCACTCCTCGAGCGAGTAGGTCGTGTACGGGAGCTGATCGCCCGCCTTCCGCGTCATGTTCTTGAGGATGAACTCGACCGGGTCCATCTTCATCTTCGCGGCGACGTCGTCCATCATCGACTGGATGCCGAAGAAGCCCTGCGGGTACTCGGGACCCCGGAAGTTCCCCGAGACCGTCCGGTTCGTGTAGACGGGTGAGATCGATGTCTCGATGTTCGGGCACTGATAGATCTCGACCCCGGCGATGTTGCCGCTGTTCTTGCGATACGGCCCCATGCCGCTGTAGCCGCGGAGCTGAATCGCCTGCAGCGTGCCGTCGTTCTTCACGCCGACCTTGTAGTACTGCACGGTCGGCCAGCGGCCGTGGACGCCGATGAAGTCTTCCTTCCGCGACAACTCGAGCTTCACCGGCGCGCCGGCCTCCTTCGCAAGCGACGCGGCAATCAGATCGGCGTCCTGATTCTGGTTCTTGTTGCCGAAGTTGCCGCCCATGAACTGCGAGACGACGCGGACTTTCTCGGGCGGGATGCCGAGGTCGCGCGCCATGTCGGTGCGGCAGTTGGCGATGCCGCCCGTGGGCGTAAAGACCGTCAGCTTGTCGCCCTCCCACTGGGCGACGCATGCGCGGGGCTCCATCTGCGCGTTGTGCACGAAGCTCGTCGAGTACCGATCCTCGAACACGCGATCCGCGGCCTTGAAGCCGGCGTCGACGCTACCCCGCTTCTGCCCGATCGGCTGGAATTCGTTGCGCGCCGTCGGCGACAGGTTGCCTTCCGGCCAGATCTTCGCGGCGTCCGGTTTCAGCGCCTCCTCGGGATCGAGGACGAACGGCAGCGGCTCGTACTCGACGGCGATGAGCTGCAGCGCGTCCTCCGCCGTGTGCCGGTCGACGGCGGCCACGGCGGCGACCGGATCGCCCACGAACCGGACCGGATTGTTGAACGCGTAGCGCCGGTGCTTCGTGACTTTCTTGATCTCGTCGTTGTACTGCGCGCCGCCGGAGATCGAGCCGGCGCCCCAGACGACCTGGCAGTTCTCGTGCGTGACGATCGCCTTTACGCCGGGCAGCGCCTTCGCCCTGGACGCGTCGATGCGGGTGATGCGCGCGTGCGGGTGGGGGCTCCTGAGCACGCGCGCGTAGAGCATGCCGGGCAGCATCACGTCGGCCGTGTACTTCGCTCTGCCGGACACGCGCTCGACGGCATCGATGCGCGTCGTGTCGTGGCCGACGGTTTTCATCGCGGTGACCGGGGAGTCGGCCGACGACAGTTTTTGGTGGAGCGCGAGGCTTTCAGCCGAGCGGCCCGCGCCCGCGGCAACCGCGGCCGCGATGTAGTGGTTGTAGTTCGAGCAGCGGCAGATGTTCCCGGTCATCGCCGCGCGAGCCTGATCGGGCGTGGGCAGCGGCACGACGTTCAAAAGCGCGGTCGCGCTCATCAGCTGACCCGACGTGCAGAAGCCGCACTGCGGCGCGTCGTGATCGACGAACGACTGCTGGAGCGCGCTCAGCTGGCCGTTCTTCATCAGGCCTTCGACTGTCTGAATCGATCGGCCGTCCATCCAGGCGGCGAGCTGGCTGCAGGAGTAGACGGGCTTGCCGTCCAACAGGACCGTGCACGCGCCGCACTCGCCTCGGTCGCAGCCGATCTTCGTCCCTGTCAAGCCGAAGTGATCCCGCAGCGCTTCCGCGAGCGTCCAGCGATCGTCCACCTCGATCGTCTTCGCCGCGCCGTTCAGCGTCAGCGCGATCTTCGTGCGCGCCGACGGCGGCACGCCGGATGGCTGCGCCCGAAGTGCCGGCGCGGCCGCGGCGACGGTGAGGACCGTGCCGGTCCCCTCGAGAAACTGGCGACGGGAGATCTTGCGCTTGCCCATGGGTCCTCCAGCAAGCCAAACGGGATGTGCGGATTATACTGAGCGGCACCTCTCCAGAGGTGCACCAACCGTGGAAACCATGAACCGCGCACTTCTCGACGAGCTGCGGCGAATTGTCGGCGATTGCAACGTCCTGGACGATGCGCTCGAGCTGCTGACCTACGAGTGCGACGCGCTGCCGCACCTGCGGGAAACGCCCGCGGCCGTCGCGCTGCCAGGCACTGCCGCGGAAGTGCAGTCGGTCGTCCGGCTCTGCGCGCGCGCGGGCGTGCCGTTCGTCGCGCGCGGCCACGGAACAGGATTGTCGGGTGGCGCGCTGCCGGTTCCGGGCGGCCTGGTCATCGCGCTGTCGCGCCTGAACCGCGTGCGGTCGATCGACATCGAGAACCAGCGCGTCACGGTCGAGCCGGGCGTCACCAACCTCGAAATCACGCGCCAGGTCGCGCCCTTCGGCTACTACTACGCGCCCGATCCCTCAAGCCAGCAGGTGTGTTCGATCGGCGGCAACGTCGCGGAGAATTCGGGCGGCGCGCACTGTCTGAAATACGGATTCACCGTGAACCACGTGCTCGGAGTCGAGGCCGTGCTGCCCGACGGCGAGATCGTCCACCTCGGAGGCATGCTGGCCGACACGCCCGGTCCCGATCTCCTCGGCCTTGTCGTCGGCTCCGAAGGCACGCTCGCCGTCGTCACGAGCATCACCGTGCGGATTCTTCGCCGGCCCGAGACGGTCCAGACGGTGCTCGCCGCCTTCGACACGATCGACGCGGGTGGCGCGGTCGTCTCGGATCTCATCGGCGCCGGCATCGTGCCGGCGGCGGTGGAGATGATGGACGCGCTGGCGATTCGCGCTGCGGAGGCGGCGGTGCATCCGGGTTTTCCGCCGGCCGACACGGTCTTGATCGTCGAGCTCGATGGTCCCGCCGCCGAAGTGCGCGCGCTCTTCGACATCGTCGTCCAGACGTGCCGTCGGCACGGGGCGACGACGATCGACGTGGCGGACAACGACGAGCAGCGCGCGCGCATCTGGCGCGGGCGCAAGGCCGCGTTCGCCGCGATGGGCCGCGTATCGCCGAACTACTACGTGCAGGACGGCGTCGTGCCGCGCACGAAGCTGCCGGAAGTGCTGAGCCGCATCCGTCAGCTCGAGCGGCGATCGGGGCTGCGCATCGGCAACGTCTTCCATGCCGGAGACGGGAATCTGCATCCGCTGATCTGCTACGACGAGCGCGTGCCGGGCGAAGCGGACAAGGCCGTTGACGTGGCGGCGGAGATTCTGACCTATTGCATCGAGGCCGGCGGCTCGCTGACCGGCGAGCACGGGATCGGCGCCGACAAAGCGCAATACATGCCGATGATGTTCGCCGCGGAGGACCTTGCGCTGATGCTGCGGGTGCGCGGCGCATTCGATCCGCGAGGGCTCTCCAACCCGGGCAAGGTCTTCCCCACGCCGCGCCTCTGCGGCGAGGTTCCAGGACCCTATCGTCAGCACCCCGCCGAAGCCGCGGGGCTCGCCGATCGCATGTGACCGAGCTGCTGGAACCGCGCACGGGCCTGGAAGTTGCCGACGCGCTGAAGCGCGCGGCCGACGCGCGCCAATCGATCGTGATCAGCGGCGCGGGGACGAAACGCGAATGGGGACGCGCCGCCGGCCGCATCGATGCCGTGCTCGACATGCGGGGCCTCAACCGCGTCCTGGCGCACCAGCACGGCGACATGACGGCGACAGTCGAGGCCGGCGCCACGCTGCGGGACGTGAACCTCACGCTCGCGCGGCACGGGCAATGGCTTCCGCTCGATCCGCCGCGCGCGGACGAGGCGACGATCGGCGGCATCCTCGCGACCAACGACAGCGGACCGGTGCGCCACCGCTACGGCACGCCGCGCGATCTCGTCATCGGCGTTCAGCTCGCGACGACCGACGGAGCACTCGCCAAAGCAGGCGGTCAGGTCGTCAAGAACGTCGCCGGCTACGATCTGTCGAAGCTCGTCGCCGGATCGTTCGGCAGCCTTGCCGCGATCGTCAGCGCGACGTTCAAGCTCGCGCCGCTGCCCGCGGCGTCCAGGACGCTCGCGATCGAGCTGTCCGCCGCCGCGCCGATCGCGCCGATCGTCCGGGCCGTCATGTCGAGCCAGCTCGAGCCGATCGCGTTCGACGTCCGCACGCACACGGGGCGGCACATCCTGCTCCGCTTCGCGTCGCTGCCCGCAGTCGTCGACGCGCAGATCGCGCAGGCGTCGGCCGGCCTGAAGGCGGCCGCATCGGCCGATGCGAGGTTCGCGATCGTCGACGGCACGGCCGAGCAGGATCTGTGGCGCGAGCATTCGCGGGGGATCTGGAGCGGCGACGGCGCCATCGTTCGTGCGAGTTGGCTGCCGGCGAACATCGATGCCGTCGTCGAAGAGCTCCGGCTGAAGCCGGACACTCCGTACGATCTGATCGGGCGCGCCGCGGTTGGCGCGGGGTTCGTGCGGATCGACGGCGACGTCGACGCGCAGACGCGCGCGATCGAGAAGCTGCGCGCCTCGACGATCGTCGGCAACGTCGTGATCGTCCGCGGATCGGAGGAGCTCAAATCGTGCGTGGACGTCTGGGGATCGCATGGCGACCGGCAGCCACTCTTCGAGGCCCTGAAGCGAACGCTCGATCCGCACAACGTCCTCAACGCCGGTCGAGGCCCGCTCTGATGGAGGCCTTCGACACGCATCACCCGCCGGATCGCGCGCTGATCGACACCTGCGTACACTGCGGCTTCTGTCTGCCCTCCTGCCCGACCTACATCCTGTGGGGCGAGGAGATGGATTCGCCGCGCGGACGCATCTACCTGATGAACGCGGGGCTCGACGGCCGCGCCGCGATGACCTCGCCGTTCGTCGGGCACTTCGATGCGTGCCTCGGCTGCATGGCGTGCGTCACGGCGTGCCCGTCCGGCGTGCAATACGCGCCGCTCATCGAGGCCACGCGCGCGCAGATCGAACGACGCTACGACCGCTCGCTTGCCGACCGCCTGTTCCGCGCCGCGATCTTCGCGATCCTCCCGTATCCGGCGCGCATGCGCCTCGCGCTGCTGCCGCTGGCGCTTTTGCCCGCACGCTCGCCTGAAAGGCTCGTGCTACGGCGGCCGGGGAACGGAAGTCGCCCATCACCAGCCGAAGGAGCGCGAGCCTCTCGGGCAAGCGGCGATCGCGGTTTCTTCGCGCGTGTCCGGGCGGCCCTGTCGCTCGCGCCGACCGTGACCGTGCGCTCGCTGTTCGTACGCGTCGCAGAGCGGACGCCGGCTTGCGGCGACAAGCGTCTGACTGTCGGGCTGCTGACCGGCTGCGTCCAGCGGCTCGTCTATCCGCAGGTCAACGCCGCCACGGTCGAAGTCCTCGCCGCAGACGGGTGCGAGGTCGTTGCGCCCGCCGGCCAGGGCTGCTGCGGCGCGCTCGCGCTCCACGCCGGACGCCTGGACGACGCGCGCGAATTCGCGAAGCGGACGATCGAGATCTTCGAGCGCGCCGGCGTCGACGCCGTCGCGGTGAACGCCGCCGGCTGTGGATCGTCGATGAAGGAATACGGTCAGCTGCTCGCCGACGATCCGGCGTGGGCCGATCGTGCCCGCGCCTTCTCTGCGCGCGTGCGAGATGTCACCGAGCTCGTCGATGCGCTCGGCGAGCCGCGCGCGACGCGCCATCCGCTCGCGCTGCGCGTCGCGTACCACGACGCCTGCCACCTCGCGCACGCGCAGGGCATCCGGCGCCAGCCGCGCGACCTGCTGCGCGCGATCCCCGGCATCGAGCTCGTGCCGTTCGCCGAACAAGACGTCTGCTGCGGCAGCGCGGGCATCTACAACCTGGTCGAGCCCGACGCCGCCCGCACGCTCGGCGATCGCAAGATCGCGCACATCGACGCGGCGCAGCCGGACGTCGTCGCGACCGCGAACCCCGGATGCACGCTGCAGATTGCCGCCGCTGCTCGGCGGCGGGGGCGCGCCCTCTCGGTCCGCCACCCGATCGAGCTCGTCGCCGCCTCGATCGCCGCCCGACCCCGCTAGGAGACAGCGTTGTCATGGCGCGACGACGTTCGAGTGCCGGAATACCTACGGTCGGCGTCGCCAACCTGCAGGCATGTCAACAGATAGCAGAATTGACGAGAAGAGGATTCGCTGGCACCCTGATTGCTGACTCCCGATAAGCCAACGCCCGTACACGACGAGGTCCGACTGTGCCCGTATATAAGCGTTTCGTTCTTTATTTCGGCGTCGCATGCGTGGTCGTCGCGGGCTTCGCCGCGACCAGCGAAGCCCAAGTCTTTCATCCACGCGCGCGGGTCGTCGTTGTGGGCGGGTACTACGCACCGTTCTGGGCCGATCCGTGGTATGGCTTCGGCTATCAGTGGGGCTATCCGCCGATCTATCCGTATCCGCACTACGGCCGATATCTCGCGCCCGAAGCGTCTCTGAAATTCGAGGTCAAGCCGAACAAAGCCGAGGTCTACATCGACGGCTACTACGCCGGGATCGTCGACGACTTCGACGGCCCGTTCCAGCGCCTGCACGTCCAGCCGGGCGAACATGAAATCGAGCTGTACCTCGAGGGCTACCGCACGGTACGGCAGCGTGCGTTCCTCAGCGTCGACAACACGTTTAAAGTGAAATACACCATGGAGAAGCTCGGCCCCGGCGAGCAGCAGGAGCCGAAGCCGGAGCCGGTCAATCCGCCGCCTCCGCCGCAGGCCGGGCAGCAGCCGATGCCGCCGCAGGAGCCTGGGTATCCGCCGCCGCCGCGCGGCCCCTATGGCCGCCGGATGCCGCCTCCGCCGCCGCAGCCTCTGCCGACACCGCGCGGCGGGCAGCCGCAGGCCGGCTACGGCACGCTGTCAGTGCGAGTGCAGCCCGCGGACGCCGAGACCTCGATCGACGGAGAACCGTGGCGTGGACCTTCCGGGCAGGATCGGCTCGTCGTCGAGGTTGCGGAAGGGTCGCACACGGTCGAAATCCGCAAGCAAGGCTTCCGCACCTACGTGACACAAGTCGACATTCGGCGCGGCGAGACGACGCCGCTCAACGTCAGCCTGCGGAGCGAACAGTGACGCGCGCGCTGGTGGCGTTCGCGTTCGCGATTCTCGTGCCGATCGCGGCGGCCGCGCAGACGGTCGCCGACCCAACGAATCCTGACGAGCAGCAGCCAGCCGGCGCCAGGCCGGCTTCGAGCCAGGGACCGATGATCATCGAGCAGATCCACAACGGCTTCCTCGCCGCGCCCGAAGCGAAGGTGACGTGGTTCGACAAAAAGGCGTCCGGCATGATTGGGGGATCGGCAGGCTGGGTGTTCGAGGAGGCTCTCTTCGTCGGCGGCGGCGGCTACTGGATGGTGCAGCACAACAGCGATCGCGAGCTGGCGTACGGCGGCGTCGTCCTCCAGTGGTTCGTGCACAACGGCGACCGGTTCGGATGGAGCGCGAGAATCCTCGCTGGCGGCGGCGAAGCCAGGCTACCCGTGACCGTGACACAGATCATCTATCCGCCGCTGCCGGATCCGCGCACGACGCCGCGGCCGATCCCGCCGCTGGAGCCGCGTACTGTGACGACGACGATTCGGGCGCGCGAGGATTTCGTCGTCGCCGAGCCGGAGCTGAACGCCCGCATTCGCCTGGCGAAGCACGTCCGGCTCGCGATCGGCGCCGGCTACCGGTTCACCGGCAGCGA
>Ga0066903_100000797_pt1 | contig 21267 bp, 18 predicted proteins | sample PanSoiMetaGPlot1_FD_67491 | JGI IMG/M metagenome (GOLD analysis project Ga0066903, IMG submission 67491) | Tropical forest soil microbial communities from Panama analyzed to predict greenhouse gas emissions - Panama Soil - Plot 1 (version 2) | ecosystem: Environmental > Terrestrial > Soil >... | reverse complement strand
CTCGCGGCCCTCATTAGGACCGGCGACCTGGTGATGCCGGCAGCCCGTGCCGAGGCGATGGCAATGGCGGTCTGGCCGGCCGCGCTGCTGCTGGTCTTTCTCGCCGGCATCGCGCGGCTTACGCGTGCGCTTGCCGGCGAGGCCGCTGCACGGCTGGCGCTGATCTTCGCCGCGCTCATGGCTCCGGTGCTGCAGCACTTCCGCCCGGGCGCGGTCGACTATCACAATGCGCAGCTTGCGCTCTTGGTCTGGTCGCTCGTGTTCGCTCTGCGCCCACAGCCGCGCGATGCCGCGCTCGCGGGCACGGCGTGCGCGCTCTCGATCGCGATCGGGGTGGACGTTGCGCCAGCGATCGCCGTGCTTGCGGCGGCGATGGCGCTGCGGTGGGCGTTGCTCGGCGACGCCGTCAGGCCCGCGACCGCGGCTTTCGCCCTCGCCTTTGCGGCCGTGACGATCACCGTATTCATCGCCACGGTCGCGCCTGCCGACTACACGGTCCCGGCCTGCGACGCGCTGTCGATGGTGCAGATGACGATGGTCGGCATCGGCGGCGGCGGCCTCGCCCTGCTGACAACGACGCCCGGTCTTGCGTCGCCCGCCACTCGGCTCGCCGGCCTCGCGCTGCTTGGCATGCTGGTCGGGGCGACTGTGGCGCTGGCGTTTCCGGCATGCCTTGGCGACCCCTACCTGCAGGTCGATGCGCGGCTCGCGGCGCTGTGGCTCGACCACGTCACCGAAGCGCGTTCAATCGTGGCCTTGCTGCACGACCTGCCGCAGGACGTGCTGCCCTATTATGGGCTCGTCGCCGGCGCGCTGGCGCTCGGAGTCCACCGGTGCCTGCGTGAACGCGGGGAGGCACGCGCGCCCTGGATCATCTGCCTCGCCGTCCTCGCCGCGCTCACCACCATGGCGCTGTGGCAGATGTGCAGCGTCGCGGCCGCCAACGCGCTTGCGGCCGCGATGGTCCCGGCCGCAATGGTGCGTGCGCTGGATGTGCAGGGCGGACGCGTGAGCTTCCTCGGCCTCGGGCGCGCGGCGCTGGCGGCGGCGCTCATTGCGAACCCGCTGTCGCTGATCGTGATCGGGGCGGGCGCCGCGCGCGCGTTCGAGGCCGCGAGCGGGCTTGAGCGGCCGCTGGTGATCGCCGACGGGCCCGGCACCTGCCGGCGCCTCGCCGACTATGCTCCACTCGCGTCCCTCTCGCCTGGCATCGTCGTCGCTTTCATCGACGCCGGGCCGTTCATTCTGCTGGAGACACCGCACGCGGCGCTCGGTGCTCCTTATCACCGCAATGTGAAGGGCAATGCCGTCACGCTTGATATTTTTCTAAGCCCGGCGCGCAAGGCCCTCACACGGCTCGAATCGCTCGGCGTCGCCTGTGTCGCGTTCTGTCCGGGTTCGCCCGAGCGCTACACCTATGCGGCCGTCGCACCCGACGGGCTCGCCGCAGCTTTGAGCCGGGGCGCGATTTCCGACCGGCTCGAGCGCATTCCGCTTGACGGAACCGATCTCGCGGTCTACCGGCCAAGACGGTGACAGATTCGTCCGCATTGGATGCGGATCGACTTCGCCGGGGGCGGCGACCAGTTCTACAAACGGGTCGAGAACAATGACAGCTGAGCGACGGCCGGGTCCCGCCAGTCTCGCACGCGTTGCCGCCCTGGCATTGGTGATCGGCGCCACCAGCGCCGCGTCTGCGCAGGACAGGGGCAGCGTCGATCCAAAACCGCTGCCGCCGCTCGCCCATCCCGACGATCCGAAGACGCCGGCGCGGGAACTGTTCGCCCGTCGGACATACGCAGCCTCGGTGCCCGCGCGCACCATCGGCTTCTACTCCAAGGGCTGCCTCGCCGGCGGCGTCGCGCTGCCGATCAATGGCAAGACCTGGCAGGTGATGCGGCTGTCGCGCAACCGCAATTGGGGGCATCCGAAGCTCGTCGCACTGCTCGAACGCCTGTCGGCGAAAGGCGCAAAGGTCGGCTGGCGCGGGCTCCTGGTCGGCGACATGTCGCAGCCGCGCGGCGGGCCAATGCTGTCCGGCCATGCCAGCCACCAGGTCGGACTCGACGCCGACATCTGGCTCACGCCGATGCCCGATCGCGAATTGACCCGGCTCGAGCGCGAGGAAATGTCAGCCACCATGGTGGTGGCGCCCGACCGCAAGGATGTCGATCCCAACGTCTGGACCCCCGCGCACTTCAATATCATCAAGGCGGCGGCCCAAGAGCCCGAGGTCGAACGAATCTTCGTCAACGCCGCGATCAAGAAGGCGCTCTGCCGGGAGGCCGGCAATGATCGCGCCTGGCTGAGCAAGGTGCGGCAATACTGGTACCACGATTATCATTTCCACATCCGCATCGGCTGTCCGGCTGACAGTCCCGACTGCAAGGGGCAGCCGCCGGTGTCGGCCGGAGACGGCTGCGGCAAGGATCTCGACTGGTGGTTCACCGACGCGGTGCTGCATCCCAAGCCCGAGCCGCCGTCGCCGCCGCGCTACATCACCATGAAGGACCTGCCGCCCGCCTGCCGGCAGGTGCTGCAAGCGCCTTAGCGCATGATCCCGAGATACCGGTTTTCGGAAAAGCATGCCCCTCGGGCTTGACCCGGGGGATCATGCGCCGCCAATAAGCTACAGTGAGATGCCGATTCGAAGAAAAGGCATCTCGCTCTAGGGCTGGCGCGGACCGCGCGCCCTCAGACTGAACGGGAGGCGCCGGCAAAGATCAGGGCCAGGATCGCGACGATCACGATCTGGATGATCACCGCGCAGACGACGACCGCCACCGCGTAGGCCAAGGCCTTGTCGCGCGGCGCCTGCATCAGCGGCGGCAGGCCGAGCCACAGCAGATAAAGACCGTAAAGCCCGAGAATGGTGAGGAAGCTCAGGCCCGGCACCAGCAGGAAAATGCCGGCGAGCCAGGCCGGCGTGTAGGAGTAGACCACGAGCTTGAACGCATTGGGAAAGTTCTTCTGCGCCCCGAAGGTCGGGGCGAGCGCATCGACGATCAGCGCGACGATGAAGACCACCACAAAGGTCATCAGGTAGCCGACGACGGCGCTGACCAGCCCGGAAAAGATTGGGCTATAACGGCCGATCAGCGAGGAGCCGATGAAGCCCGCAAGCGCCGGGATCAGAGCCAGGATCGCGACATAGTGGGTGAACAGAAGGGCCGGCTCACCGCGCTCGCGCGCGATCTCCTGCCATTCGGTCTGCGGCCGCAGCAGAATGGCCTTCACGCGCTCGAATAGCTGTTCCATCGTGCCGACCCCCAGGTGCGACTTACTCTTGCGCAAGAGCGTGAGGGGATCAACGGCCCGCGCGCGCCTAAGCCGCGCCTGTCCCCGCTTTACCGCTGCCGGCAAGGCTTGCTAGGGTCGAAACCGCGACCCGCGGCGCGCCGTCACGCGCTCCGCGGCCCGGAACGGCGCTTCCGGATTGGTCGCCTCCGAGAACCCCGATCATGCCGTAACACGGCGCGGCTCTTCGCGCCCGGTTGCGGCCGTTATTGCAGGAGCGCCACCATGTTCAACCGCCGCAACGCCCTTATTGCCGCAATGGTCGCCGCCGTTGCGGCGGCCTGTTCGCCGTCCGCCATGGCGCAGGACAAGTCGATCACTGTCTTCGCCGCCGCATCGATGAAGAACGCCGTCGACGACATCAACGCCGCCTTCACCAAGGCGACCAACATCAAGGTGGTGGCGAGCTACGCCGCGAGCTCCGCATTGATGAAGCAGATCGAGGAAGGCGCACCAGCCGACGTGTTCGCGTCCGCCGACCTCGACTGGATGGATTACGGTTCGCAGAAGAAGGTCATCAGGGACGATACGCGCGTGAACCTGCTCGGTAACAAGCTGGTGCTGATCGCGCCAAAGGATTCCAAGATCAACAACGTCTCGATCGTCCGCGGCTTCGACCTCGCCGGCCTGATCGGCGACGGCCGCATTACCACCGGCGATGTCCGCTCGGTGCCGGTCGGCAAATATGCCAAGGCCGCGCTCGAATACCTCGGCGTGTGGGCCTCGGTCGAGCGCAAGTTCGCCATGGTCGAGAATGTGCGCGCCGCGCTGACGCTGGTCACGCGCGGCGAGGCCGTGCTCGGCATCGTCTACGAGACGGACGCCAAGGTCGAGCCGAACGTGAAGATGGTGGGCGTCTTCCCGAATGAGTCGCACCCGGAAATCATCTATCCGCTGGCGCTCACCGTGACGGCGAAGCCCGAGGCTGCACAGTATCTCGCGTTCGTGCGTTCGCAAGCCGCCAAAACGGTGTTCGAGCACTACGGCTTCACGTTCCTGGTGCGACCGTCGTCATGACAAGCGCTCGACCGAGTCCGCCGCACGACTTTGGGCCTCAGGCGGACCGTCCTGGGGCAATCGCGGGCACGACGTCACGCGAGGCTCGCTGATGCTCGACCTCACCCCCGACGAATGGATCGCCATCCGGCTGTCGCTGCGGATTGCGATCGTGGCGACGGTGGTCGCGTTGCCGTTCGGCATCGCCGTCGCCTGGCTGCTCGCGCGCAAGAATTTCTGGGGCAAGACGCTGCTCGACGGCGTGATCCATCTGCCGCTGGTCCTGCCGCCGGTGGTCACCGGGTATCTGCTGCTGATCTCGTTCGGGCGCCGCGGCCCGATCGGCGCCTTCCTCTACGACTGGTTCGGCATCGTGTTCTCGTTCCGCTGGACCGGCGCGGCGCTCGCCTGCGGTGTCATGGGCTTTCCCCTGCTGGTGCGTCCCATTCGCCTCGCGATCGAGGCAATCGACCGGCGGCTCGAAGATGCCGCCGCGACGCTCGGCGCCGACCGGGCGCGCGTGTTCCTCACCGTGACGTTGCCGCTGGCGCTGCCAGGGCTGATCGCGGGCTTCGTGCTCTGCTTCGCCAAGGCGCTGGGCGAGTTCGGCGCTACCATCACGTTCGTGTCCAACATCCCGGGCGAGACCCAGACGCTCTCGGCCGCGATCTATACGCTCACGCAGATCCCGGGCGGCGACGCCGCCGCTGCTCGCCTGGTCGTGGTCGCAATCGTGATCTCGCTGGTCGCGCTGGTTCTGTCGGAATGGCTGGCGCGCCGCGCCGGCATGCGCTTTCACGGTGAATAGATGCTCGCGGTCGATGTCGAGAAACGGCTGGGCGAATTCTCGATCGCGGCACGGTTCGAGACCGCATCGGGCGTCACCGCCGTGTTCGGCCCCTCGGGCGCCGGCAAGACCACGCTGGTCAACATGATCGCTGGCCTGGTCACGCCCGACCGCGGCCGCATCACGCTCGGCGACACGGCGCTGTTCGACTCGGAGCAGCGGATCAACCTGCCGGCCTGGCGGCGCCGCATCGGCTACGTATTCCAGGAGGGCCGGCTGTTCCCGCATCTCAAGGTCGCGGCCAATCTCGACTATGGCCGCCGCATGTCCGGACTGCCGCCCGATGCCGCCGAGACGCAGCGGATCGTGGACCTGCTCGACATCGGCCAGCTCGGCGACCGCCGGCCCGGCAAGCTCTCGGGCGGCGAGCGACAGCGAGTTGCCATCGGCCGCGCGCTGCTGATGCGCCCTCGCCTGCTGCTGCTCGACGAGCCGCTCGCCTCGCTCGACGTGGCACGCAAGCGCGAAATCCTGCCCTATCTCGAACGCCTGCGCGACGAATCGGCCGTCCCGATGGTCTATGTCAGCCACCAAGCTAACGAGCTGCGCCGGATCGCCACCTCCGTCGTCCTGCTCGAGGCCGGCCGGGTGACGGCGGCGGGCGGCAAGGACCTGCTCGAGCGCGCGGAGGCCATTCTGGTGTAATCGCGCCGGGCGGCTCCCGGGAGAGGGCAAGCCGCCCGGCGCTGACGCGGCTCGGGGGGAGCGCCGCGTCGTTCGAACGCAGGTCAGTCAAATATACGTGGCATCCTGGTCCGGCGGCTTCCGCCCACCGGGACCCGACCCATCTGCACGGGTATGGCCCGCGCCATGCGCCGCAGTTCCGCTTCAAGCGCTGCCGGATCGACCCCGTCGGCGTCCATCACGGCCCGCACGATCGTGTCCGACAGGATTTCCGCGAGCGTCGGCTCGCGAAAGCCCGATCGTTTTCCGCTGCAGGGGTCAATTGCCGGCATCGTCAGTGCTCCTGCTATTCCGCGGCGATCCGCACCGGGACCCACTCGGCGTGATCGGTCGCTGGATCGGCGGCGCTCTCATCGAGCACCTCGTCGATCCGCACCCTGAACCAGAGCGCGTAGAGCGCCGGCACCACCAAGAGCGTCAGCACGGTGGCGACGAACAGACCGCCCATGATGGTGATCGCCATCGGGCCCCAGAACACGCTCTCGGCGAGCGGAATCATGCCAAGGATGGCGGCGAGCGCCGTCAGCGTCACCGGGCGCGCGCGCCGCACGGTGGCATCGATGATGGCCTGATACCGGCCATGGCCAGCCGCGATATCGCGATCGATTTGATCGACCAGGATGATGGTGTTGCGCATGATCATGCCGGCGAGCGCGATCAACCCGAGCAGGGCGACGAAGCCGAACGGCCGGTTCGAGATGAGCAGCGCGCCCGTTGCACCGATCAGTCCGAGCGGCGCTGTCACGAACACCAGCGCAAGCCGCGAGAAGCTCTGCAGCTGGATCATCAAGAGCGACAGCATGACGATCGCCATCACCGGGAACACCGCGACCAGCGCGCTATTGGCCTTTGCACTCTCCTCGATCGAACCCCCGGCCTCGATGCGGTAGCCGTAGGGCAGCGCATCCTTGATCGACTGCAGCTTGGGCAGCACCTCGTTGGTGACGTCGGGCGCCTGCACGTTGTCGATGATGTCGCCGCGGACCGTGAGCACCATGTCGCGGTTGCGCCGCCAAAGGATCGGCTCCTCATACTCGTAGTTGAGGTGCGCGATCTGCGCGAGCGGCACCGCGATGCCATTCTGGGTCGCGATGGTGAGCGCGCCGAGCCGGCCGAGCTCGAGCCGCTCCTCGGGGATCGCCCGCGCAACCACGTCGATGTGTTCGATACCCTCGCGATACTGCGTCACGGTGAAGCCCGAGAGCAGCGTCTGCAGCGTCTGGGAGACGTCCTGCGGAGTGAGGCCGAGCGCGCGGGCCCGATCCTGATCGACCTCGAGCCGGATCGACTTGACCTGCTCGCTCCAATTGAGATGCGGGTCGACGATCTTGCGGTTGGTCGCCATCACGTCACGCACCTGATCGGCGATGGCGCGCACCTTCATGGGATCGGGGCCGACCACGCGGAACTGGACCGGGAAGCCGACCGGCGGCCCGAACACGAAGCGGTCGACGCGCGCGCGCGCCGCCGGCACCGCGCCGTCCGCGATCGCCTTTTCGAGCCGCGCCTTGACGCGCTCGCGCGCCTCGAGGTCCTTGGTCACGATCACGATCTGGGCGAAGTTCGGATTGGGGAGCACCTGGTTGAGCCCGAGCCAGAACCGGACCGAGCCCTGCCCGACATAGCTCGTATAGGTGACGATGTCGGGATCGCCGGCGAGCAGCCCTTCGGCCTTCCTGGCGGTCGCATCGGTGACGCCGATGGCGGTGCCTTCCGGCAGGCGCATCTCGAAGAACAATTCGCTGCGGGTCGAGGTGGGGAAGAACTGCTGCTGAACGAAGCCGAAGCCCAGGACCGAGACGACGAACATCAGCACGGTCGCGGTCACCACCGTGCGGCGCCAGCGCACCGCGCCGTCGATCGCGCGGCGCAGCGCGCGGTAGATCCGGGTGTCGTAGATCGCGTCCGGGTCGTCGTGTTCGGCGTGTTTGCCGCGCTTGCGGAAATCAGGCAGCAGCTTCAGGCCCAGATAGGGGGTGAACACCACCGCTACGATCCACGAGGCGATCAGCGCAAGGCCGACGATCCAGAAGATGCCGCCGGCATATTCGCCGGCGCTCGACTTAGCGAAGCCGACCGGCAGGAAGCCCGCCGCCGTCACCAGCGTGCCGGTGAGCATCGGGAACGCGGTCGAGGACCAGGCGAAGGTGGCCGCACGGGCGCGGTCGTAGCCCTGCTCCATCTTCACCACCATCATCTCGATCGCGATGATGGCGTCATCGACCAGCAGGCCGAGCGCGATGATGAGGGCGCCGAGCGTAATCCGGTGCAGGTCGATGCCCCAGGCGTACATGGCGCTGAACACGATCGCCAGCACCAGCGGCACCGACAGCGCCACCACGATGCCGGTGCGCCAACCGAGCGACAGGAAGCTCACCACCAGCACGATCACCAGCGCCTCGAGGAAGGTCTTGAAGAACTCGGAGACCGAGCCCTGGACGATCTGCGACTGGTTGGCGGCCTGGGTAACGTCGATGCCGACTGGCAACTCGGCGGTGACCGCCGCCATCGCAGCTTTGAGGTTCTCGCCGAGCGCGATGATGTTGGCGCCGTCCTGCATCGAGACGCCGAGCCCGAGCGACGGCTTGCCGCCTTCGCGCAGGATGAAGCCGGGCGGGTCCTGGTAGCCGCGCTTGACGGTCGCGATGTCGCCGAGCCGGAAGATGCGGCCGTTGGCCTGCACCGGCACTGCCGCGATCGCCTCGACGCCGGTGAAAGCGCCGGTCACCCGCAGGTTGATGCGGTCGGCCGAGGTGTCGACCGAGCCGCCGGATACGACTGCGTTCTGCTTGCCGACGCTGTCGAATACCTGCTGCGGCGTGATGCCGAGGGTGGCGAGCTTGGCGTGGCTGAACTCGACGAAGATCTTCTGCGGCTGCTCGCCGATGATGTCGACCTTGTTGACGTCGGGCACGCGCAGCAGCCGCTGGCGGATGTCCTCGGCGCGAGTCTTGAGCTCGGCGAGGCTCATGCCGTCGGCGGTAAGCATGTAGAGCGAGGAATAGACGTCGCCGTATTCGTCGTTGAAGTTCGGACCGGTGATGCCGGCGGGGAGATCGCCGCGGATGTCGCCGACCTTCTTGCGTACCTGGTACCAGAGATCCTTGACCTTGCTGGGAGGCGTGGTGTCGCGCAGCGTGACCTGGATGAATGAGACGCCCGGCTGCGAATAGCTCTCGATGCGGTCGAGATAGGGAAGCTCCTGCAGCTTCTTCTCGATCTTGTCGGCCACCTGCGTCTGCATCTCCGAGGCGGTGGCGCCCGACCAGGAGACGTTCACCACCATGGTCTTGATGGTGAAGGAAGGATCTTCAGCGCGGCCGAGTTCGAGGTAGGAATAGACACCAGCTGCGCCGAGAATGAGGATCATGAACAACACCAGCGCGCGGTGGGTGATCGCCCATTCGGAGAGATTGAAGCGCTTCATCACACGACTCCCGTTTCGACCGTGGATTGGTGCCTTCGATGTGACGGCGCGGACGATCAGCGCGATTCGATCGTCCGTACCCGTTGCCCGGCGACCAGCTGCTGGACGCCGAGCGTGACGACCTTGTCGCCGTCCTGCACGCCACCGGTGATGAGCGCCACGTCCTCGGTGAACGAGGCGAGCGTCACTGGCTGCAACACCAGCGCGCCGTCGCCGCCGACGACGTAGACCGACGGACCGGTGCCGCGGTTGATCACGGCCGAGAGCGGCAGCTTGGCCATCTCGCCGTCGGTTGCATACGAAAGCGTGACGATCGCGGTCATGCCGAGCGCGACGACGTCGTCGCGGTCCGTGATCGAGAAGCGCGCCGCGTAAGTACGGGTGGCGGGATCGGCCTGGGGCGAGAGCTCGCGCAGCCGGGCCGCGAACCTGCGTTTGGAATCCGACCACAGGCGAACGGTGGCGGTGGATTTCTGCGCCTCGTCGAGCCAGGTCTCCGGCAGCGCAACCAGGGCTTCCTTTTCGCCGCGGTGGGCGAGCCGCACCACCGGCTGACCGATCGCCACCACCTGACCGGGCTCGGCCAGCGTAGCGGTGATGACGCCGTCGGCGTCGGCCTTGAGCTCGGCATAGGCGAGCTGGTTGCGGGCAAGATCAAGTGCGCGCTGCGCCCGTTCGAGCCGGCCTTCGGCCTCGTCCCTGGCGTTCTTCTTGCGGTCGTAGTCGGCAACCGACGCGTAGCCACGCTCCTTCAGGCCCCGGAAGCGCAGTTCGTCGGCCGCCGTCTGCGCAACGCTCGACGTGGCGGCCGAGAGTTCGGCCCGCGCGCTTTCGACCTGGAGCTGAAGGTCCTCCGGATCGAGGCGGGCGACCACGTCGCCGGCGCGGACGCGGTCGCCAATGTTCACCAGCCGCGTGACGATCTTGCCGGCAACGCGGAAGCCGAGATCGGTCTCGTAACGCGCGCGCACGACGCCCACGAATTCGTGGCTGGCGTCGCTCGTCTGGAATGCGACCCGCTGCACCTGCACCGGCCGTTCGGCCTTGGCGGTGGCGGACTGGGCCTGGTTGTCACAAGCGGCGAGGACGGGAGCGAGCGCGACGAGCAGCAGCGGGCTGAGCCGGGAAATCGCAGACGCGGGCATGGCAGGATACTCCCTCGTTGGATGGCGTCACTGAATCGTGATGACTGACGAAAGTCGAATTTCGTCACATATCAGGCATGCAAAAACGGGCGACGCGCTTGGCATGGGATCACCGTGGAGTGATGGCGCGGAGCAGGAAGCGCGCGGATTCGCGCGCCTGACTTTCGAGATCCTCCCCCTCCGCCAAGCACGTGCCGATCAGCATCGGGTTGATGAAGGCACTTGATGCGCGCATGAGCAGCTCGGCAGTCGCGTGTGGATCGATCTTCTCGAATTCGCCGGCTTCGACGCCGTCGCGCAGGATGACCTCGGTGACGGCGTAGAGCACGTCCTTGTGACCCTTAATCGCTTCCCAGCTGTGTTCGACAGCGGCCAGAACGAGCTCGTTGACCCGCTGCTCGCTTGCGAAGTTTTCCTTGTGGAAGGCCAGGATTTCCAGGATCAGACGTTCAAACCGTTGGCTTGCGGGAGCCTTGGAGCGTGCCACCGCCCAGGCCTTCTCCTCGACCTCCTTGAGACATCGCGTGCAGATCGCCTCGACGATGGCATCCTTCGAGGAGAAGAACCGGTAGATGTTGGCCGGCGACATCTTCAACTCGGACGCAATGTCGGCCACCGTGGTCTTGCCGAAGCCCAACCGGCGAAACAGCACCTCTGCGGTCTCGATGATCCGCATCCGGGTGTCGTCCGCTCTGGCCTTGGTTACGGTGACGGGGGTCATGGATGAAGCCGGTTCCGTCGTAAATCTGAAGACTGACGATTTTGATAATTCATCAGTCTTACTCTGTCAAGCACCTTCGCGTCTATAAGTTCCTGTCCAAAGGAATTTTCGGAGACCGTGGGCCCATGTTCCCGGCCGAGCGCATCGTCTGCCTGACCGAAGAAACCGTCGAGACGCTCTATCTCCTGGGCGAGGACCGCCGAATCGTGGGGGTATCAGGGTATGCAGTGCGGCCGCCGCGGGTCCGCCGGGAGAAGCCACGGGTTGCCGCCTTCATCAGTGCCGATGTCGACAAGATCCTCGCGCTCGAGCCCGATCTAGTTCTGACCTTTTCCGACTTGCAGGCCGACATCGTCGCCACGCTGATCAGGCGCAATGTTGCGGTGCATGCCTTCAACCAGCGCGACGTTGCCGGCATCCTCGACATGATCCGCACGCTCGGCGCGCTCACCGGCGCGGCCGAAGCTGCCGACGCGCTCGCGCGCTCGCTGACGGAGAAGCTCGCCGTCGTACGCGGGAGCAGCGCCACCGGCCGCCGGCCGCGTGTCTATTTCGAGGAATGGGACGACCCGATGATCACGGGCATCCGCTGGGTCGCTGAGCTCGTCGAGACGGCCGGCGGCGTTGACGTGTTCCCCGAGCTCTCACGCCGCAAGAACGCCAAGGACCGGATCGTGTCGGCACGCGACGTGATCGCAGCCGAACCAGACATCATCGTGGGGTCCTGGTGCGGCAAGAAATTCGTGCCCGCCAAAGTAGCGGCGCGCGATGGATTCGCGGACGTGCCGGCGGTGCGCACCGGCTGGCTGCGCGAGATCAAGTCGGCCCTGATCCTGCAGCCCGGGCCAGCCGCGCTCACCGACGGGCTCGACGCGCTCGTTGCGATCATCGATGAATGGCGGCGCAACAGGAGCCAGGCTCGTACATCTAGGTGAGCCGCAGGTCGTGAGACTCGCGCTCAATTTGCGGCCAACGATAGGGTCCTGATCGCGGAGACCAAAAAGATGGCGCCAAGCAGTCCAGTAGGCTCGCATCAAGACGTCGCAGCCGCCTCCGCCGCTCCTTCCATCGTCGGGCGCACGGTCATTGTCACCGGCGGAAGCCGAGGCCTTGGACGCGCCATGGTCCTGGGCCTCGCGCGGGCGGGCGCACGGGTGGCGATCGTTGCGCGCGGCTCAAGCGGCCCGCTCGATCACACACTCGCGCAATTGGATTCGCTCGGTGCCCGGTCGCAGGTCATTACCGCACTGGGCGATTTACGCGATCCATCCACCTGCGAGCGGATTGCCGCGGACGCAGCGGACGCCTTCGGCAAGGTGGACGTGCTCGTCAACAATGCGGCGGTTCCGAATTTCGGCCCAGGCGCGCCGTTCTGGCACATGGACGTCGAGGAGTGGCGGCGCATTTCTCACACCAACACCGATGCGGTATTCCTGATGACGCGCGCCATCGCGCCGATGATGATCGCGCAAGCCTTTGGCAAGATCATCAATGTTTCGACGAATCATCGAACCATGGTGCGCAAGCACGCCTCGCCCTATGGACCTTCAAAGGCCTTTGTCGAGGCGTGCTCGCGTGTCTGGGCGCAGGAATTGGCCGGCACCGGAGTCACGTTGAACGTGCTGCTGCCAGGCGGCGCGGTGGATACAGTGGCGGACGTCACCGGCGTTGCGACGCCAGGCAGAAACTTCCTGCCGGCATCGGTGATGGTGCCGCCGCTCCTGTGGCTCGTATCCGACCAATCGAATGCGCACAGCGGTGAGCGCTTTGTGGCAAGCCTCTGGGACGAGAGCCTGCCGCTCAAGGCACGGATCGAGACGGCGCGGCAGAGCGGCGCCGACGAACCACGCATCATGTGAGCAGCACCAGCCGAGGCGGAGACGCTATCGCCTTCCCGTGTTAAAGAGGCTTGGGCACACAACGATCGAACGGCAGGGGGACCATGCACTCGCGGATGTCTAAGATGATCACGGCCGCGCTTACGCTTGCGGTGTGTTGCGTCATGCCTGCGCTCGCGGTCGCGCAGAATACGACCTGCATCAACGGTGTCTGCTACACCTGTAACGGCAACCTCCAGTGCACCAACAATGTGTGCACATGCAATGGAGTGCCGCTTGAGGGCGGCGGCAGCCCGCCGGGCAACACGCAAGGACAGACATGCGGCGGGCAACCAACTGCGCCTCATCCCAACGGCGGTGGGCCCGTCTCGACGCGCGCGAGGGTTGCGTCGACGGTGTTTGTGTCGCCCAACTCAATCGTGTGCGGGACATCGACGATCGACGGCAATACGCGCGTCATCAACGGCGCGGCGGTGAACGGCAATTCCAGCGTATCCGGTGACACTCTCATCGACGGCAGTTCGATCAATGGCGCCTCGCGGGTCACAAACTCGGCCATCACCCGCTCTGCGGTCAACGGCGCCTCGCGCGTATCGCAGTCGACCATCGTCAATTCGAGCCTCAACGGCGCCGTGCGAGTCGAAAACTCGACCGTGCGGAATTCAACCATCAACGGCAATGCACGCATCATCGGCCAGGACATCGACGGCCGGGTGATCAACAATTAGCGCACGATCCCGAAAAGTGGATACCGGTTTTCGGAAAAGGTCTGCGCCACCAATAAGCCAGAGCGAGATGCCGATTCGAAGAGAAGGCATCTCGCTCTAAAGCGGGATGACTTTTCTTCGAATCGTCATCCCGCTTTAGTTTCTTGTTTGAGCATGATCTTTTCCGAAAACCGCTGCACACTTTTCGGGATCATGCTTTACGGCTCAGTTGAGCGGTTGCACGGCCACTCGCGCCACCACGTCGGCGAGATAATCGAACGCCGCAGCCAAGGCCGGGCCGCCACAGGTCGTATAGCGAGCTGGCAGGATGATGCGCCGTGCCGGCGGATAGAACGCGCGCAACGCCGGATGCGCAAGATAGAGCGTCCCTTGGCTGTCCGGCTGCTCGACGATACCCGGCATCACCAGATAGTTCGGGCGCAGCTCGATGAGCTTCTCGAGCGGCACATAGCCGCCGTAACCGGCAGGTGCGCCCGGTGGTGGCCGCAGCCCGGCTTCCGCCATCAGCGCCGACGCGAGGCTCGCGGGACCGACGGTGTAGCCGCCGTTGCTGACCAGGAGCGCCGTTGCACCATCCGGATGCCGCGTCTGCGCGAGCCTCGCCCGCGCAGCGGCGATTTCGGCCTCGAGCGCTACTCCCTTTTCGGGATGACCGAGCAGCGCGGCGACCTCACGGATCTGCACCAGCGCGCCGTCGATGTCGTTGATCAGATCGACCGCAACCATGCGGAAGCCGAGCGCGTGCAACATGCGTTGCGTCAGCGGGCGGTCCCATGGCCCGACCAGCACGAGATCGGGAGCGAGCGGCGCAATCGTTTCGGCGGTACGCCCGACCTGCTTGAAGCCGCGCGCCTCTTTGGCCAGGACCGACAGCGCCGGATCGGCGGCGTTGGGCGAGAGCGCGGCGATTTGGCCGGGCTCGGCCAGCGCCAGCGCCAGCTGATCGGCGCAGACGTTGAACGACACCACGCGGCGCGGCGGCTCGTCGGCGTGTGCCGCCGTGGATAGGCCGAGGACGAGGGCGGCGGCCGATATCAGGGGTGCAAAGCGCATGCTTGCCGATAGTGCAGCAAATCCATTGGAGGGCAAGCCGGAAGCCTGTAACAAGAGCCGCGGAGGGACGCGATGCGAGCCGAGCCGGGAAGCCTGCGTCTGATCGTCGTGCTCGCGGTGTTCATCGCACTGCTCACCGTCGTCTCGCTCATGGTCGGGCCGGCTGCGCTCTCCCCGCGCGAGGCGCTTGCGGGCCTGATCGACGGCGACGGCGTTGCCGGCATCATCGTGCGCAGCATCCGCCTGCCCCGCACGCTGTTGGCGCTGCTGATCGGCGCGACGTTCGGGCTCGCCGGGGCCGCCTTGCAGGGTCTGCTGCGCAATCCGCTGGCGGAGCCCGCGCTGTTCGGCGCGCCGCAGGCGGCGTCGGTCGGCGCGTCGTTCGTGATCGCCTACGGCCTTGCCGGCGCGACCTCGTTCCCGGTGCCACTCGCCGGCATCGCCGGCGCGCTCATTTCGATCGGTGGGCTGGTTGCGATTTCCGGACGGCGCGCGAGCCTGACCGTCACGCTGCTTTCCGGGCTTGCGCTCGCGAGCTTCGCCAGCGCCGCCATCGCGCTCGTCCTCAACCTGGCGCCGACGCCCTACGCGGCGCTCGAAATCGCGTTCTGGCTCCTCGGCTCGCTCGAGGACCGCAGCACCGATCATCTGATCATCGCCGCCCCGTTCATCCTGGCGAGCTGGATCCTGCTCGCGCTCAACGCGCGCGCCTTCCGCGCGCTCACGCTGGGCGAAGACGCGGCGGCTTCGCTCGGCGTCGATATCGACCGCACGCGGCTCCTGGTGGTGATCGGGGTCGCGCTCGGGGTCGGCGCCGCGGTCGCGGTCGCCGGCTCGATCGGCTTCATCGGGCTGGTGGCGCCGCATCTCGTTCGGCGGCGCGTCGGCTCCGATCCGGCACGTGTGTGCCTGCCGGCCGCCCTGGTGGGCGCGGCGCTGCTGCTGGCCGCCGACATCGCGGTGCGTCTCGTTCCGCCCAACCCGAACGCCACCGCGATCGAGCTCAAGCTCGGCGTGGTCACGTCGCTCATCGGCGTGCCGTTTTTCCTGGCGATGATCTTCCGCGAGCGCCGCCTGCTTGAGGGAGAGCCGTCGTGAGCGCGGTCCCGGCAATGCTTGAGGCCACCGACGTGGTGGTCAGGCTCGGCGGTAACCTCGTGGTCGACGGCGCCACGCTCGAGCTCAGGGCCGGCGAGCTAACCGTGCTGGTCGGACCGAACGGCGCCGGCAAGACCACGCTGATGCGCGCGCTCGCGGGACTGATCCCGGCCGAAGGACGCATCGCGATCGAGGGGCGCGCGCTCGGCTCGTTCTCGCCGCGTGAGCGGGCGCAACGCGTCGCCTATCTCCCACAGGGCCATGTCTTCCACTGGCCGATGGCGGCGGCAGCGGTCGTGGCGCTCGGCCGCCATCCTCATGCCGACGTATTCTCGTCGCTTACTGACGCCGACCGCGCCGCGGTCGAACGCGCGCTGATCGCGACCGGCACGGTGCCGTTCGCGGCACGCGCGGTGACCACGCTCTCGGGCGGCGAGCGAGCGCGCGTGGCGCTTGCCCGCGCGCTTGCGAGCGAGGCGCCGATCCTGGTTGCCGACGAGCCGACCGTATCGCTCGACCCGCGCCACCAGCTCGTGGTGATGGAGCTCCTGCGCCATGTTGCGCAGGGCGGCGCCGCCGTGCTCGCGATCGTGCACGACCTCGCGCTCGCCGCCCGCTTCGGCGACCGCGTCGTCGTGATGGATCGCGGTCGGCTCGTGGCGCAGGGCCCGCCCGGCGAAGTGCTCACGCCCGAGCGGATTGGGACGGTGTTCGGCGTCGAGGCGGTGATCGCCGATAGCGCCATCGGGGCAGTTCCGCTGCTGCGGCGGCCGATATGACAAACGCTTTGAAGCGCTCGCGCGCAGCACACCACCCACAAGGTGAAACGTGCATGCCTGCGACAAGCACGGGCAGGACGGGCGAGAGATTGTCGTTTATCATTGCAAAGAAAGACCGCCGAAACACCGGGAGGAGCCGAGCATGCGGAAGCTCATCGTTGCGATCGCGCTGGCGATGGTCGCCGCCAGCGGCGCGGCCGCACAGGCGCAGACCTTTCCATCGCGCCAGATCACGCTGATCGTGCCGTTCCCGCCGGGCGGGTCGACCGACGTGGCCGCGCGCATCATGGCCGAGCGGATGCGTCCGGTCCTGGGTCAGCCGCTCATCATCGAGAACGTCGGCGGCGCCGGTGGCTCGATCGCGGTGGGCCGAGTCGCCCGCGCCGCGCCCGACGGCTACACCATCGACATCGGCCAGTGGGACACCCACGTCGGCAACATCATCTACAATTTGAACTACGATCTGCAGAAGGACTTCGAGCCGATCGGCCTCATGACCATCAATCCGCAGCTCATGGTGGCGCGGAAAAACATGCCCGCGAACAACCTGCAGGAGTTGGTCGCCTGGATGAAGGCGCACCCCGGAGAAACGAAGTACGTCAGCCAGACTGCTGCCGCGCAGGTGGTCGGTCTCTTGTTGCAGCAGTCGACAGGCGCCAACGTGCAGTTCATTCCTTACCGCGGCGCCGGTCCTGCAATCACAGACCTCATATCCGGGCAAGTCGATATTCTGGTGGCGCAGGCCGCCGCACTTCTGCCGCAGGTACGTGGCGGCACGATGAAGGCGATGGCGAATCTCGGCGCGCAGCGTTCGCCGACAATGCCCGACATCCCGACCTCCGACGAGCAGGGTGTGCCAGGACTCCACATGCCGGGGTGGTTCGGATTTTTCGGGCCCAAAGGCCTGCCCAAGGACGTCATCGCCAACCTCAACGGCGCCATGGTGCAGGCGCTCGCCGATCCGGCGGTGCGCGCGCGCTTCGCCGAACTCGGGCTCGACGTCGCTTCGCGCGAGCAGCAGACGCCGGAAGGGCTCGCCGCCTTCCATAAGGCCGAGATCGAGAAGTGGTGGCCGATCATCAAGGCCGCCGGCGTGAAGGGCGAATGAGACGCCGGCGTGCCGCGCTGCGTGATCATCCGAGCCGGGCCAGCAGGCGGCGCCCGTATTGCCTGAGCCGCCCTACGAGCGTCGCCGGCGGCTCCTCCTCTTCCTCATCGGCGAGCCGCAGGCCGACGCTGGTGACACGGCCGTCACTCATCATATGCGCGACCAGCGCGATCGGCCCGAGCGGCACGGTGTCGCCCTGCCGCGGCGCCCGCTTCACATGCGTGGCGAAGAAGTCCGCCAGGCTAACGCTGGTTTCCTCCGGCGCGATCGTCAGCCCATAGATCTCCGCGAGTTCGCCGAGCGTGTGCTCGCCGGTGACGAAGAAGTCGCCGAGGAGCCTCGGATCGGGACGTGCCGGTGGCGGCATGTCGACAAAGAAGCGGTCGAGCGCCTGCGCCTTCTCCGGCGGCGCCAGGAGATAGACGTAGTCGCCCGGCTGTACCGGCGCGGCCTCGGACGGGCTGAGAATCTTCTCTTCGCGCACGATGAGCGTGGGCCGCGCCCATGCAGGCAAAAGCCCGCGCCGCAGATAGGGGCTGTGCGGCGACACCGGATAGCCAACGATCTCCTGCTCGAGCTGGCCGGGCAGATCGAGCTCGACGCGGCGCGGCATGTGGTCGGCGCGCGGAAACGCGATGTGCAGGAACCGCGCCGCCGGCGCGATGCTCCAGCCCTGCACCAGGAGCGAGGTCAGCACCACCACGAACGCGATGTTGAAATAGACCTCGGCATTGGGAAGCTGCACCAGCAGCGGGATCGACGCGAGGAAGATGCCGACCGCGCCGCGCAGCCCGACCCAGGCGATGAACGTCTTCTCCCGCCAGGAGAAATTGAACGGCGCCAGGCACGCGAACACGGCGGCCGGCCGCGCCACCAGCATCAGCGTGACCGCAATCGCCAGCGCCGGAAGCGTGCTGGCGAGGAGCCGCGTGGGCGAGACCAGGAGCCCGAGCAGCACGAACATCACGATCTGCGCGAGCCAGGTGACGGCATCGAGGAACACCACCACGGTATTGTGGGCGCGGGTCGCGCGGTTGCCGACCACGAGACCGGCAAGGTAGACCGCGAGAAAGCCCGATCCGTGCACGACCGAGGCGATGCCGAAGATCACCAGCGCGCCGGTGGTCACGAACGGTGCATGCAGGCCCTGCGGCAGTCCGAGCCGGTTGAGCACGAACACGATGGCGCGCCCGCCGATCAGCCCCACCACCGTGCCGAGCACAGCCTCGCGGGCGAGTTCGAGGACGATCTGCTGCCACGAGCGCTCGCCGTTGAACAGAAATTCGACCAGCACAATGGTGAGGAACACGGCAAAGGGGTCGTTGCTGCCGGATTCGACCTCGATGGTGGCCGCGACGCGCGGGCGCAGGCGCAGCCCGCGGGCATGGAGCAGGAAGAACACGGCGGCGGCATCGGTCGAAGCGACCACCGCGCCGACCAGCATCGCCTCGATCCAGTTCATATTGAGCACGAGCTTGGCGACCGGCGCGGTGAGTGCCGCCGTGACCACCACCCCGACAGTCGCAAGCACGACCGCTGGGCCGAGCACGTTGCGGAAGGTCGCGAACCGGGTGCGCAGGCCCCCGTCGAACAGGATCAGTGCGAGCGCCACCGATCCCACGATGTAGGTGCTGCGGACGTCGGTGAACGCGATCATGCCCGTTCCGGCCTCGCCGGCGAGCATGCCAACGAGCAGGAACACGAACAGCAGCGGCGCGCCGAAGCGCATCGCGATGAGGCTCGACAGGATGCCGGCGAGCACCAGCAGCGCGCCGAGCAGAATGCCGAGGCTGACCGTGTCGAGGGCGCTCATCGCGATTCCTTTCTTGCGCCACAGTGCACGGCAAGCGCCGCGATGACAATTGCACGTTATGCCTCGGGGCCGGCGTATTTGCCGGCGGTGTGCGGGAACATCGCCTTGACGATCTTGAACTTGGACACGTCGACGGTGCCGTCCATGTGCGGGAAGATCGCGGCGTCGCGCAGAAGCTTCTCGACCCCGAAGTCGAGCATCATGCCGTTGCCGCCGTGCAGCTCGACCGCGTGGTGCGCGACTTTGAGGATTTCCTGTGAGGCGAAGAGCTTTGCCATGTTGCAGAGCGCATCGGCCTCCGGCGCCTTGCCATCAACGGCTTCGGCAGCGCGCGCCGTAAGCGCGCGGGTCGCCTCGATGCTGGTCGCCATCTCGGCGAGCCTCACCGCCACCGCCTGGTGTTTGATCAGGATGCGGCCGCCCTGCACATAGTTCTGCACATAGTCCGAGGTGACCTCGAAGGCGCGCACGCCGACGCCGAGGTTCTTGGCGGCCTGGATGATCTTGCCGGGCTGGAAATAGACGCCGGCGCGGCCGAGCGCGTCGTTCTCCGCGAGCAGGTGATCCTCCGGCACCCGCATGTTCTCGAACGCCATCTCGCCGTTGTTCATGAACCGGCAGCCGAGCGTCTCGTTGCAGCGCGTGATGGTGAGGCCCGGCGTATCGCGCGGGACGAGAAACGAGGATGTGCCCTGCAGCATGCCGAGCTTGGGATTGGTGTTGGCGTAGACCACGAACAGGCCGGCGTCGTAGCCGTTCGAGATGAACTGCTTCCGGCCGTTGATCACCCACTCGCGGCCGTCCTTGACGGCGCGGGTCTGCATCGCGGCCTCCGGCACGTTGTAAGGAAGCCAGCGATCGGAAGCGCCGCGCGGCTCGGTCAGGCAGTGCGCCAAAAGGAACTGCGGGTCCTCGACGATGCGCGGGAACCAGCGCTCTTGAAGGTGGCGCGGCGCGAGGTTGCGCAGCAGCACCGAGACCTTCCAGACCTGCACCAGCTTGTCGGAGAGCCCGGAATCGCCGCGCGCGATCTCCTCGGCGATGAGCGCAAACGTCTGCGTCTCGGTTGCCTTGTCGAGCTCGACGCCACCGAACTCCTCCGGCACACCGAGCGTGCGGATGCCGACCTTCTGGGCACCTTCGAGGATCGCGGGCGGCAGCCGCTCCTCCGGCACCATGCTCCATTCGCGCTGCCAGTTGCCGCGGATGAACGGAATGACGACGTCGTCGACGAATTCGCGGCAGCTCTGCCGCATCATGCGCTGCTCTTCCGACAAGCCCGGCATCGTTGTCTCCCGTTGCAAGAACGCCGCACCTTATCGCGATCGCCGCCCGTATTCGATTATCAACATCCCCACCCGTCATCCTGAGGCGGCCGCGAAGCGGCCCTCGAAGGATGCGGCCCCGATGTGCGGACATAGCCGGGCCGTCGCCCTTCGAGGCTTCGGTCGCTTCGCGACCTTCGCGCCTCAGCGTGACGGTCATGCTTTGTGTTCGTCGCCACATTCAATCTCTCGGCTGCTGGAAAGATCAAGACGCATAGCCAACGCTATGCCGGTCCCTGACTTGGTGCGGGCGCGGGAGAGCCCGTCTCTTTTTCCGTTCCCCCAAAACGAGGGGGTGTGGCGCGCCAGAGCAGACGCCAGAAGAAGAAACGCGCCTGTCCAGCGCGCCACCGGCTTTTCCCGCTTTCGCGTTCCACGGTGCCCGGACCCGAGCCGGCCCGGTAGTAG
>Ga0066903_100000794_pt1 | contig 21302 bp, 23 predicted proteins | sample PanSoiMetaGPlot1_FD_67491 | JGI IMG/M metagenome (GOLD analysis project Ga0066903, IMG submission 67491) | Tropical forest soil microbial communities from Panama analyzed to predict greenhouse gas emissions - Panama Soil - Plot 1 (version 2) | ecosystem: Environmental > Terrestrial > Soil >... | reverse complement strand
ATATTACGGTGCGCAGATCGTAGGCGACGATACTGTGGCGTCCTGCGAGATCGAGAGAGCGGCTGGTGTCCGTAATGGCGAACTCTTCGTTGGCCGTCATCGTTTCTTCGACGATCGAGTGGGAAATGGTCTTGTCGTCTAGAAGCGGCTCTCCCTTGGAGTTCCTTCCTGCGGCGAGGCGGAGCGCCCCGTCTTCGCTTCTCAGGAACACGTATCCCCGTTCGGCGCGCGTCAGACGCAAAGTCGCGTCAAGCAGCGTGACCAGGATCTCATCCAGCACACCGATCGTATTCAGCTTGCGCGCAGCCTCAAGAAAAAGCGTGAGCTTCTCGAGGTCTGTCGCCTCGGTCGAGATGTGGATCCCTGAAATCTGGCTTAGGAACTCGCGCGCAGTATTGGAACTCTGTTGATGGGGATTGAAGATAACGTAGGCTACGTCGCGTACCCCGAACTCAAGCCGGTCGTTAGGCTCGAGCGTACGCCGCTGGACCCTCTCCCCATTGACATAGGTGCCGTGTTTGCTGCTCTGATCGATAACGCAGAACTCGCCATTCTCAGAGGTGATCAAGGCATGGTCACGAGAGACCCGCGGATCGGCGATGACCAGGTCCTTATCCACTTTTCGGCCTACCGAAAATGGTGTGTGGTTGAGGGGAATACTGCGCTGCTCGTTTCCCTGGACAAAGATCAGTACGGGAAAAATTCCCGAACCCGACTCAGAAGAGCTGCCTGTAATGGTTTGAAAGGACATCTACGCTGACGCCCGGCTCCTTATTTAATAACGGAAGAAGAATAATGACAGGATCGAAGGCTTGCGGGAAGGGGGTGACGAGGTTTTTTGCCAGGTCGCCGACCAAAAAAGTGTTGGAGTGAGCATACTGCGGCGCGCCGCAACCCGCGAAACGTACGATTATGAACAGACTTGATCTAACGATGTGCTCAAACCAGGTGCTTTACCGGCTACGCGGCGCCCCGGCGAAAAGCGGCGATTGCCTGCTGTTCGTTGTCGTAAACTTCGAAGACCGTAACCAGTTTGGTGACCTGCAATACGTCGCGCAGTTTCTGGCCAAGTCCGGTCAACTTGATATCGGCGCCGGCGTTTCGGGCGGAAGAATAGGCACCGACGAGGGTTCCAAGCCCGCCGCTATCGATGTAGCTCACTCCCGAGAGGGTTAGGAGAACCTGGCGCGTCGTGCCCAAGAGCTTCTTGAGCGTATCCCGTAATAGGTTGGCTTCGTCGCCAAAGACGATGCGCCCGCTGCAGGAAACCACGGTAACTCCGTCGGTCTCCCGCGTTGCGATTTTCAGGTCCATTAGTGCCTCCGGAACTCATTGACTGCTTCATGAGCCTAACCAATGCCACAGGACAATGCAAGTTTGGATGGTCGCGGAAAGGAGGATCCTCGCGGGAAATTCGGTCCAAAAAAGAGCCGGTGGCTCCACGCCACCGGTTGGGAATCTCCATCAAAAGCGGCTCTTAGTTGCTATCGTCCGGACGCCGTTTTAGCGTGGGGTGGTCGTCATCCGACGAACCCTTGTCGTCTTTGCTGGTGTTATCCGTCGAGGAAGTACGACGCAAGCTGGGCTTCGACGCGTCCTTCTCGTCGACAATCTTGCGACGATTTTCGATTGCCGCAAGCCGTGCCTTGACGTCGTCGAACTCCGAGGTCGTCACCAGGTATTGAGGCCGCGCGGGGAGGATCGTTGCGATCTCCTCCTGCGACTTGCTGATACGATCCGGTGTTTGCGGATGAGTTGCAAAAGCCTTGGCTAGGGTGCCGGGCTTCTTCTTCTCCTGTGCCTGGACTTTTTCGAAGAAGCTGATGAACGCCTGCGGATCGTATCCGGTCTTGTACATATACTGCAGCCCGAGGTAGTCAGCTTCAGCTTCGAATCCCCGTTGGAACGTAAGGAACGTCATCGGCAGGCCGATGCCTGCAGCCGAGCGAACAGCGTAACCAATGCCGCCGCCCATAAAGATCAGAGGGATAGTTCCAATGTTTGCCCACTGCGAACGCGTCATCTGGCGTGTGGCATGGCGAGCCGCTACGTGGGCGATCTCATGCGCCATAACGCCCGCAAGCTCTGCCTCTTCGTCAGCAGCCAGGATCAATCCCGAGTTCACATAGAAGAACCCACCGGGCAGAGCAAAAGCATTGATCTCATCGGCGTCCACAACTTTAATAGTGAACGGAACCTGCGCATCAGAATTGCGCACGAGGTTCTGACCGATGCGGTTTACGTATTCAGTGACGACGGGATCCTGAATCAACTTCACGCTGGCTTCGACTTGCTGGGCATACTCTTTGCCCATGCGGATCTCGCCTTCTAACGAGTACCAGTTCCCCATCCCGCGTCCGCCGACCTTGCGATTCCCTATCGCGTCGACGTCGGCTTTGCTGCCATCGTGCTTCACCTTGTCGGGATCAGCAGGCTGCACGATCGCAGGCTGTGAACTCTTATCATCCTGCGTAGGTTGGGCCGCCGTTCCGGGATCAGGCTTGACACCCGGATCGGTACTGGGTGGCGCACTTGCGCCAGGATCTGTTGTATTGGGTACGGGAGCCTGCGTGCCGGGCACCGGCGCCTGCGAATGTGCCCACGGTGTACCGAAAGCGAGCGCGAGGAGAACGACCGCGGTCGAAAACAACTTCATAACAATATTTCCCCCTACTCACCTGAGCCGGGGGCCCCTTTTCGCGATTATACCCCCGCTGTCAGACAGTGATTCCTAGGATTCGCCTAAATGATTGGACGCACAAAAATAAGAGAAGGTTACCCCGGGTCAGCGGCGTTGTACCACCGGGAACCAAGGGCCTGCGCCGGTCCTCGCAAAATGGCACCAAATTGCAGGATTTTGCGGCTATGAGTCGAATTTACCCTCCCTGAATGACCAAGTTATGGTGTAGATAAAAGGAGAGTAGAAGGAATAGGCATCCGGATGGGTGACATGGGGAGGCCCGGTGGTTGGAGCCGAAACAATAACCTTTGAACATCAGGCGCATAGGCTAGAATGTTGCGCGACATGCGGTTGCCAGGGTTGTGTGAAGGTCTGCTACAAACTCAGTGTCCGGAGAACAAAATCATGCACTGGCTGGCGATAGGTGTCGTGTTGCTCGGAGGATTCGTTTTTCCAGCTATGTCTTTGGCCCAGGAGGCATCTGAGGTCGACCAAGGCGTAGCTGTCTGCACTTTTGTTGATGGCAAGGAGCTTACCGTTCGATACAACCGAACGGCGTACGATCCCAAAAAGGAACCTCCGTCGGGCAAGGTCTGGGCTCCGGGTGAGGGGCCCATGAGTCTCTTCACGGAAACCACTCTGCGGGTCGGGAATGCTGAATTGCCAATCGGCGCCTACAACATGTTTGTCATTCCCGGCAAAGATAACTGGACACTAATTATCAATCGCAATGTTGTTGCGGGAACGCCTTACGACGATAAGCAGGACATCGTCAGAGTTCCGATGCCTACGGGAAAACTGCCCCAGCCTGAAAAAACGTTCTCCGTTTACCTCGGCCATATCGCTCCAAAGCGTTGCGAGATGCGCCTGGATTTTGGAAAGATCCGAGCAGACAGTATGGAGTTCGACGAGAAGTAGCGAACGACCCTCAACGGGCAGACTTCAATTGCGATCCATCCAGCCACTCCAGGGGTGCCCGTGGAGATCTTGTCGCGCCATTCGGAAGCAGTACTCAGCTTGGTGTGTGCAGTGTTGCGAAGTCGCTTGTTCGTGATATTGTTACGTCCATCGTTTTGAAAGATTAAGTTGCTGCTTCTCGTGTGGGGCGGCACGGGTTCAACGATTCGACAGCAGTGTCCTAATAATTCTCGAAGAGGCCAATGCCGACCACGGATTCTCTAAAAGCTGCCAGTACTGGGAACTCGCCCAGCAAGCTACGGGATTACTGCACGCTAACAAAACCCGAAGTCAATCTCCTGGTGATCATGACGACTTCGGCGGCGTACTACCTGGGAACGCATGATGTTGTGAACTGGGTTCCGATGCTTCACTGCGTTCTTGGGACCCTACTGGTGGCAAGTGGCACGGCAACCCTCAATCAATTCATGGAGCGGCGCTACGACTCCGATATGCGCCGGACAGCGAACCGTCCACTTCCTGCCGGGCGAGTATCTCCGACGGAAGCTCTGCTATTTGGACTGGCCCTGAGTGTCGCAGGGGGGCTATATCTCTGGCTCGCAGTGAACACCCTGACCGCGATCCTTGCGGTTTCAACCCTGCTGTCATATCTGTTAATTTACACGCCGCTGAAGCGGAAGACAGCCTTGTGCACTCTCCTCGGCGCGTTTCCCGGCGCGACTCCTGCCTTGATCGGGTGGGCAGGGGCAACGGGTTCTCTGAACCGCGAGGCCTGGTTTCTGTTTGCATATTTGTTCCTGTGGCAGTTCCCGCATTTTCTCGCGATTGCAATCATGTATCGCGAAGACTACGAGCGTGCGGGATTCCGAATGCTTCCCCGCTTCGACCATGATTCGCATTTCACACGGGGAGAGATTCTGGCCTTTACGGTTGCACTCATCGTTACGACTTTGATTCCGGGATTCGGATCAGGCCTCAGTGTCGTGTATCTGCTGGCGATGGCCGCCTCCGGAACCTTCTTTCTCTACTACGGCGTAAAGCTGGCCCGCAGCAGTTCGCGACTTGCCGCCAGCCGGCTGGTACACGCTTCCGTCATCTACCTGCCATTGATTCTTGCTATTCTGGTCATCAGCAAGCCCTAATGCCGTGGTATCCGTCGCGCACAACGTGCGTTCCTCAAAGCATCTGCGCAAAGGTGTAAATCCGATTCTGCGAGCGATCGCGGTCAGCGCATTCGTCTACACATTTCTGCTTGTCCTTCCTTCTGAGGGACGCACGAAGCAACAATGGGGAAACGGTCTCGAAGTCGATATCGATCACCCTGTCGATCAGGTTCTCGCCATCGTGAAAGAAGTCGTGGATGATGGATACATTCGCGGAACCAGCCAGTACCGTGACACACCCCAGCTTGATGGGGCTAACGCAGCAAAAAGCTCCAACCTTTTCAAGGAATGGACGGAGGGCGGGACCGTGTTGTACAAGATCCGCCCGAACACATTGTCTCCGGAGCACTTCGACGACAGCAACGACGTGGGCACAGTTGCGGTGCGATATGTCGTGCAATCTCTGAGCAAATCGAGTACTCGGCTCCGTATCGATGCTGTATTTCAGACAGACGCCCGCCGCAGCATTCATCCGTCTGACGGAACTCCGGAAAACGGGGAGTACCTGGTGATTGCAGAAAAGATCAAGGATGCCGAAGAAAAAGAAGCGCAGCGAAAACGTGATGCTGCCACGGCAGTGCAGGAAGAGCAGATCAGTAGGCTGCAAGCGTCGTTAGATAAGGAACTAGCTGAACTGAAAGATCTGAACACGGAACAAGAAGAACTTGAAAAACAGCTTCAGCAACTGCGTCCTGGCCGCTCCGGCCACATACGCACTTCCACGGCCGACGTGAAGACGTCGCCCTACAACCAAGCCTCCACAGTTCAACACCTCTCGCAAGGAGATGGGGTCACAGTTCTTGGCAAGACAGAGAACTGGTACGAGGTCATCACTTCAAGTGGAGCTCAAGGCTGGATCTACCGCGCCATGGTCGAGGTGATTCCGTGATCCGGCTTCGGGCCATGGTTTCACTTGTCGTCATTCTTTGTTCCGCTGGCCTCGCGCAGACGCAAGGCGTATCGCAATCGCGAGACTATCCCTTCCCCGAAGCTCCAGTGAAGGCGGCATTGCAGAATCTCGGTGCCTACACTGGGAGCCGGTTGCCGTCCCTCGACGGCTTCGTCAAGATGGAAGGCGTTCAGCCAGAGGATTACCAACGCCCGTACTACGAGTACAAGATTGAGGTGACTCCTGACGCTGCGGGAAAGACACAGGTGCGGGTTCAGGCAAAGGTGTCTGCCTGGTTTGAGCCTTCGGGTGGTACGGGGAAATACCAGAGCTTCGAGTCGAACGGAAGGTTAGAGAGCGATCTCCTAGACCGCCTGAGCGAGTACTTGGAAAACAAGTCCTCGGATCCTTCCGTGCTGCAAGCAAAAATCCAACAGGCACAAGCGCAAAAGGAGGATGCCAAGAACAGAGTCGCTCAGTTGCAGATTGAGCTGGAGAATTTGAAGAATGCTTCCACCTCGCGGCCTGAAAAGGAATATGCGGCCATCATCAGGAGTCAGACGGCGCTCTTAACTGCACCATCAGCTTCGGCCAAGGCGCTTTTGCGAGCTCAGGCCAAAGATGAGTTTGAAGTATTAGAGCAGCAAAGCGCATGGTTGCGAGTCGCTCTCGACGATTCACAAAGCGGTTGGGTAAAACGCTCGCAGGTGAAGCTTGGTAGCATCTCCGCCTCGTCAGGGGAGGCGGCTGGTGCCCCCACCAAGTCTGAGTTCACTATCATCCGCGAGATGTCGTCCGACTTTTCTGGCGACTGGTTGCCACTGAAGGGCAAGAAGGCCCTTTATGTGTGGGCGCGGCCGGAAGGATCAGGACTAAACTTAACCGGAAACAAGCTGCAGTTTGTTAGGACGGTATTCGTGCAGCGGTACGAGGAGATTTCCCACGCTTCGCAAAATTCCGTTGCCGGCGTTGTCGTGATTTTCCTTGATAGCCGCGGTGGCGTGGCCGCGGCCAGCCTCGACAACATTCGGCTACTCGCGGATGGATCCCTATCGCCGGATGCGTTTTTCAAGACTTGCTCCCTCGATCCGCCTTCCGCGTTCAAGGCAACGCGCAACGCGAACTGAAACGCTGGCACAACCATATCTGTTTTTATCTTCGTTCGTCCTTGAGAATTTCTCCAAGATCCTGCCGGAATTTCTCCAAAGTCTTCAGGCGTTCCGGAGTGGCCTCGACTACTTCCTGCTTTGCCTGAAACACTTGATGTCCGCCCTTTTCGACTAGAACGCCGATCGCTTCCCCCATGCGCCATCCTGGTGTTCCCAATACTTGTAAACCACCTACCCCCGGGACCAAGATAGCGATGCACTGGTCGCGGACAACTCCAACGCACTTGGGGAAGCGCTCAAATGTTTGAAGATCGAATCCGGCGACGTAGAGACGTTGGAGCTGTTCGGCGGGATCAGAAGCCATGGGATTACGGATTTTGGAATTGAAGAATTGTAGGATTTAAGAATCGATGAATCGCCTTGCTTGTTTCCCTACCCTGAATCAGTCCGAAAGATAAGAAAATCCGTTAGTTCTTCAATTCGTCAATTCTGCAATCCGTAAATCGCTACATCTTGTACCGGCCGAGGTCTTCGTCGTTCAGGCCTTCGAGATATTTGCGAAGTTCCTCGCTGGTAACACGATCGGACAAGCTGGCGGCTTGCTTGGAGCTCTTGAGGACTTCGTCCTCCACATAGATCGGACAATCAACGCGAAGGGCGAGAGCGAGGGCGTCGGAGGGTCGGGAGTCAATGCTGATGACACGGCCTTCCCTTTCCATCCAGATCACCGCGTAGAAGGTATCTTCGCGAAGCTCCGTGACGACGACCTTGTGCACCGCGGCATCCAGCCCAGTCAGAACATTCTTGATGAGATCATGTGTCATGGGCCGAGGCGTGCTGACCTTCTCGATCTCGAGCGCGATGGCATTCGCCTCGTAGATGCCCACCCAGATCGGCAGCACCGTGTCGCTGCCAGAATCCTTCAAGATCACGATCGGCATGTTGGTCACCGGATCCATCATCAGGCCCCGAATTTTCATTTCCACTTCCATCGTGATCTCCCATTCCCAAGCTAACTGGGCTATCTATCGCCCTTATACCACCATTTCACCTAGAAGGCTGTTGGGAAATGACACGGTTGTCAGAACCGGCACGTAGCTGCCAAGCGCAGGCAAGGCGGTCTCAGGAGAAGTAAAGTTCAAGACTTTATTCTGCGAGGTTCGTCCCACCCACTGGCCCCGGGCCTCGTTTTTTCCCTCTACCATGACTTCCAGCACGGACCCGACGTGACGCTGATAAGTACGCTTCTGCAGATCACGCTGTTGTGCCTGCAGGAGAGACAATCGTCGCGCCTTTTCCTCTTCGGGAAGAGCATCATCCAGCTTTAACGAAGGTGTATTGGGTCGAGGTGAATATTTAAACCCGAAGATGCCGTCGTACTCGACTTCGTTGAGGAGCGAGAGTGTCTCTTCGAAGTCAGCCTCAGTCTCTCCGGGGAACCCAACAATAATGTCGCTGGTAATGCTGATCTCCCGCTTGGCGGCCTTCATCCATGAGATGCGTTCCAGGTATTCCTCGCGGGTATACAGGCGCTGCATCGCGTACAAGACTTTTGTTGAACCACTCTGCACGGGTAAATGAACGTGATCGCATAGGCTGGGGACCGCGTCGATAGCGTCGATGATGTCCTTGCCGAAGTCGCGTGGGTGCGACGTTGTGAATCGGACGCGACGAATTCCAGGTACTTCTCCCACCGCAGCCAGTAATTCGGCAAACGACTTGCGACCCGATGGATCCTTATAGGAATTTACGTTTTGCCCGAGCAGTTGGATTTCAGAGTATCCGAGGTCGGACATTTGGCGAGCTTCAGACAGAACAGAATCAGAGGTCCGGCTACGTTCCTTGCCACGGGTAAAGGGGACGACGCAGTAGGCACAAAACTTGTCGCAGCCTTCAATGATCGTGATGTAGCCGCGGTGCGAATTACTGCGCGAGGTGAATTCGGTCTCGAAGCACTCGTCGGTTTCGCGGTCGTCCAAGCCGGTTACGCGATGGTTGCCGGAGTTGATTTGCACCAGCATCTGCGGCAGGTTTCGATACGAAGCCGACCCACAGACCATCGAGACGTATGGCGCACGCTCGAAAATCTTTTCGCCCTCCTGTTGCGCCACACACCCAAGAACGGCGAACTTCTTGCCTTGCGATTGCAGCTTCTTGTAGTCAGCAAGGCGATGAAAGACCTTCTGTTCCGCCTTGTCGCGGATGGAACAAGTGTTATAGAGCACGAGATCGGCGGCCTCGACCGTCTCGACCTGCCTGTATCCCTCGGAAATGAGCGTGCCAATGACTTTTTCCGAGTCATGCACATTCATTTGGCAGCCGAAGGTTTCGAGGTAGAACGTCTTTTGCGAACTCGCAGCCATCCTAAGTCAAGTATAACGCAGGGTGGAAGCGGGTTTTGCCTCACTCGAATCGTTAACTCTGTACCGCCGAAGCTCGCGAATCCACGGTCTTGCCTTGCTCCACGAATGACTGCATCCAGCCCAAGATGCGCTTCCAGCCTTCGCCATGACCTTCGGCCTCTTTCGGCGCTCCCGCAAAGCCATGGTGGCGAATTCTGACTAGCGTTCCCTTCCCCATGCGTTGTGGACCACGACTCTGCAGGCCATGCACATCGCGTTCTTCGAGCTCCCAGCGCACAACGGTTGTCGCATGGTTGCTCCAACTAGGATTCCACGTGTGAACCAGGAGGCGAGGAGGATCGACTTCGAGATACTCCCCTTCGACCCGAAAGGAAGAAGCCCCGTCCGCATGCACTCCTACGCTGGACCATTTTCCTCCGGGTCGGAGGTCTCCTTTCCATTCCGTCACACGGTAAAGGTCTGTCTGCCCCCACCAACGCGCAACCTGGCTGGGATCGGTGATTGCCTGAAAAACACGCTCAGGCGGCGCAGCAATAAAAATTTCCGCGATAACGGTGTTCTGGTCCGGTGTGAGTAGAGCGGTAGCCATGGGTTCTTCCCTTCCATTCATGCGAAACGTAACTGCACGTAGCGCCGCAGATTACTGCTTGCGTTGCAGGGCGAATTGTTCCGTCTCATCTTTGCCATCCTTGGTGAAGGTCCACTGTTCGCTGTGATGATTGGCGTCAGCGAAAGTGAAGGTGGCGTGGTGCATGTGACCGGTTTGCGGAGTAGCCAAATTCATCGCGTCGAGGAACTTGAAATCCAATGTCTTGCCGTCAGGAGAGAGGCTGCCTACCATGCGCGGCTGGTTGCCGGCTCCGCAGTAATGGGTCATTACCAGGCGGTCGCCGTCCAGGTTGAACATGGTGATCATGGAGTCCTCACTTACTTGGCTCATGACGGCGGAACCTCCCGAAACGACTTTGTAGGTGACCGTTGAAGGTGTGCCGTCAGGCGCCTTGCCCTCCCATGTGCCAGCCAGTGATTTGAGCCTGTCGAAACTTTTCTGCGCATCTGACTCCGCGAAAGCGACAGATGCAGCCAATGTCAGCAAAATTGCCGTTCCAAATCGCAGTGCTTTCATGCTTCCTCCTCAGCCCCGTTTGATTTGCCGCCGCGGCCCGGAGCTGCTTTGTCCTAAGTACTATTACGCGTCTCAACAAAATCGTTTACTGCTTGTTCCCCCTGTTGCCCCGTGTTTCCCGTTCGTATGCTTCTTCAACGAAAGCTTTCAGGTTCGTCAAACTGGCTTGCCAGAACACCCGATACGACTCCAGCCACGCATCGACGGCTTGGAGCGGTGCTGGATTCAATTCGTAAACCCGGTTCCGTCCCTGGCGGCTCTGCTCGACCAAGTGGGCACGCCGCAACAATCGCAGATGCTTCGAGATCGCCGGTCGGGATATGGGAAATTCCTGGGCAATACGGCCCGCGGGTTGACTCCCCTTTCGCAGCAGATCGAGCACAGCACGCCTCGTAGGATCAGCCAGGGCCTGGAAAGCAGCCTCACGAGAATATGTAACCGAACGGTTCCGCATAATGCGTAACCATACAGTTACATGATTACTCCTGTCAAGCAATTACTTGTTCTTACGAGCTTGCTCTCAGAACTGTGGTGAGAAAAGAATTCTGCGGTCCAGTGAGATCAGTTGGAAGCGCGGTTGAAGGCTGTTCTGACCGGCTTGCGGCAGAGCCACCACAGCAGAAAACTCGCGATCGTTGCCCCAATTACGCCTTCCTGAAACCGGCCCAGAAAGATGTTCGCAGCATCTCCAGCAACCTGGGATGCAATGATGAGGACAGCCAGAATCCAGCCCCATCGCCGGCGGCGAAACCATCCGATTGCAGCGCAGAGCAATGCAGTACTCACTCCAAGCATAGGAATACCGACTATCTTTCGGAGCGGCAACATCTGGCGATAAGCAACGGGATTCAATGCCCAGAGAGCATCTAACGGCGAACCTGGGAAGGTAAGGGTAAAGCCAGCTGTCGCTGACATGATGGAGCCAAACAACAAGAAGATGCCCATCGCATTTAGTGCCACGAAGGACGGCCTCCCTGGGTCTTGCGACATTTCAGTTGATCTGTTCGTTGACGGATTATCTCATCGACTGGGATCCCACGAGGTCGAGGAAAGCCTGATGTACCCTCGGGTCGTCGGAGAGCTCGGGATGGAATGTAGCAGCCATGATATTGCCCTGGCGGACGGCTACGGGATCATAGCCTTCGGTCGCGAGCACCTCAACTTGCGGGCCCATGCGCTCGATTCTTGGAGCGCGTATGAAGACCATCTCGAGCGGCGATCCGCCAAATATCCCCTCGCGAATGGAGCTGTCCAATTGCCTGCCGTAGGCGTTACGACGGATGCCAATGTCGAGCGCGCCAAGTCCCGCTTGAGGAGGGTTCTCCACTTCTTTGGCGAGCAGGATTGCGCCGGCGCATGTGCCAAACGTAGGTTTCACTCGCACGAATTGCTTGAGTTTTTCGAATCCCTGTTCACCGAGAAGCTTCAGAAAGGTGCTTGATTCGCCCCCAGGGATCACCAAGCCATCGAGATCATCAAGCTGCTCGGGCTTACGAATAAGCACGGCGTCAGCGCCGAGCTCTTCAAGCCGGCGGCGATGGGCGTCGAAATCTCCTTGCAGGGCTAATACACCGATTTTCATGGGTCTTCTTGTTCAACCGCCTGGCCTGATGCGTCGACTCTATCTACCATCCCCGGGTCTGCAGCATGTGGGCTTCATCGAGCGCGGATACTGCCAGACCTTTCATCGCTCCAGTCAAGTCCTCGCTGACTTCAAGCAATACTTTAGGATCGTTGTAGTGCGTGGTTGCGCGTACGATCGCACGCGCCCGCTTTTCGGCCTCTGCCGGATCGGCAAACTCGGTGGAGTTTTTCATAAAGATGCCAGACCCAACGAAAACTGCCTCAGCGCCCAGTTGCATTACCAGCGATGCGTCTGCAGGAGTTGCAATCCCGCCCGCCGAGAAATTCGGGACAGGAAGCTTGCCGGCTTTGGCTACCATGCGGACCAATTCATACGGCGCCTGGTGCTCTTTGGCCTTCGAGTAAAGCTCTTCTTCGCTCAACACCGTAAGGATCTTCATCTCCTGCACGATCTGTCGCATATGTTTTACGGCATGGACCACGTCGCCGGTCCCAGCTTCGCCCTTGGTGCGGATCATGGCGGCACCTTCGGCAATGCGTCGCAGAGCTTCACCCAAGTTGCGCGCGCCGCAAACGAACGGAACCTTAAACGCGTGCTTATCCACGTGATGGGCCTCGTCGGCCGGAGTCAGAACTTCGGATTCATCTATGTAGTCGACGCCCAGGGCTTCGAGAATCTGCGCCTCGGCGAAGTGGCCGATGCGGCACTTGGCCATAACAGGAATGGAAACTGCATCCATGATCTCGCGAATCTTTTTCGGAGACGCCATTCGCGCGACCCCACCCTCGGCACGGATTTGGGCCGGTACGCGCTCGAGTGCCATGACGGCGACGGCGCCAGCTCTTTCGGCAATCTCGGCCTGCTTGTAGTCGGTGACGTCCATGATGACGCCGCCCTTGAGCATTTCGGCCAACCCGGTTTTCAGGCGCAGGCTGGTGGAATTTCCGTTGTTCTGTGACATGCTTTTGCTCCCCTTATGGACTTGAGTTCATGCTACGCTGCAAATGGTTAGCTTAGAATGTCCATTTAGTTTTGTCGTACCATACCATTTAAGATGGCCAAGAAGCGCAGCACACTGCTCCTGAATCTGCCCGGACCGACGCCGGGCGTTCCACTTTATAGGTGGTTTTACGAAGAGGTGCGCCAGGCTATCCTTGCCGGCCGTCTGCATCCGGGTGCCAGGCTTCCCGCCACCCGCGATCTGGCGGCGCAGTTCGGACTCTCGCGCCCTACGCTCGTAACCGCCTTCGAGCAACTGCGTTCAGAGGGTTATGTAGAAGGCAAGGTAGGTTCTGGGACATATGTCAGCCAGGTTCTTCCTGAGCAAATGCTGCAGGCTCCTCGTACCTCATCAGGTGCGACTCGAAGGCGAAGGACGATTTCCCTATCGGCGTACGCCCGCCGCCTGCAATTATCCCCTGCCAGGGAATCGCGCCCGGTACGAGCGTTTCGAGCGAATCAGCCGGCGCTCGATGCGTTTCCCGCAACGCTGTGGGCACAAGTAGCGGCTCGGCGTCTGCGTCGTGTCTCAACCCAATTGCTTGCCGGAGGCGAGGCGCTCGGATATCGCCCGTTACGTGCGGCGGTCACCGACTATCTCAACACGTCGCGCGGAGTAAAGTGCACGCCCGAACAGGTTCTGATCATCTCTGGAGTGCAGCAGGCACTCGATCGTACGGCTCATCTGCTGTTGAATCCCGGCGACGCCGTCTGGATGGAGGAACCGGGTTACCCGGGCGCGGCGGCGACTTTTCGAGCCGTGGGTGCAAAGATATGCGGACTGCCAGTCGATTCCGAAGGATTGAATCTCGAAGCCGGACGCTCGCATGCCCGGCCACGGCTGGTCTATGTGACACCCGCGCATCAATTTCCCCTGGGTGTAACGATGAGTTTGCCAAGACGGCTGTCGTTACTTGAGTGGGCGAGACGTAGTGGAACAGTAGTTTTTGAAGATGACTATGACAGCGAGTATCGCTACTCCGGGCGGCCCATACCGGCTCTGCAAGGACTGGATCGCGCTGGTGTGGTGATCTTTGCCGGAAGCTTCAGTGATGTGCTGTTCCCTGCCCTTCGCTTGGGCTACCTGGTCGTGCCCCCGGATATGGTTGAACTTTTCGCTGCGGCGGAGGCGGTCAGCACTCATCATCCGCCGCTGATCGATCAGGCGATTCTCTGCGATTTTATTGTGGAAGGTCATTTTGCTCGCCATGTTCGCAGGATGCGCGAGCTTTATGCCGAACGTCTCTCCGTACTGCTGGAAGCCGCGAGCGAACACTTCGAAGGTCTTCTGGAAATCCCAACGGTTGAGGCAGGCCTGCGAACCGTGGGCTGGCTAAAACGCGGCATCACGGCAACGCAAGCCGCCCAAGCCGCAGCCAAGGACGACGTAGAGGTGGTCCCGCTAAGCCGTTACGCTCACGGTCAGACGCGGAACAACGGACTGGTGCTGGGTTTCGCGGCGGTCGATGGCCGCGAGTTGAGAAGAGGGGCCGAACACTTGGCCCGCGTCTTGCGGAAATGTGCGCGGCTGTCTACGCCACACGCCAACTCTGATCATCAGGAGTAGTTGGACAAAACGTTATTTATCGACGAACTTTGCGAACATCTTGTGCGGGTCAATGGCGATGAACAAACCACGCCCTCGGGCAAGAACTTGATCTTTGCCGTCGATGATTTCCGCCATGTTCACGTGCTGACGCCCCCGTACACTGACTTCGCGTGACCTGACCATCAGGGGCTTGTTGAGCGGAACGGGCTTCAGGTAGTTCACCTTTATCTCTGAAGTCAGTGCGACCACGTGTCGCAACTTGTTGACCTTGCCCATGGCCTCGTCGAGGATGGTGGCAATAATACCGCCATGGCAGTGACCCGGCGGTCCGGTAAAGCGCTTTCCCAACCGGAAGCGGCATATGAAGCTGTCGTTCTCCTCGTCGTAGGTAAATTTCAGGCGCATGCCTTCGGGATTGTTTTTTCCGCAGGCGAAGCAGTAATTTTTTTGCATGCGCACGAAGCGAGTGTCATGGCCGCGGCCGCGGCTTGTTTTCGTTGGCATCGACAGTGATTCTACCCTGCATACCTTGTCAAGATACTTCGGCCTCACCCAACACTTGCCTTACCGAAAAAGAACTGAGAGCGCTCGATTGAGGATCTGACAACGAGGTATGACACCGGTGAAGCTCGTTGAGAATTTCAGCGACCCATCTTTACAACCCTTCTCTTCATAAGACCTTGTGAGAATCACAGATGCCTGTGATAGACTTCCGGGCCAACCGCAGTTTCGCGATTCGGCGGGAGTGTGTGGAAATGACCGAAAACCGACGACCCTTGGAGGGCTCGTAGATGGGCCTTGCTCTTCTGGCAGTTATCTGGCTTATCACCTTTGCTAGCACATACTTTTTCGTTGCCAAGACCTGGTGGTTTCCGGCAGGAATGTCTGCCGCATCGGCGGCCATCGATCACCAGTTTACTTTTACTTTCATCACCATGGGCATCGTCTTTGTCCTCGCCCAGTGCGGATTGGGATTGTTTGTCTGGAAGTACCGTGACCAGGGAGCCGCCAGCAAGGTGGAATACTCCCACGGAAATCTGAAACTAGAAGTGCTCTGGACGGGGCTCACGGCCATCCTCTTTATTGGACTGAACCTGATGGGGAGTCCGATATGGGCGGCGGAACGCTTCGAACCAGCCAAGCCCGACGCAGTCCCGGTCGAAGTAACTGGCATGCAGTTCGCCTGGTACTTCCGCTATCCGGGAAATGACGGCAAGTACGGAAAGACCAGCCCAACTTTGATAGACCCCTCAGCGGGCAACGAAGCCGCCATCGGACTGGATACGGATGATCCCGCTTCCAAGGATGACGTAGTAGCCGGGACGATGTACCTTCCGGTGAATCGCGAGGTTGACCTCACCTTGCGAGCCGATGATGTGATTCACAGCTTCTTCGTTCCCTCCATGCGCTTCAAACAGGACGCGGTTCCTGGCTTGGCGATACACATGCATTTCACACCGATTGAGACAGGCGATTACGAAATTGCATGCGCTGAGCTTTGTGGCTTGGGTCACTATAAGATGCATGGCATGTTGAAAGTAGTAAGTCAGGCTGACTTCGATAAATGGATCGCGGATCGGGAGGCGGCGAAACAGTAAATGGCAACGACCCATACCATTCACGCACATGCGGCCCCGCAGGGCTTCGTTCGCAAATACATCTTCAGCCTCGACCATAAGGTGATCGGACTCCAGTATTACTTTCTGGCCCTGGTCGCGGTGTTCGTCGGCATGTTCCTGTCGCTTCTGATGCGCATTCACTTGATCTGGCCGACCGCATCCCTCCCCCTCTTTGGTGAGCTCAAACCGGAAACGTATCTGAGCCTGTTGACCATGCACGGCACCATCATGGTGTTCTTCGTGCTAACTACCGCCCCGCAAGGCGGATTCGGCAACTACTTTCTGCCGATTCAGATCGGCGCCCCTGATATGGCATTCCCGGTCCTGAACATGCTTTCGTTCTGGACAACCTTCGTAGCCTTCGTCGTGATGATTGCCGCATTCTTCGTCACTGGAGGGGCGCCACTGCACGGCTGGACGGGTTACGCGCCGTTGAGCGCATTACCTTCTGCCGGTCCAGGTGAGCAGTTAGGCGCGGACCTGTGGATCACAAGCATTGCCATCTTCTGTCTCGCTTCGTTGATGGGCGCTCTGAACTTCATCACAACCACACTGGACCTGCGCGCAAAAGGCATGACACTGATGCGCATGCCGCTCACTGTCTGGGCATGGTTCGTGACTGCAATTCTTGGATTGCTGGCATTCGGCGTACTGCTGTCAGCCGGAATTCTCTTGTTGCTCGATCGCAACCTCGGCACCAGCTTCTATGTTCCGCTCGTCGTTGTGAACGGACAGGTCATGGGCCACAAGGGTGGCTCGCCGCTGCTGTGGCAGCACCTGTTCTGGTTTTTCGGTCACCCGGAGGTTTACATCGCAATCCTCCCGGGCATGGGCGTCGCTTCGCAACTGCTCTCCACGTTCTCACGTAAGCCCATCTTCGGATACAAAGCCATGGTGTATGCCATCATGGCCATCGGTCTGCTGGGCTTCATGGTCTGGGGACATCACATGTTCATGAGCGGGATGAGCCCGTGGTCGGCATTCTCCTTCTCCCTTATGACCATGGCGATCGGCGTACCCTCGGCGATCAAGACCTTCAACTGGTTGGGAACCATTTACAAGGGGCGAGTACGTTTCCAGTCCCCGATGCTCTACGCCATCGGATTCGTTTCTCTGTTTGTATCGGGCGGTCTGAGCGGACCGTTCCTGGCACAGCCGGTACTCGATATCCCCTTGCATGACACCTACTTCGTCGTGGGCCACTTCCACTTGATCATGGGAGTTGCCGCCATCTTCGGCATGTTCGCCGGGACCGCTTACTGGTTCCCGAAGATGTTTGGACGCATGATGAACGAGACGTTGACGCGAATCCACTTCTGGATAACCTTCATCGGAACCTACGCCATCTTTATGCCCATGCACTACCTGGGCTTGGCAGGACATCCGCGGCGTTATTCGCAGCTCACCGAGCTGAACTACCTGAAGGATCTGATTCCGCTGCAGACGTTCATGACGTATGCCGCGTTCATCACAATCGGCATTCAACTGGTGTTTGTATTCAATCTGTTCTGGAGCATGTTCAAGGGTCCCAAGGCCAGCGACAATCCGTGGGAATCGACAACCCTGGAGTGGACAACAGCTACTCCTCCTCCGCACGACAATTTTGGCGGAGTCACTCCTGTCGTCAATCATGGTCCGTATGAGTACAGCGTGCCGGGCGCTCCGAAGGACTACATCATGCAGACAGATCCAGCGACAGCAGCGGCACATTGAAATTCATAGCCGTGATCCGGCTGAGAAGTTGAAGGAAGTATGTCAAGCATTGCACTGAAATATCCGAAGACCGGTCAAGGTGGGACAGGTGAACATCCGCCTGTAAAGGACGGCGGTGGAGGCGACCGCGGCGGCAGCGGCTCTCCGAATTACGGAGCGCGCTTGCGGCGCGCACGTCTGGGTCTGGCCGTAGGCCTCACGTCTGTGACGATGCTTTTTGTGTCTTTTACCAGCGCATACATTGTCAGGCAGGGGCTCCCTACGCTGGATGAGCACACCCAAACGTATGTACGCGACTGGATATCAGTGAACCTTCCGCTCACTCTTCTGCTGGTCAATACGCTGTTGTTGTTGGTAAGCAGCATTACGGTGGAGTTGGCCCGACGGCAGATTACACGGCAGGCTGCGCTGGCACCAGTGAAGTCGATCCCAGGTGTGTCGGTGGGTGATGAACGTGGTTTTCCCTGGCTGAATATCACCATCGTTCTGGGATTCGGGTTCCTTTTCGGGCAGTGGATGGCATGGCGCGAACTGGCGGATCGCGGGTTCTATCTTGCTACGAGTACCAGCGGCGCCTTCTTTTACGTCTTGACCGGTGCGCATGCGATCCACCTTGTTGGTGGCCTGATCGCGCTACTGGTATCCGCCATTACAGCACTCATGCGCCGGCCAGTCGAGTCACGACGTATCGTCGTGGATGTAACGGCTTGGTATTGGCACTTCATGGCTGTTTTGTGGATTTATATCTTTGGCTTGCTTTGGTTTGCGCGGTAGGCGGGGACAAAGGATCCCTCCACTCCGCTTGGCTTTGCCTTCGCTCCGGTCGGGATGACAGAGTGATGGGCTTCAACAATCCAACAGGAGACCGAATTCATGTCTGAAGCTGTGGCGCACCATCAGGCGGTGGCGGGGGTTTACGAGCCATCGCTGTTTGGTACCTACTCGAAAAAGATCGGGATGTGGTTGTTCCTGCTTTCGGATTCACTGACGTTTGGCGCGCTGCTCTATGCCTACAGCTACGGCCGCATATCTACTCCGAACTGGCCTACGCCGTTTCACTCCGAGAGCATCATCAACGCGACCATTATGACCGCATTTCTGCTGACCAGTTCGTTGACGATGGTCCTGGCGGTGAATGCGGCGGCGAGGGGCAAGACAAGCGCTTTGCGAGGCTGGTTAATCGCGACGATGATTTGCGGTACCGGGTTTATCGTCCTGCACGGACGTGAGTGGGGAAATCTGATTGCCGAGGGCCTGACACTCCCGGTTTTCCCCAGCGTTCCCGGACATGAAGCCAGCGCGGAGTTTGCCAACGTATCGAAATTGGTGCCGATGTTCCCGGCCACTTTCTTTGGCCTGACCGGCATGCACATGCTTCACGTGACGATCGGCGTGATCTATCTCGGCGTGGTTGCGTTACGGAAGAAGTTCATTCCTGTGCTCTTGGTCCTTTGGGCCATCGGATACTTCACGATTCCGGCGTACAGCCCATTCCACTATGGCGTGCATGTGTTGCTCATCGGCGCAGTTGTTTGCAGTGTAATTTTGTGGCTCAGACCCAAGATATATGACTCGGCCGACGTGGAAGTCGCGGGTTTGTACTGGCACTTTGTGGACCTGGTGTGGATGTTCATCTTCCCGCTGGTCTACCTGATGTCGACGAAAATTCTCTAGGGAGCAGAGACTCGCAATGAACGATGCGACACAGGCAGCACTCGAGCAGCGCGTTGCCGAAGAGCAGCGGCATCACGGGATGAAACCGTTTTTCTATGTCTGGGGAGCCCTTCTGTTGCTGACCGGGATCGAGGTTTACCTCGGCTACCAGAACATGGAACCCCTGCGCATGCTGACCATCCTCATGGGCCTCTCGATCTTGAAAGCGGCCCTTATCATCGCCTACTTCATGCACATGAAGTTTGAAGCTTCTACGATGAAGTGGTTGACCATGTGCTCATTGGTGTTTTGCCTGACGATGATGGTGGTCTTTTTCCCGGACGCCTTCCGGCTATTGCATCTGGGAGCAGCCGCTCGATGAAGTTGCGTATCGCCACTCTCGCGCTTCTGCTCGCTAGCTGCAGCTTGCCCGCGTTCGCACAAGGCTGTGCGATGTGCTATAGCTCCGCGGCAGGCACAACCAAAGATGGTCAGCGCGCCATCAGCCGAGGAGTGCTTGTGCTCTTGATACCGCCGCTTGGCTTTATGACGCTAGGAGTTGGAATGGCCGTCCGCTATGGCAAGAAGCGGGATGAGGCGCACAACCAAACAGAGCCTGTCGAGTAGGCAACGAAACTTTCCCCTCGCCGCATCAGACTGAATATCCTAAGTAGTTTGACTTGACTGGGCTGCCGAGAGGCGGCCCTTTTTCCGCGCGACTCTGCTTTATAATAGAAAGCTTCTGCACCCCATTCTGAAGCCACTAGTGTGCTCCCGACGGACGAATGGGCTGCCTAGGGTCCTAGATTTGACGTCCACGGAAAAAATTACAGTTCGCGGGGCGCGGGTTCACAACCTCAAGAACATCGACTTCGAAATCCCGCACAACCAGCTGACGGTCGTGACTGGAGTGTCCGGCTCGGGAAAATCATCCCTGGCCTTCGACACTATTTACGCCGAGGGTCAGCGGCGCTATGTGGAGTCCCTTTCCGCCTACGCACGGCAATTCCTGGAGCGCATTGAAAAGCCGGATGTCGATCTGATTGATGGCATTGCTCCCGCCGTCGCGATCCGCCAAAAGAACACTACGCGCAATCCTCGTTCGACTGTTGCCACCGCGACCGAGATCTTCGATTATCTGCGACTGCTGTTTGCGCGTATTGGGCGGACATTCTGCATCCAGTGTGGACAAGAAGTTCGCCGCGACACGGTCGACGAAGTGATGACCAAGCTACTCGCACTCGAAGATGGCACGCGTTTGAATGCCTTGTTCCCTCTGCAGACCGCGTTTCCAGGAACTCGAGGCGAAAAGAAGAAAAAGAAAAAAGTTTCGAAGAGCGCGAGTCGCGAGGTGGAAGCGATTTCGGATCAGCTGAAGACCCGCCTGTTCGAGTTGCGCAAGCGCGGTTTCAACCGGCTTTACCAACAAGGACAGATTTTCGAGTTCTCGACACCGGAGTCACTGCTCGATGTGAACTTCGCCGAACCGGTGTTTGTCCTGGCAGATCGCCTGGCGGTGTCGCGCGATTCCCGCGCACGCATCGTGGATGCGATCGAGATCTGCTACCGGGAGGCTGGCGAAGTTATCTTTGAAACGGCGCCACTCGGCGATCAGCCTGCGGAACAGCTTCGTTTTTCGCAACGCTTTGAATGCAAGCGGTGCAATATCCGGTATGAGGATCCCGAGCCGCGGCTCTTCTCATTCAACAATCCGTACGGCGCTTGTCCGCGCTGCCAGGGATTCGGCAATACGATCGACTTCGATCTTGACCTTGTCATTCCCGATCACTCTAAGACGTTGGCGGACGGCGCGATTGAACCCTGGACCAAGCCGAAGTACCGGCCACTATTTACCGATCTCCGCCGATTCGCACGCTCGGCAGGAATTCCGCTAGACGTTCCTTGGTGCGACCTGACGCCTGAACAGAAGTCGCTA
>Ga0066903_100000793_pt1 | contig 21312 bp, 24 predicted proteins | sample PanSoiMetaGPlot1_FD_67491 | JGI IMG/M metagenome (GOLD analysis project Ga0066903, IMG submission 67491) | Tropical forest soil microbial communities from Panama analyzed to predict greenhouse gas emissions - Panama Soil - Plot 1 (version 2) | ecosystem: Environmental > Terrestrial > Soil >... | reverse complement strand
GACGTCTCGCGGCCGCGCACGATCTCGACAAGCTTCAGCACCGGGACCGGGTTGAAGAAGTGCATGCCGATCACTCGATCGGGGCGATCCGTGGCCGCGGCGAGCGACGAGATCGGGATCGACGACGTGTTCGAGGCGAGGACCGCCGCTGGAGGCATCGTCAGGTCGGCGCGGCGAAAGATCTCCTCCTTTTCTTCGGCGTCCTCGACGACCGCCTCGATCATCAGCGCCGCGGGGACAACGTCGTCGACGAGCGTGACCCGTCCGAGCACCTCGCCCGGATCGGGCCCGCCCTTCTCGGCGAGCTTCGTGAGGCTCTTCTGCATCGTCTCGAGGGCACGCTCGGCGGCGCCGGGGACCGCATCGTGGAGCGAGACGTGCCGGCCGGACGCCGCCACGACCTGCGCAATGCCGCCGCCCATCTGTCCGGCGCCGACAACGAGAACGTGCTCGAACTGCACGACCGAGAGGCTAACGTCCGACGCCGGAGTGGTCCGCTTCGAGCTCGCCGTCGAAATCGCGAGACCCGTCCACGAGGTCTGGCTGTACCTGATCGATCCGGAGAACGTCCCGGAGTGGCAGGCGAGCGCGCTTTCGTCCCATCAGATCTCGGACGGTGAGATGCGCGTCGGCACGCACCTCCAGGACGAACGCCGCTTCCTCGGGCGGCGGGCGCGCTCCGAGGTCGAGGTGACCGAGTTCGAGCCGGAACGCCTGTTCACGCTGCACGGCATCTCGGGCCCGGTGCGCTTCACCGTCCGCCACCGGCTCGAAGGTCGCGAGGGCATCACGCACATCGCCGTCGAGGCCGAGGCCGACCCCGGCCATGGGATCGGCCGGCTGATGCGGCCGATCGTGGAACACGCCGCCGCCCACGAGATCCGGAAGGACTTCGACCGCCTCAAGCACGTGCTCGAAGAGCGCCGAAAGTGACGAGGGACTGTCCCCGAATGGGGACTGTCCCAGGAACGGTTACTGGGACAGACTCCTGCGGGGTCAGTCCCTGCGCACTTCAAGAAGAAGCGCGTCGCCCTGGCCGCCGCCGGAGCAGATCGCCGCCAGGCCGAGGCCGCCGCCGTTCCGGCTCAGCTCATTGATCAGAGTGGTGACGATCCGGCCGCCGGAGGCGCCGATCGGATGGCCGAGCGCGACCGCGCCGCCGTTGACGTTCGCCTTGTCGGGGTCGGCGCCGAGCATCTTCACCGAGTTGAGCGCCACCGACGAGAACGCCTCGTTCACCTCGACACGCTCGACTTCGTCGATGGACTTGCCGGCGCGCGCGAGCGCCTGCTCGCCCGCCTTGGCAGGCGTTCGCGCCAGGTAGGCGAAGTCGTCCGCCACGTAGCCCTGGGCGAGGATCGTCGCGAGCGGCTCGAGGCCGCGGCGCTCGGCGAACTCTTCCGAACAGACGACGACGCAGCTGGCTCCGTCGTTGACGCCCGGCGCGTTGCCTGCGGTCGTCGTCCCCTCGGGGTCGAAGACCGGCTTCAGCTTGGCGAGAGCCTCGATCGACGTGTCGCGGCGTGGCCCTTCGTCGGCGCTGACGTCGCCGACGGGCACGATCTCGCGCTCGAAGAAGCCCTCGTCCTGCGCCTTGACGGCCCGCTCGTGCGAGCGCAGCGCCCACAGGTCCTGCTCCTCGCGGGAGATCCCGAGCTCGCGCGACACGAACGACGCCTGCTCGACCATGTGGCGCCCGTCGAAGGTCGACGTCAGGCCGTCGTGCGTCATCAGGTCGATCAGCGTCCCGTCGCCGAGCCGGTAGCCGAAGCGCGCCTTCTTGAGCACGTAGGGGGCGTTCGACATCGATTCCATCCCGCCCGTGACGACGACCTCGACGTCTCCGGTGCGAATCATCGAGTCGGCGATCTCGATCGCGCGGATCGAAGAGGCGCAGACCTTGTTGATCGTGTCGGCGGGAACGTCGATCGGGAGCCCCGCGCCGACCGCCGCCTGCCTCGCAGGCGCCTGGCCGGCGCCGCCCTGCAGGACCTGGCCCATGATCACGTACTGGACCTCGTCCGGCTCGAGCCCGATCCGACTGAGGCCGGCCCCGATCGCAACAGAGCCGAGCTCCGTCGCCTCGTAGTCCTTGAGCCCGCCGCCGAGCTTCCCGAACGGGGTTCGGACGGCGGAGACGATCACCGAACGTGACATCCCGAAAAGGCTAGCGCCGGAAAGAGGGTTGACGGCCGGGCCCGCGGGCGCCTACCCTGCTTGAGCGATGACTCCTACCACGCAGACCTGGGCATGGGCCTGGCGCCACGAGCGGGGCGGGAGCGTCGCCTGATCTGACCGAGGCACACAGCCCGTTCCGCTCGAAGACCTTCCGCCGGAGGGTCTTTTTTTGTTGCTCCGACATGAACGCGACCACAGTCGTTTCCACAGACCTCCTTACCCCGCTCGGGGCATACCTGCGGCTGCGCGACTCCGGCGCCGCGTCGTTCCTGCTCGAATCGGTCGAGCACGGTCGGCTCGGACGGCACTCGTTCGTCGGCGCCGGCCCCCGCCTCGTCGGCTTCGAGGAGGCCTCGGTGAGCGAACTGCCGGTGGTCGGCTACCTCGGCTACGACCACGCGGCGACGCTCGAGCCGACGGTGGAGCTTCCCGACGGCGGCCGCGGCTTGCCGGAGAGCCGCTTCGTGGTCGCCGAGAAGCTTGTCCGCTTCGACCACGGCCTCGGGATGGCGGAGGTTCTTTGCGGCGACCCCGCCGAGGTCACTGAGCTGCTGGGGGGCGCACAGCCGGATCCGCGCGCGGGGGCGCGCGGTCGCTCGGGATCGACGCGCCGATTGCCGTCGCGCCACGATTACGAGCGGAGCGTCGTCACCGCGAAGGAGCACATCCGCGCCGGAGACGCGTTCCAGATCGTCGTCTCGCAGCGCGCCGAGCGGCCGACCTCGGCGACAGCGCTCGAGCTGTACCGGTCGCTTCGGCGCGTCAATCCCTCGCCGTACCTGTTCCTGCTCGAGCTCGACGGGTTGGCGCTCGTCGGCTCTTCGCCGGAGACGCTCGTCAAGCTCGAGGGTCGCCGCGCTAGCCTCAATCCGATCGCCGGCACTACCGCTCCGGGCGACGGCGATGCGGCGCGGCTGCTTTCGTCGGAGAAGGACCGCGCTGAGCACGTGATGCTGGTCGACCTCGGCCGGAACGACCTTTCGCGAGTGTGCGTGCCGGGCTCGGTCCACGTCGAGCGGTTCCTCGAGCCGGAGCGGTTCTCGCACGTGACCCACCTCGTCTCGGAGGTCGCGGGCGAGCTCGGGGACGGCGTGTCGCCCTTCGACCTGCTGCGGGCCTGCTTTCCGGCCGGCACCGTCTCCGGCGCTCCCAAGGTCCGCGCGATGCAGATCATCTCCGAGCTCGAGGCCTACCGGCGCGGGCCCTACGCCGGCGCGGTCGGCTATGCGCTGCCGGACGGGACGCTCGACACGTGCATCGCGATTCGGACGATCATCCTGCACGACGGCGTCGCTCTTCTGCAGGCCGGTGCGGGGATCGTGGCGGAATCGGACCCGCACTCCGAGCACGAGGAGTGCCTCCGCAAGCTGGCGGCGCTCGAGCTGGCGATCGAGTTGGCGGAGGCCCGGCGGTGATCCTCGTGATCGACAACTACGACTCGTTCACCTATAACCTCGCGCACCTGTTCGGCGCGCTCGGCTGCGAGGTCGCGGTGTATCGGAACGACGCAATCGACGGGGACATGGCCACGGACCTGGCCCCGAGCCATGTCGTGATCTCGCCCGGCCCTGGACGGCCGCACGATGCGGGTGCGACGCTCGAGATCGTCCGGCGGCTCGGGCCGAACGTGCCGACGCTGGGCGTCTGCCTGGGGCACCAGGCGGTCGTCGAGGCGTTCGGCGGAGAGGTCGGACCGGCGAGGCGGCTCGTCCATGGCAAGGCCAGCCCAGTCCGCCACGACGGGCGCGGCATCTTCGCCGGGCTCCCCGAGGACTTCGAAGCCGGCCGCTACCACTCGCTCGCCGCGACGCGGGTGCCGGACGAACTGGAGGTCTCGGCGACCTGCGTGGAGGACGAGGTGATGGCAGTCCGCCACCGCGAGCTTCCGGTCGACGGAGTCCAGTTCCACCCCGAGTCCGTACTCACGCCCGTGGGGCCGGCTATCGCGAAGAACTTCCTGGAGGCGCGGCGGTGATCCAGCAGGCGCTCGCGCAGCTGCTCGACGGGCACGACCTCTCGCGCGAGGAGGCCCGGACCGTGATGGGCTCGATCATGAGCGGCGAGGCGACGCCCGCGCAGATCGCAGGCTTCCTGATCGCACTGCGGGCGAAGGGCGAGACGGCGGACGAGATCGCCGGATGCGCCGAAGCGATGCGCGAGCACGTGCTTCCGGTGCGCCCGCGGCGCGTCGACCTCGTCGACACCGCGGGGACGGGCGGCGACGGCGCGAAGACGATCAACATCTCGACGGCGGCAGCCCTCGTCGCGGCCGCGGCCGGCGCCGGCGTCGCCAAGCACGGCAACCGTGCCGTCTCCTCGGCTTCGGGGTCGGCCGACGTCCTGGAGGCGCTCGGCTTCCAGCTCGAGCTACCGGCCGAGCGGGTGGCCGACTCGATCGACGAGCTCGGCTTCGGCTTCCTGTTCGCGCCCACCCATCACCCGGCGATGCGCCACGCGGCGCCGGTGCGTCGCGAGCTGGCGGCGCGGACGGTCTTCAACGTCCTCGGGCCGCTGACGAATCCCGCCGGGGCGCGGGCGCAGGTGGTTGGCGTGTACGCGCCGGAGCTCGTGCGGACGATCGCCGAGGTGCTCGCGCAGCTCGGCGCGAGCCGCGCGTTCGTCGTGCACGGGGCCGGTGGGATCGACGAGCTGTCGCCGGCCGGCCCGAACTTCGTCTGCGAGGTGGTCGACGGTTCTGTGCGGGCACGGAACATCGACCCGCTCGAGCTCAGCGTCCCGCGCTGCGACCCGAACGAACTGCGCGGGGGTTCGCCGGCCGAGAACGCCGCCGCGATCCGCGCCGTCTTCGCCGGCGAGAACGGCGGACGGCGGAACGCGATCCTGCTCAACGCGGCCGGAGCAATCGCCGCAGGCGGACATGCGGAGGATCTACGCGAGGGCCTCGAGCTCGCGCGCAACGCCGTGGATTCAGGCACGGCCGCGACGCGGCTCGACGAGCTGATCGCCTTCACGCAGGCAGAGGCGGTCGCCTGATGGGCCGGTTCCGAGACGCGCTCGCCGCGCCCGGGCTGGCCGCGATCGCCGAGGTGAAACGCCGGTCGCCGTCCGCCGGCGACCTGCGGCCGGACGCCGATCCGGCCGCCCTCGCGCACGCCTTCGGCGGGGCAGGGGCCGCGGCTGTCTCGATCCTCGTCGACGAGCGCTTCGGCGGGTCGACAGCAGATCTCGCTGCCGCGAGCTCGGCTAGTGAACTCCCAATGCTCGCGAAGGGGTTCTTCTCGACCCAAGACGAGCTGGCGGAGCTTCGACGTGCAGGAGCCGACGCGGTCCTACTCTTGCTCCGAGATCTCACCGACGGCCAGCTAGTCCAGCTCATGCGCCGAGCGGATCGGCTGGACATGGACGTGCTCGTCGAGGCCCACGACTCCGAAGAGCTGCGGCGCGCCGTCTCGCTCGGCGCCGAGGTGATCGGCATCAACGCGCGCGACCTCGACACGTTCGAGGTCGACCGCCTCGGAGCGCTCGACCTCGTCGCGACAGCTCCCCGCGACCGCGTGATCGTCGCCGAGAGCGGCGTCGGCGCGCGGGCGCATGCGGCTGCGGCCGAGCTCGCGGGCGCCGATGCGGTGCTCGTCGGCTCGGCGCTGATGCGCGCTCCTGATCCGGCGGCGAAGCTTGCCGAGCTGCTCGCGCGCCCGCTCGTCAAGGTCTGCGGCCTGACCCGCGAGGAAGACGTGGCCGCAGCGGCCGACGCGGGCGCCGACCTCGCCGGCTTCATCCTCGCGCGGGAGACGCCTCGGCGGGCTCCCGGTGTGCTGGCCGTTCCGCAGACGATGCTCTCGGTGGCGGTTTACGTCGGAGAGCGGGGCCGAGAGTCCGGCGACCTCACCCAGCTGTATGCCCGCGAGAACGGCCATCGAAGCCGCGAGGGCGTCCTGCTCCGTGGCGACGAGCAGGTCGCGCGAGTGGTCGACCGCGCGTGGCAGCAGGACGACCCGGAGCACCTCGACAGAGCGCGTGCGGCGAGAGGCCGGGTCATGCTCGCCGGCGGCCTCTCGCCCGAGAACGTCCGCGAGGCGATCGAGGCGATCCGGCCTTGGGCGGTCGATGCAAGCTCGAGCCTCGAGATCGCGCCGGGCATCAAGGACCACGGGCGGGTGCGCGCCTTCGTCGAGGCCGCCAGATGATCGAGACCGCGACTTACGGCGAGTACGGCGGCCGGTACGTGCCGGAGACCCTGATCCCGGCGCTCGACGAGCTCGATCAGGGCTGGCGCGAGGCGCTCGCCGACCCCGGCTTCGGCTCAGAGCTCGACGAGCTTCGCCGGTCGTACGGCGGTCGGCCGACGCCGCTGACGCGCGCCGAGCGGTTCGCCCCGGGCAGGGGGCTCTACCTGAAGCGCGAGGACCTGCTCCACACGGGCGCGCACAAACTCAACAACGCCCTCGGCCAGGCGCTACTCGCTCGACGGTTGGCCAAGCGGCGGATCGTGGCGGAGACGGGCGCGGGGATGCACGGCGTCGCGGCCGCCACCGTCTGCGCGCGGTTCGGCCTCGAATGCGTCGTCTACATGGGCGCCGAAGACATGCGTCGGCAGGCGCCGAACGTCGAGCGGATGAAGCTGCTCGGCGCCGAGGTGCGCAGGGTGGAGTTCGGGACGCGAACGCTCAAGGAGGCGACCAGCGAGGCGATTCGCGACTGGATTACGAACGTCGGCACGACGCATTACCTGATCGGCTCCTGCGTCGGCCCGGCGCCCTACCCGGAGATCGTCCGCGAGCTGCAGAAGGTGATCGGCACCGAGGCGCGAGAACAGTTCCTCGCGGCCGAGGGAAGGCTGCCCGAGGTTGCGATCGCGTGCGTGGGCGGCGGCTCGAACGCAATCGGCCTCTTCGCCGGATTCCTCGACGAGCCGGGGGTGCGCCTCGTCGGCGTCGAGGCCGCCGGCGCCGCCAGCCTCGGCACGGGCCGCACCGGCGTCCTGCACGGGTCACGCTCGTCGCTGCTCGCCGACGAGGACGGGCAGGTGCTGGACGCGCACTCGATCTCGGCCGGCCTCGACTACCCCGGCGTCGGCCCGGAGCACGCGCTCCTGCGCGACACCGGCCGGGCGGAGTACCTGAACGCGACCGACGAGGAAGCGCTGGCCGCCTGCCGTCGGCTTGCCCAGACCGAGGGCATCATCCCGGCGCTCGAGTCCTCGCATGCGCTCGCCAGGGCGCTCGAGCTGACCGAGGAGTCGATCCTGGTCTGCCTGTCGGGCCGAGGCGACAAGGACCTGGCCGAAGTGATGTCCCGATGAACGACTCGCGCCAGGGACTGTCCCCGAATGGGGACTTTCCCCAAGACCGTTATTGGGACAGACCCCCTCGGGATCAGTCCCTTCCTCCATGGCCGTGAAGACCCTCGTCATCTACCTGATGTGCGGAGCGCGCACACCCGAGCTCGCTGAGGCGGCGGTCGAGGGTGGCGCGGACATCGTCGAGCTCGGGTTCCCGTTCTCGGACCCGCTCGCAGACGGCCCCGTGATCCGGCGGGCCGCCGAGCGCGCGCTCGCCGAGGGGATGCGAACCGAAGCCTGCCTCTCGTGCCTCGCGGACGCGCGCCGCCGGGTCGACGTGCCGCTGATCCCGATGACCTACGCGTCGCTACTCGAGGCCTTTGGCTACGGGCGCTTCGCGGATGACGCCCGCGCCGCAGGCGCGACGAGCCTGATCGTCGCCGACCTTCCAGCCGACGCGCGCCCGGACCTCAAGCGCATCCAGCTCGTCGCGCCGACGTCGTCGGACGAGCGGATCGCGCTCGCCGCCGAACGGACGGACGGCTGGCTCTACCTCGTCACGCTCACGGGCACGACTGGCGTGCGCGACGGCCTCTCCCCTTCCCTCGCGTCGCTGGCCGAACGGGCGCGCGCCGCAACCGAGCTTCCCCTTTACGCCGGCTTCGGAATCTCGACTCCAGCCGACGCGCGGGCCGCCGTCGAGCTCGCCGACGGCATCGTCGTGGGCTCGCGGGCGGTCGAGGTGGCCGAGCAGGGGCCGGGCGCGCTACGGGACTACGTCGCAGACCTCCGCGCCGCGATCGACACTCCCGTCGCTGTGTAGGCTCGCGCGCTGGTGGACGAATACACCCAGGAGACCTACGGTGCTGAGTGGGCCGCCGAATACGACGAGTTCCACGCCGAACTGGACCCGACGCCGATTGTCGACACGATCGCGGAGCTCGCCGGCGGCGGGCCCGTGCTCGAGCTCGCGATCGGGACGGGACGCATCTCGCTGCCGCTGGCCGAGCGCGGCGTCGACATCCACGGCGTCGACATCTCGGACGAGATGGTCGCGCGCCTCCGCGAGAAGCCCGGCGGCGCCGACATCCCCGTCACGATGGGCGATTTCTCCGAGGTCGACTACGGCGGCCCGTTCCCGCTGATCTTCCTTGCCTTCAACACGATCTTCGGCCTCGAGACACAGGACGACCAGGTCCGCCTCTTCGCCAACGTCGCACGACACCTGACCGCGGACGGGATCTTCGTGCTGGAGGCATTCGTCCCGGACCTGACCCGCTACGTGCGCGACCAGAACATCTCGGTGCTGAAGGTCGAACGCGACAGCGTCGACCTCGACCTGACGCGCCACGACCCGGTCGGCCAGCGGATCGACGTCCAGGTTGCGACGGTCGGAGTGGGCGGCACGAAGCTGCGGCCGGTCCGGCTGCGCTACGCCTTCCCGCCCGAGCTCGACCTGATGGCGCGGCTCGCCGACCTGCGCCTGCGGGAGCGGTGGAGCGGCTGGCGGCGCGAAGAGTTCGGCCCGCGCAGCACCTCCCACGTCTCGGTCTACGAACGAACCTGAACCACCGCCGCGCCGTGGATCTCGCCACGGCGCAGGTGGTCGAGCGCCTCGTTCGCCTGCTCGAGGTGGAACTCCCGGATCGACGTCCGCACGGGCACCCGGGGCGCGAGTGCCAGGAACTCCTCCCCGTCGCGGCGCGTCAGGTTCGCGACCGATCGCAGTACCCGCTCCTCCCAGAGCAGCTCGTACGGGAACGACGGGATGTCGCTCATGTGGATTCCGGCGCAGACGACGACCCCTCCCTTCGTGAGCACTCGCAGCGCCGCCGGCACGAGCTCGCCGACGGGCGCGAAGATGATCGCTGCGTCGAGGTCTTCCGGCGGCCGCTCGTCCGAGCCTCCCGCCCACTCAGCGCCCAGATCGCGCGCAAACTGCTGACCCTCGCCGTCGCCGGGCCGCGTGAACGCGAAGACACGCCGCCCCTGATGTCTCGCCACCTGGGCGATGATGTGAGCGGACGCACCGAACCCGTATAGACCGAGCCGCACGCCGTCGCCGGCGAGCCGGAGCGCCCGGTACCCGATCAGGCCTGCGCAGAGCAGCGGCGCAACCTCCGAGTCCCCGTACTCGTCGGGGAGGGCGAGGCAAAACCGTTCGTCTGCGACCGCGTACTCGGCGTAGCCGCCGTCCAGGTCGTAGCCGGTAAAGCGGGCGTTGTCGCAGAGATTCTCGCGGTCGGCGCGGCAAAATCGGCAGTCGCCGTCGGTCCAGCCGAGCCAGGGAATCCCGATCCGCCGCTCCTCGCCGACGACCGTTCCGACGATCTGGTGCCCGAGCACGAGCGGCAGTTTTGGGCGCGGGAGCTCGCCGTCGGCGATGTGCAGGTCGGTGCGGCAGACGGCGCACGCGTGCACGCGCACGAGCAGCTGACCTGGCCCCGGCTGCGGCTCCGAGAGCTCGGCTTCGCGCAGCGGCTTGCGCGGCTCATCTAGCAGCATTGCGCGCATGTCTCTACCCTGAGGGTAGATGCGCGCCCTCGCCTTCACGGCCGCGATCGCGACGGCGCTCATCGCCGCCCCTGCTGCGGCAGCCGACATCCTGGGGACGGCCCAGGTCCGAACGTCCGCCGGACGCCTGCTCGCGGCCGCTCACGACGGCTCCTTCACCTATCCGAGCGACGGTTCGGTGCTCTCCATCGGCAACGTCGTCGCCACCAAGACGCGGGTCGACCTCGACGACGTCTCGATGCTCGGCGGGCGCGTCCACGCCGACCGCGTCACGATCCGGCACGGTCGGCGCGCGCAGATTACCGGGCTCGTCGTGCAGGGGCTGCTCCGCGACGCGAGCGCGAACAATCTCTACCAACTCGACACGAGCAGCTACCTCGTCGTCAGCCAGAAGGCCGTCATCGGCGGCAAGACCGGGTACGTCGGGCTACGCCTCAGCGTCGCGCCCGGGTATCCAGGTGTTCCACAGGGAGCGCAACTGCTCGTCGGGCTCAGGGAACGCGGGAACCCAGGTGGCAACCAGCTGGCGAGCCAAATCGTGACCGCGGCCGGGCCGTGGGCGTCACTCGGCTTCGGCGCGGCCCCGTCGATCGGCAGCTTCCCGATCGTCAGCGAGCCGCTGCTCGGAGGCATGCTGCCGCCGGCGAACGGAATCGGCGGCCGCGCGGTCGCCCTCGCCGCGCAGTTCCTCGGCATCCCCTACCGCTGGGGCGGCGCGAGCCCGGAGACCGGCTTCGACTGCTCGGGGCTGACGATGTACGTCTACGCGCAGCTCGGCATCCACCTCACCCACTACACCGGCGCGCAGATGCAGGAGGGCGTTGCCGTGCCGCCCGAGGCGCTCCAGCCCGGCGACCTCGTCTTCTTCGACGCCGGCGCGTTCGGCGTCCCCGGCCACGAGGGGATGTACGTCGGAGGAGGCCTCTTCATCCAGGCGCCGCACACCGGCGACGTCGTCAAGCTCTCGCCACTGGCTGCCTACGCGAACCGCTACGTCGGCGCGGTGCGCCCGTACTGAGCTAGCGGCCGCGCCGCTGCTGCTGCCGCTGCATCTCTGAGGCGTCGCTTGCGATGCCGACTAAGAGGCCGTGCCGGCTTTGCCGGTGCGGCCGTCTAAACCCGGTCGTTGGGTCACCAGCCGCGGCGCTGCTGCTGCCGCTGCATCTCTGAGGCGTCGCTTGCGATGCCGACTAAGAGGCCGTGCCGGCTTTGCCGGTGCGGCCGTCTAAACCCGGTCGTTGGGTCACCGGCCGCGCCGCTGCTGCTGCCGCTGCATTTTCTCCATCGCTCGCCGTTGCTGGCGATTGACGGGCTGGGGGAGCGCGCCCTCCTGACCGGCGGCCTCGAGGTAGGCGCGCCGCTCTGACGCGCTCAGACGCGAGAGAGCGGCCTGGGCGCGCTGCGGGTCGTTCGCAACCCCGGCCCGCTCGAGCTTCCTGAGCGCGCTCGCGGCCTCGGGGTTCTGCCTCTCGAGCGCCGCCCGCGAGGCTCTCATCATCAGCCGCCGGATCCCGGGGACCTTCGCAATCCCCTGCATGACCGGCCGTGCGTACTTGCCGCCGCGCACGCGCGCGAGCAGCGTGAACATTGCGAGCAGGATCAGGAGCGCGCCGGCGATGTAGAGCGGGATGAAGTAGAACCACACGGCGGGGCAATCGTAGCGGGGCTAGCGGGCGCTCCAGTGGCGGAAGGCCGCAAGCAGTACGGCCTCCGCCTCGGGGCTGACGTCGGCCGTCGTCAGCCGGCCGGTGAGCTCGATCGTCTGACGCATCTCGTGCACGTACTCGCCGCAGCCGTCGCAGGTGCCGATGTGGTGCTCGAAGGCGGCGCGCTCGTGCGGCGGCAGCGCGCCCTCGAGGTAGCTCGTCACCAGCTCGACGAGCTCCTGACAGGCCAGCGGTTCGATCGTCGTGCTCATGTCTTCTCCGAGAGGTAGTCCTCCAGCGCCTGCCGCACCTTCGAGCGCGCACGGTGGAGGAGTACCCGTTGATTTGTCTCGCTGACGCCGAGGGCGTTACGCGCCTCCTCGGCACTCCAGCCCTCGAGGTCCCTGAGGCTGATCACCGCGCGCTGCGCCGGCGGTAGCCCTTCGATCGCGCGTTCGATGACGCCGAGTGTCTCCGCTGCGAGCAACCGCTCCTCCGGCCACGGCTGCGGCTTCGAGGCCCAGTGGCCCGGCCAGCGCTCGTGGTCGGCGGGCAGGAAGCGCGACGGGTCGACCGCCGGCTCGGGCACGGCCTCGGGGCGCTCGAGCGCCGAGAAGGGAACGGTTCGCCCCTCGCGCTGCCCACGCGTCTTCGCGATGTTGGTCAGGATCCGGAAGATCCACGTCTTCAGCGACGAGCGCCCCTCGAAGCGGTCGATTCCGTTCAGGACGGCGATCCAGGTGTCCTGCACGACGTCCTCGGCGACGGAACGGCTCGCCACGTAGATCTGGGCGACCCGGAGCAGCGAGGCGTTGTACATCTGCATCAGATCGGCGAAGACGCCCTCGTCGCCGGCGCGCAGGGCCGCGATGACGGCAGCTTCGTCCATCGCGCGACTGTAACGCCGTTGCTCCACGCGAGACTGGCGGGATACGCGACCATCCCTCCGCAGTCGCCGAAGCCCAGAGGAGGAACGATGACCCCCGAGCGGTACGACCTGATCGTGATCGGCGCCGGCTCCGCAGCGCGGTACGGCGCCGACAGGGCGTCGAAGGAGCACGGCGCGAACGTCGCGCTGATCGAACACGAGCGCTGGGGCGGGAGCTGCCCGAACGTGGCGTGCACGCCGACGAAGGCCTACCTCGTGGTCGCCGACCTCGCGCACAAGATCAACACGCTCGCGAACGAGATCGGGATCGAGGTCGGCCCGGCGACCACGAACCTGGCCCGCGTCCGCTCGTGGAAGGAGACGCTGAAGAAGCCGCAGGAGAAGTGGGTCGAGGACCTCCGAGCCGCCGGCTTCGAGACCATCCAGGGAACCGCGAGCTTCGTCGACGCCCGCACCGTTCGCGTCGGCGACGCGGAGTTGATCGCCGACAAGATCCTGATCGCGACCGGCTCCCGAACCGCCCTCCCTCCGATCAATGGGATCGACCAGGTCGACTGGCTCGACCACGTCACAGCGCTCGAGCTCGAGGAGCTGCCTGACTCGCTGCTCGTCGTCGGCGCGGGCGCCGTGGGCCTCGAGTTCGGCCAGGCCTTCTCGCGGTTCGGCTCCAAGGTCACGCTCGTCGACGCGCTCGACGAGATCGCGCCCCACACAGACCAGCACGCAGCGATGGAGCTCCGAGAGGCCCTCGAGGCCGAAGGCATCTCGGTCATCCTCGGCTGTTTCGTCGAGACGATCGCGGCCCGGAACGGTCGTCACGTCGCGACGATCGTGCCGCGCGAGGGCGGTATGGAGCGGGAGATCGAGTTCGACCGTCTCCTGCTCGCCTCCGGCCGGCGGCCGAATATCGAGGAGCTGAACCTCGAAGCGGCCGGCGTTGCGACCTACAAGCTCGGGATCGTCGCCGACGAACGGATGCGCACCAGCGTCCCCGGTATCTGGGCGGCGGGAGACGTCGGCGGGCAGGAGCAGTTCACGCCCGTCGCGCAGTACCAGGCGCGCATCGCGGTCGACGACATGTACCGCCCCGGCGAAGGCCCGGCGGCCGACTACTCGGCGCTTCCGATCGCGATCTTCACCGACCCTGAGCTTGCCGGCGTCGGGCTGACGCAGATGGCCGCCGAGGAGCTGGGCCTGGAGGCCGAGACCGTCGTCCACCCGCTCCGCTCAGTGCGCCGCGCCTCGTACGTCGACGCAGAGCACGGGCTGTTCAAGATCGTCTTCGAGCTGCCGAGTCGCCGCGTGCTCGGGCTGCACGTCGTCGCCCCCGGCGCAAGCGAGATCGTTCAGGGGTTCTCGATCGCCCTGCGGCTCGGGGTCACCGTCGACGAGCTCGCGGTCGCGCACCACGTCTTCCCGACCTTCGGCCAGGGCGTGAAGGCGGCCGCCGAGCAAGCGCGCGTGACGATCCCGGTGTAAGGCTGGTACGGTTTTCGCCGAAACCAGTTCATCAAGAGCGAGTACCGGTAGTGCGACGACGCCTCCGCTGCACGTTCGTGGAAGGAGCAGGGAGGTGGAAATGGCAACCGGAACCGTGAAGTGGTTCAACGACGCGAAGGGCTACGGCTTCATCTCGCAGGCCGACGGCGGCGATGACGTCTTCGTGCACTTCAGCGCGATCAGCGGCGAGGGCTTCAAGAGCCTGACCGAGGGCGCGAAGGTCGAGTACGAGGTCGAGCAGGGCCCGAAGGGCCCGCAGGCCCGGAACGTCAGCGTCGTCGGCTGAACCCGGCAGTTCCCGCGCGCGGGTGAGGTTCCTCGCCCGCGCGCCCATCACCCGCGAAGGAAGGTGCGGAATCTCCGAGAAGGAGCAGAAGATCGAGGTCGACGGCGAGGTCGTCGAGTCCTACAAGAGCGGCATGTACCGCATCGCGCTCGACAACGGGCACGAGGCGCTCGGCTACACCGCCGGGAAGATGCGCCGCCACAGGATCAAGATCCTGATCGGCGACCGGATCAAGCTGGAGCTGTCGCCGTATGACCTGACGCGCGGGCGGATCGTCTACCGCTACCGAGACACGGACGGCGGCCCGCCTCAGCCGCCTGTCTAGACCTGTGGGGGGAATGTCCCCGAACGGGGATACCCCCTGCGGGGGTCAGTCCCTCCCGTGGCGGTCTAGGAACTCGAGCACCCGGCGCCAGGCATCGCCCGACGCTTCGGCGTAGTCGTCCTGACGGCGGTCGAAGAAGCTGTGCGGCGCACCCTCGTAGGTCACGACCTCGTGCTCGACGCCCGCCTCGGTCAGCGCTCGGTCGAAGGCCTCGTTCAGCTCGGCGGTGATGTTCTGGTCGGCGCCGGCCTGCAGCGCGAGGATCGGCGCCGTCATCTCAGGCGCGCGGTCGATCGGGCCCTTGAGGCCGTCGCCGCGATCGCCGGGCATCCCGTAGAAGCCCACCGCACCCGTGAGACCGTGGTCGCTTGCCGCGGCGAGCCATGAGTTGCGGCCGCCGAAGCAGAAACCGACCGTGAAGGCGGCCCGCGACCGCGGGCGCAGGTGGGCGACGGCAGCGTCGATGTCGGCTTGGATTCCCTCCTGAGTCGTCTGGGCGGTGTGCTCGGGGTATTCGAAGTCCTCGCCGCGCTTGGCCACGCCGGCGGTTCGACCGAACCAGTCGATCGCCATCGCGAGATAGCCCCGCTCGGCGAACCGGAGCGCGAGTTCCTCGTAGAAGCGGTAGAGGCCACGGACGTCCGGCAGGATCACGACGCCGATTCCGTTCGGCTCATCGGGCGTCGCCTCGAAGGCGGCGAAGCGGTTGCCATCGGCCGCCTCGAGGACGAGGTCGTGGTGCGAGACCGCCGCGCCGGCGATCCGCGCGATCGGCGGGACCGAGTCGAGCTCGAAGCACACGGTCGCTACGCGCCCGGGGGCGCCAGCGATTGCCAGGTGACCGCGAAGGAGCCGCCGTCGGGGCCGAGGGCGCCGGGGATCGCGTTGGCCCCGGCCATGGACGGGTGGGTCGGGTCGTCGCTGTGGAGCTCGATCGTCGTCGCGGACCACACGGGATCGGAGATCGGCCCCTTGTGGCCCCTGACGGTCGCGCTCGCGTGCGAGAACGAGACCGTGCCGAAGTTCGTCAGCGGCAGCGTCGAGCAGTTACCGGAGAAGTCGCAGCCGCTCGGCGCCTCGGCGACCCATTCCGCCGAGCCGATGTCGGGCCTGTTCATGTGCAGCTTCCTGGTGAAGAGCTTGCCGGTGGTCGCGTCCTTGATCCGGATCAGGACGATCTTCTTCGCGACCGAGACCGTCGCGGAGAGCAGGTCGCCCGGCCGAATGGCGATCCGCAGCATCACCGCCGCCCTTGGGTAGAGCTCGTACCAGGCCGTGTAGTAAGCGGCACCGCCGGAACAGTTGGCGACAGTCCCGGTTTGCTCGACCGCGAACGCGTTGCCTGCGAAGCCGCCGAGGCCGACCCAGAAGGCCGAGTACGTCGAATCGAGGCCGCTGCAGGTCGCGACCGGCTGCACCCACCGGCCGGTAACGCTGGAGAATGGCTTCCGGTGAGTGACGGCGTAGCCGGCCCAGTTCGAGCTCGTCTCCGTGTCGTTCCACGCCGACGGCCGCAGGGAGCGCTGAACCTCGAACATGAGTTGCGGACGGGCGGCAGCGGAGCCCGCCGACAGGACCACTCCCGAGAGCACGAGTGCGAGCAGGCTCTTCACGCGCTCACCGAGTGTACGCAGGTTGTGCGAATCTTCGTGAAATCGGCCTAAGAATGCTCAGCCACCGGTGGCGGAGAAGTGCTGGTAGTCCGGTGAGCCGGTCCATCGCCCTCCCCACTTCCAGCCGACCAGGGCAAAGGTACGGACGAGCAGGCCGCCCGGCGTCGCCATACCGGGTCGCACACGCGACCGGCGGAGGTAGCTGCGTCCGGCGCGCGGGTGGACCCGACGGCCCACCAGGTACGGGTTCTCGACCGGGTTGACGTCGATCGCCTCGCCGTAGGCGTGCGAGGACCAGCGCCGCGGTCCCGGGCCGACGACATGGCGGCAGTTGAACGCTGCGGTGTTGTCGGCTGCCAGCGAACTCTCGTCGTTGCCGCCGTAGGCGTCGATCGGCCGCATGCGGCGAATCGGAAAGCGGGCAGCGTAGAGGCGCGAGAAGACGCGCACGAGCGCCGGGACCGCATCCTCGTTCGCGATGAAGGCGCCGGTGTGCGCGCGGCGATCGAAGCCCCAGTACCTGACGCGTACGCGGCGGAGGCGCGACGTTGGGACCGGGCAGCCGGGATGCCAGGAGTGCGGAAGCTGCGCTGCGGTTACCGGCGAGACCCTTGACGCGAACGGAGGCGCATGCACCGCCGACGCGGCGACGATCGCGAGCAGCAGCGACTTCATCGGCCCCGAGCGTACTCTGCGCCACGTGGCGAAGCTCTTCGCGATCGCGGCCTGCCTCGCAGCGGGTATTGCAGCAGCCGGCAATCCCGGCCGGGCGCACACGGTCGACTGCGCGGCGAACCTGGCGAACGAGCTCACGGCAACTGGCTCTGCGAAACAACTCGTCACGGTCGTCGCTTCGACGCAGCGCTCGACGACGGCCTCGCTTCGCCTCTGGCACAAGTCCGGCGATTGCTGGATCGCGGTCGACGGGCCGTGGACCGTGCACGTCGGCTTCCGCGGCATCTCCGAGAACAAGCACGAGGGGGACAAGACGACGCCCGGCGGCGCCTTCGCGATCCAGCCGGTCATGTTCGGGATCGGACCGAACCCCGGCGTCCGTTACCGCTATCACCGGATCGTCTGCGGGGACTGGTGGGTCGAGGATTCGCGCTCGCCGTTCTACAACCGCTTCCACCACGTCCGCTGCGGGACGAAGCCGCCGTTCCGGATCACGAGCGAGGACATGTCGCGTTCACCGATCTCGTACCGGTACCTCGCTGTGATCGACTACAACACGCACCCGATCGTGCCGGGCCGCGGCTCGGGGATCTTCCTGCACGTCAGCGCGAGCGGCGGGCCGACGCTCGGCTGCGTCAGCCTCTCGCGGCCGCAGCTCGTGACCGTGCTGCGCTGGTTCGACCCGGCGGCGTCGCCGGAGGTCGTGATCGGCACGGCGGCGACGATCCGGGACTACTGAGCCAGCTTCACTGCCAGCCGAAGTCGCGGCCGAGCAGCTCGTAGAGGCGCGAGTTCGGCTCGGCGAATTCGGCGGCCAGGCGCCGCCGGGTCTCCGGGCGCATCTCGGCGTAGTCCTGCTTGTAGACGCGCGGGTAGGAGTCAAGCTCGTGCGGCGATCGCCCGAGGAAGTCGAGCACCCGGGAGTACGCCCTGGCCGGCTCGGCGGCCAGGTCCTCGGCCCCGAGCACGAGCAGCTGCTCGCTCGGAAAGAGCCCGAGCCAGCGCTCGAACTGCTCCGCGTACCGTCCTCGCGACAGGTAGCTGTAGTCCCACCAGGCGTGGCTGAAGTACCCGGGCTCGCGCACGAGCCGCTCCTCCTCGCCGCGGGTCCGCTCCGGTTCCGCGTGGATCGCCTCCTCGAACGAGAGCGGCTCTCGCCCGAGGGCGACCTCGTGGTGGTAGTGCGAGAGCGCCCGGTCGACGGGGTCGCGGAGCAGGACGATCAGCCTCGCGGCCGGCACGGTCTCCTTGACCCGCTCCGGCGCCAGCGGGTGGAACAAATACCCAGGGCTCGCTTCGCCGACGATCCGGCCGTCGTTCCGGAGCGGGAACTGCCCGCGGTACCAGGCCGTCCCGCGAGCGTAGTGGCGGTCGAAGTAGCTGACCTCCTTCCAGAGCGGGCCGCTGATCTCTGGATGCCGGCGCAGGTAGGAGTAGAGGGCAGTCGTGCCCGCCTTCTGCGCGCCCAGGATCAGGAAGTCGGGCAGCGTCCGTGCGAAAGAGGTCGCGTGCCCGAACGTCCAGACGGCGTTCCGGAGCACGGAGCGAGCGGGGCCCGGAATCCGCGGGACGAGCTCGGCCGGGAACCTCATGCTCATGCAGCCTGCCGGATCGCGTCCGTCAACGGCCGAAGCCCACGGAACAGTCTCCCTCGTTCGAGCGATCGGAGAGCTGAAGGTCGCCCACCGAAGAGCCGATTCCTGCCGTTGGCGTGGCTGCGGCAGCGACGACCCCGCGCACCTGGGCGATCCTCCTCGATCGGTCACGACCGCTCGAGGGCAGCCGCACCCGGCCACGCACAAGGGCCCGGGTTGCAGCTTCGACCTGAGCGGTTCGGATCCCCCGGGCGGGCGATTCGCTCATGCCGACGTGCGTGAATGCTTGAGAGGAGCGGCAACGTCAGCATCAGGAGGGCGGTTCCATAAGCGGCAAGGTGAATCGAGCGGGTCGCGCGACGCGGCGCAGGCCGCGCTTTGCGCGTTTGCGCGGTAGCCGGCAGCGGTGTGAGCTCTCCGGAGTCGGCGCGCTCGTCGGCGTGACCGAGCTCGTCCGCGCCGAGAGCGACCTCTCAACCGTCCTCTGCCTGATCGCGCGGACGGTGGCCGAGGTGCTCGGCTTCGGGACGGTCGTGCTCAACCTTTACCGGCGCGAGTGGGACGACTTCTGTGTCACGACCGTGCACGGCGACGATGACGTCCGCAAGGCGCTGCTGGGCAGCACCTACGACTGGGACGAGTGGACGCCGCTGCTCGACGACCGCTTCCTGCGCGGCGGGGCGTACTTCATCAAGCACGGCGAGTTCGACTGGGCGCGGCAAGTCGGCAAGCGGTACGTCCCCGACCGCGGCGTGAGCGACGATCCGGATGCCTGGAACCCGGACGACGAGGTCTTCGTGCCCCTCTACGGAGCAGGCGATGAGCTGCTCGGGATTCTCTCGGTCGGCGATCCGGTCTCGGGTCTCCGGCCGACTGACGAGGAGCTCGGCCTGCTCGTCGGCTTTGCGCACTACGCCGCCCAGGCTCTGGCTGCGGCGCAGGCCACCTTCGTTCGAGAACGCCACCGCGCCGCGCTCGAGGAACTGATGCACGTCTCTTCGCAGCTGGCGCAGACGCTCTCGACGAGCTCGATCCTTCAGTCGGTCTCCAACGGGATCTCCACGGCGCTTGGCTTCCAGAAGGTCTGCGTCGACCTGCTCGAGGAGGACGGGGTGACACTGGTCACCCGCGCCGCTGCAGGCTGGGCCGACGGGGATCCTGCTCTCACCGACGACCTTTCGCTGTCCGAGATCGCGTCGCTCTTCGACCCGGAGTACGAGGTCGCCGGCTGCTTTCTCGTCCCGAACGAGGTCGCGCGGGAGCGGCTCTCGGCCAACCAGGTCATCTACGAGTCCGAGCAGAACGGCCGCGGCCCGCACGCTTGGAACCACCACTGGCTCGTGATTCCGCTGCGCGGCCCGCAGGGGGAGGCCATCGGGGTGATCTGGGTCGACGAGCCGGAGGACCGGCTGCTGCCTGGCGAGGAACGGCTACAGGCATTGCGGATCTTCGCCAACCAGGCCGCGAGCGCGCTCATCCTCGCCACCCGTTTCGAGCAGATGCGGTACCTCGCCGACCACGACCCGCTCACGCAGCTGCCGAACCGCCGCGCCTTCATCCGCGAGCTTGGGAGCTCGCTGGCCGATGCCGCCGAGTCCGGCGCCCCGCTCGCGCTGATCGTGCTCGACCTCGACGGCCTCAAGGAGTTGAACGACTCGCACGGCCATGCCACGGGCGACGAATGCCTCGTTCGCGTTGGCCGGCTCCTGCAGACCGAGCTGCGGCCGCGGGATCGCGCCTACCGGATCGGCGGCGACGAGTTCGCCGTGCTCCTTCCGGCCACCGACCGCGGCGGCGCGGAGGAGGTGCAGGGGCGCCTGACCGACTGGCTCGAGCGGAACAGCCGCTCCTCGGCCCTGCGCGTCCAGGCGAGCTTCGGCATCGCGACAACGGGCGCCGGGCTCGAGACGGCGGACGCGCTGCTCGGGTCCGCCGACCAGGCTATGTACCGCGCGAAGCACGCGCGGAAGCTCTCGCGCGTCGTCCCGGACTAGGGAACCTGCTGCGGTTCGCTCTCGGGCTCGACCTCGCGCTCTGCCTCGCGTGACTGAGGCGGCGCACTCGGAGGCGCCACGCTCGGTACGGGCTCGCCGGTGAGGATCGGCCAGAGCTTCGACATCACCTTGCGGCTGGCCATGGTCGAGGCCGCGCCGAGCGCGCCGGTCAGCAGGATCCACGCACGCTGCTTGCGCCGCTCGGCGGCGGGGTCGCGAGTGGCGGCCTTCCAGAGCCCTTCCAGGTCGTCTGCGATCGCGCGCAACTGCTGCCCCACGAGGTCGCGGCGCTTGTCCGCTTCTTTTCTTCCGATCACTGTTCCGAGCTTATCGGGCCGAGGCGTGGTCTCTCAGCCACGTGCCGAACGCGTGCGCCTGCTGAGCCGGCGTTCCCGTCGAGGGCGGGGCGGTGACGGACGGCTGTTTCGAACCGCCGCCTCGGAGCGACAGGGCCACGACGAACACAATCACGAGAGCAACGCCCAGAGCAAGCGCGGCGAACAGGGCCCGGCGCGACCGCTGCGTCGGCGCCGGAGGCCGCTGAACCTTCGTCCCGGCGGCCAGCGGCGCCTGAAGCTCGTCGGCGAATTCCCTCGCGGAGTCAGGTCGATACTCCGGGTCGCGGGCGAGCGCGTGCATGACGGCGTCCTCGGTCGCCGCGGGAACTTCAGGCGCGAGCTCCCGGATGGGCATGATCGCTCCCTCCTGCTGCCTCGCGACTAGCTCGGCGAGAGAATCGGCGACGTACGGCGGCCGGCCCGTCAGGAGCTCGTAGAGGACGGCGCCGAGCGCATAGAGGTCGGCCGCCGCGGTCACGGTCTCCCCCGACGCCTGCTCGGGCGAAAGGTACGCGGC
>Ga0066903_100000792_pt1 | contig 21326 bp, 20 predicted proteins | sample PanSoiMetaGPlot1_FD_67491 | JGI IMG/M metagenome (GOLD analysis project Ga0066903, IMG submission 67491) | Tropical forest soil microbial communities from Panama analyzed to predict greenhouse gas emissions - Panama Soil - Plot 1 (version 2) | ecosystem: Environmental > Terrestrial > Soil >... | reverse complement strand
CCTGACACCCAATCAGCTTGTCATCGCCCAGCTTGACCGGGCGATCAAATAACCCCGACTGGGGGTACTGGATTGCCCGGTCAAGCCGGGCAATGACACCGGCAGATCAACATAATAGGAACGCACGCTAATTCTTCGGCGGCAACGCCACGCCCGAGAGTGGCCGAAACTCGATCTGCTGGGCTTGCCGGAGCAATTCTATATCGACATTGGAAAGTCCGGTCTCGGGACGATTCGGGCCATTCATCTGGTCGAGCTTGGCATCCAGTCTGTTGGTATCGTCGTTTTCCATGTCGCTGGCGGTTCCCTCCTGCGGATTACCCGCCATGATCTCGTCCTTGGCTTTGTTGGAGCGGTCGGCCAACGGCGGCGAATATTTCAGTTTGAAGGACCGAGGCGTGCCGCTTGGAACGTTGTTTTCATCAAGCTCCTCGACCCACAGATAGATCGCGCCGGGATCGCCGAGTTTCGGGTCCGGCTCGACAACACGCGTCCATAGCAGCTGAAAGCGGTGCGGGAGCTGACCGGTGCCGGGCCAACCCAGCAGGCTCTTGGTGGCAAAAAACGATTCGACGAAGAACGCGGAGGTCACAATGATGGCCACGCCCTTGAGCCACCACGCAAATCGCGAGGTAAGGCCCATGCACAACAAGAGCACGCCCATGACGACGTAGGCGATCGATATCGCAAGCACCACAGCGTTCATGGGCGTTACTTTTGCAAACCTCCGCTCGCGTATTCGATCACTTGATCACTCGTTAATTCACTTGGCACCGCCCGAGGAACGTCGGACGCTGCGTGTCAACTGGATGAGAGACTTATAGCGGTGATTGACATCGATGACGTTGCCATTCTCGGCAATCTTGAATCGCGCAGCGGTCTTTTCCTGTCCCATATGATCCAGCATGATCGTATCATAGAAGACAACCTCGACGGCGGGGTTTACTTTCTCGATCTTGACCGACACCGGCACCGGCGCCGTTGTCGTCGCAAGGTAATAATTCACGTTCACGGTGTACTCTCCAGCCACGATGCCCCGGATGCTGGTGGTCTCCTGACGGATCGGGCTATTGATCTTGCGGCCATTCACCGTAATCGAATTGTTGAGACCGCCGCGATCATCGCGATCGAGCACCATGAATCCCGCTTCACGTTCATGGTACCAGACGATATTGCCGAGCGGATCCTCGACATAGAGGTCGATGTCATCCGGGTGGCTGTCGGGCCAGCCCAGCGTGATGATGAATTCTGCCTTGGTGTCGATCTTACCCTGCTTCGCCTCGGGATTCATGACCAGCAGGGCGATGAAAAACAGGAACGCCACAACCTGCAGCGCCTTGAACAGCATGACGCTGAAAGGATCGAACGGTCTATCGTCCGGATAGTTACCGAAACTTTCCATGCTGCCCTCGCTCGAGGACGGACACCACGAAAACCTCGGTCAGATTGGTGGCGAGCCCGAACAGCCGCTGGGTCGCCTTGTCGAGCATGTAATATTGCGTCTGAACCAGGATTGAGCCGATCAGTCCGGTCAAGGTCGTATACATGGCGACCGCCATGCCGTCACTCATCAGCCCCATTGAGGTGCGTACCGATACACGATCGGCCACATCAAGGCCGGCGATCGGCGCCAGCATCATGATAAATCCGATGATCGTGCCGAGCAGGCCGAGCTTCATCAGAACGTCGCCCGCATAGGAGCCAAGCTGGTTGGGCCCGCGCAAGGTATCGGCAAGGCCGCGCAGCAGCAGCGTCTGGTCAAGACGATGTTCGTCGGCCTGCAGGCCGGCCTTGAGAATGAGGTTACGGACATGTCCAGTGACCTCCCCGCGGGGCAATTTGGTCCCCTCCGGGGTTACCACATCTGGCCCTTCGACCTTAAGTTGCGGCATCCCCTTACTCACCAGCGCCAGCACTCTGTGGGCTTTGTCCAGCTCCCGCGAGATAGCAGCGGTGCGCAACAGGCAGTGCAGCGAACTCAGCACGTAAAGCACGACGATGACGACTGAAATGTACGTCCTGTCACTACTGACCATCATCCGCACGAGGCCGAAATGCCAAGCCATGACGAAAGCGAACACACTGACGCCCGTAAAGATCATCCAACGAAGCAATGGCAGGTGATCGCCAGGAAATTCAGTATTCAAAATACGTATGGCCATCCCGGAGAACTTCTTCTTGCCTGTAAGCCTAGCGCCGCATTGCGGCACTGGCGCAACTACAGCGAAATTGTTAACCCGGCAACCGCGGTCGTGTCGATACCTTTTGTTATGCTGCCAGGGGCTGTCGGAGCTGTGATTTCATACATCGACCCGCCGCGCTACCTTCGCACCCCATTTCGGGGATCTTTCGCTCGCGACACGTAACGGCTAACCTCGGGTAAAGTTGCGGGAGCAAGCCATGCAGAAAGCCACGATTTCCGTTTTGACGCTCATTCTCAGCGTCGCCGGTGCGCTTTCGGCCGAGCGTCCGACGCGCTTCTGGAATCTGACACATCACACCATCTCGGAATTCCAACTTGCCCCTGCCGGCACCACCAGATGGGGCGAGAACCAGTGCAAGAACGACAAGGACGGCACGGTAGACTTTGATGAACGGCTGCGCATCACCGGCATCGAGTCCGGTCGCTATGACGCAAGAATCAAGGATGTGTCAGGGCGGGTGTGCTTCGCACACGACATCAACATCAAGGCAGGCGATGTGTTTTCAATAGAGGAGCGCGACCTCGCCGACTGCAACCGTTAGAGCCGATTTCGATCGACTTGAAAGAAGGAACCGCGTCGTCGCTTGGCTGTCCCGGTGACCCCGAACTTTAGGGACGGAGCAAGAAAATGAAACCTGGCCACAGCCCACGACAGATTACGGGCCCCGTCGACGCAGGACTCGTTACTGTTTAGACGTACGCCTTGCCCACCCGTTGCCCAACTTTTATCGTCCCACCCACGGCAGAATTCGTCCGAACCTTCGTGGCTCACATCGAGAATCCAAATTCCCGGCTCGCGGGACGCATCGCTGACGTATTGACCCCCCGACATTTCCGGGCCTAGGCTTTCATCAAAGCCAGCGCGACCGCCCCCACTTGGGTTTTCTGCAGAGCCGCGCCGGGTCAGAAGGGAGGGTGCTGACATGACCAGGACATCAGTTACAGGTACATTCATTGGCGCGTTGCTAATGGCAAGCGCGCTCACGCCGGTGCGCGCGGCCGACATGACGGACGAGCGTGCGCTCAATCCGCAGCGTGAGCCGCAGAACTGGATACTCCATCACGGCAACTATCAGGGCCACCGCTTCTCGTTGCTCAAGGACATCAACACCGACACGGTCAAGAACCTCAAGCCCGTATTCACTGTGGCGCTCAGCGGCTTCCAGAACGGCGGACGCTACGCGCACGGCAATCTGGAAGCGACGCCGATCGTCGAAGACGGCATCATGTACGTGCCGGACGGATGGGGCTCGGTCTACGCGATCGACCTCACCGCCGGGAAGAAAGGGGTCATCAAGTGGAAGATGGACCCCGGCACGGATCGCGCCTGGGCCGGCGATGTCGCCTGCTGCGGTGTCAACAACCGCGGCGTCGCGCTCTGGAAGGACAAGGTCATCTCCATATCGCTCGACGGACGCATGTTCTCGATCAATAAGGCAACCGGCGAAGTTGCGTGGGAGCGCAAGATCGCGGATCCCGCCATTGGCGAAACGCTCACCATTGCACCCTTGATCATCCGCGACCTTGCCATCGTTGGGACCGCCGGCGGCGAATTCGGCATCCGCGGCTTCATCGAAGCGACCGACCTCAACACCGGCAAGCCGGCGTGGCGCACCTACACGATCCCCGGAACTGGCGAACCCGGCAACGAAACCTGGAAGGACGGCAAGGAGCGTTGGAAGCACGGGGGCGCGTCGATCTGGGAAACCGCGACCTATGATCCGGACACCGACACGTTCTATCAGGGCGTCGGCAATGCCGGCCCGGATTGGGACGCCGAGTACCGGCCCGGCGACAACAAGTGGGCTGCGAGTGTGCTCGCCATCAGCCCAAGCGATGGCAAGATCAAGTGGGGCTTCCAGTACACGCCGAATGATCCCTATGACTACGACGAAATCTCCGAGCATCCGATCATCAACGCCAAAGTTAACGGCGAGGATCGCAAGCTCGTGGTGCATGCCGCGCGCAACGGGTTTTTCTATACGCTCGACCGCATCAACGGCTCGTTCATTGCGGGCAAACAGTATGTCGATCAATTGAACTGGACGCCCGGCCTCGATCCAAAGACCGGCCGGCCCGTCGATTACGATCCGGCCGGCAACGTGCAGTATTACGTCGCGGACAGCCACGGCACCCGCGCGAGGCCCCTGAGCAACAGGTTGTGCCCCTCGATCCAGGGCGGCAAGAACTGGGAGCCGTCCGCCTACAATCCCCAGCTCGGACTGCTTTATGTACCTTCGATCGAAGGCTGCAACGACATCCGGACGGTCGAACAGAAGGACATGCAGGACCAGGGCGGGTCGGCAAAATGGCGCGAGCGGTTTACGGGCGGCGGAGCCGAATGGCCGGTTGCGCAGTACGGCAGTCTCAAGGCGATCGATCCGGTGACGGGCGAGACCAAAGCTGCCGCCAAGCTCACCTACCCCAATCTGTCAGGTGCGCTTGCCACCGCAGGCAATCTCGTCTTCCTCGGCCACCTCGACGGAACCTTTGCGGCCTATGACGCCAAGACCCTGCAGGAAGTATGGAGCTTCAACGTCGGCACCGGCATCAATGCGCCGGCGATCAGCTATTCGGTGAACGGCAAGCAGTACATCGCGGTGCTGGTGGGCGCACGCCAACCCGTCAACATCCTTCAGAACTTGCCTGAACTGAGGAACACGTCGACGGCCTCGATGCTATACGTGTTCAGTCTGTAAAACGGTCTTACAGCGGATTGCGATCGTATCGAATGACATCCCGCCGTCGTCGTCGCCGGGCTGGTCCCGGCGACCCCGAGCGTCGGGCGCACAGAGCAAGCACAATCGGGGTGGCCGGGACAAGCCCGGCCACGACACCGCAGATGAGGCAGCGCTGGCACGGTGCTCCGATCGCGCCGGCATCTGGCGCATCGAACGAACCGGCCGGGCGGTCGCACCGGCGCAGAGGGGAGGACGCTATGAGAAACGCTTTCGCCAGCACCTTCATCGGCTCGCTGTTGATGGCGAGCGCGCTGACGCCAGTCGGCGCCGCCGACATGACCAATGAACGTGCGCTCAATCCTCAGCGCGAGCCGCAGAACTGGATACTTCACCACGGCAATTACCAGGGCCACCGATTCTCACTGCTCAAGGAGATCAATGCCGATACGGTGAAGAGCCTGAGGCCGGCGTTCACGGTGGCGCTCAGCGGGTTTCAGAGCGGTGGGCGATATCCGCATGGCAATCTCGAAGGAACCCCGATCGTCGAGGACGGCATCATGTACGTGCCGGACGGCTGGGGCTCGGTCTACGCGATCGATGTAAGCGCGGGCAAGAAGGGCGCCATCAAGTGGAAGATGGACCCCGGCACCGACCGCGCCTGGGCCGGCGACGTCGCGTGCTGTGGCATCAACAACCGCGGCGTCGCGCTGTGGAAGGATAAGGTCATCTCGATCGCGCTCGACGGCCGCATGTTCGCCATCAACAAGGCAACCGGCGAAGCCGTGTGGGAGCGCAAGATCGCAGATCCCGCCATTGGCGAGACGCTGACCATGGCGCCGCTGGTGGTTCGCGATCTCGCCATCGTTGGCACCGCCGGCGGCGAATTTGGCATTCGCGGCTTCATCGAAGCGACCGACCTCAACACTGGCAAAGCAGCGTGGCGCACCTACACGATTCCCGGTACGGGCGAGCCCGGCAACGAGACCTGGAAGGACGGCAAGGACCGCTGGAAGCACGGCGGCGGCTCGATCTGGGAAACTGCGACCTACGATCCTGAAACCGACACCCTGTATCAGGGGACCGGCAATGCGGGACCGGACTGGGATGCCGAATATCGGCCGGGCGACAACAAGTGGGCCGCGAGCGTGCTGGCCATCAACCCGAACGACGGCAAGGTCAAATGGGGTTTCCAGTACACGCCCAACGACCCCTACGACTATGACGAAATCTCGGAGCACCCGATCATCGACGCCAAGGTCAATGGTCAGGACCGCAAGCTCGTGGTGCATGCCGCCCGCAACGGCTTCTTCTATGCTCTCGACCGCACTAACGGAGCGTTCGTGGTCGGCAAACAATATGTCGACGAGCTGAATTGGACGCGCGGTCTGGACCCAAAAACCGGATTGCCGCTTGACTACGATCCGACCAAAGACGTGCAGATGTATGTCGCCGGTACGCACCCGACGCGGGCCAAGCCGCAGTCAGTGCGCACCTGCCCATCGCACTTCGGCGGCAAAAACTGGGAGCCGTCCGCCTACAACCCGGAACTCGGCCTTCTGTATATCCCGAGTATCGAGGGTTGCAACGTCCTCGAGACCGTCGAACAGAAGGACATGGAGGACCAGGGGCGGTCCGGTGAAGCCGCGCGAACGCTTCACCGGCGGCGGGCAAAAGACCGACAATCGCCTGTATGGCAGCCTCAAGGCGGTCGACCCCACCACTGGAGAGACCAAAGCCGTCAAGAAACTCGACTATCCGAATAAGGCAGGCGCCCTTGCCACCGCCGGCAATCTGGTCTTCGTTGGGCATTATGACGGCACTTTCGCCGCTTATGACGCAAAGACCCTCAACGAGTTGTGGAGCTTCAACGTCGGAAGCCCGATCCAGGCTCCTCCGATGAGCTATTCGGTAAACGGCAAACAGTATGTCGCGATTCTGGTGGGGGCTCGCATGTGGCCTTACATCATCCAGAACGCGCCGGAGCTAAAAAACCAGACGACAGCTTCCATGCTGTATGTGTTCAGCCTGTAGGCGGTCGACGAGATCGGCGGTGCCGCTTGCACTCATGACACACGGGGGTCGTCGCCGGGCTTGTCCCGGCGATCTCGAATGTCAAGGCAGAGTGACAGCAATCGGGGTGGCCGGGACAAGCCCGGCCACGACCCAAGCAGACGGCAGGTGGTTCACCATAACCGAGACCTGCTCATGGGACGTTGCGCCGGCGCGCCGCGTTGACGCCTCGGGCATGCCAAGTCTACGGTTAAGAATACTGTCATTTCAGCGCGGGGACATTAATCGCCCGCCGAAAGGGAGGAAAAGTCAATGAGTGCCAAATCTTTTGCCGGCGTCCTGGTCGGCTCACTGTTGATGGCCACGGCGCTCACGCCGGTGCGTGCAGCCGATATGTCCAACGATCGCGCCCTCAATCCGCAGCGCGAGCCGCAGAACTGGATCCTCCATCACGGCAACTACCAGGGTCATCGATTCTCGCTGCTCAAAGAAATCAACACCGACACGGTGAAGAACCTGAAGCCGGCATTCACGGTCGCGCTCAGCGGCTTTCAAAGCGGTGGGCGATATGCGCATGGCAATCTGGAGGCAACCCCGCTGGTCGAGGACGGCATTATGTACGTGCCGGACGGCTGGGGCTCGGTCTATGCCATCGATCTGACGGCCGGCAAGAAGGGCGCCATCAAGTGGAAGATGGACCCCGGCACTGACCGAGCCTGGGCCGGGGACGTCGCGTGCTGCGGCGTCAACAATCGTGGCGTCGCGCTGTGGAAAGACAAGGTCATCTCCATCGCGCTTGACGGCCGCATGTTTGCTATCAACAAGCAGACCGGCGAAGCGGTGTGGGAACGCAAGATCGCCGACCCGGCCATCGGCGAAGTCCTGACAATCGCGCCGCTCGTCATCCGCGATCTCGCGATCGTGGGCACCGCCGGCGGAGAATTCGGCATCCGCGGCTTCATCGAAGCCACCGACCTCAACACCGGCAAGGCGGCATGGCGCACCTACACGATCCCTGGTGCCGGCGAACCCGGCAACGAAACCTGGAAGGACGGCAACGAGCGCTGGAAGCACGGCGGCGCGTCGGTGTGGGAAACCGCGACCTACGATCCGGAAAGCGACACGTTCTACCAGGGCATCGGCAATGCGGGCCCCGACTGGGACCCCGAATACCGGCCCGGCGACAACAAATGGGCCGCGAGCGTGCTCGCGATGAACCCGAGCGACGGCAAGATCAAGTGGGGCTTCCAGTACACGCCGAACGATCCCTACGACTACGACGAAATCTCGGAGCACCCGATCATCAACGCCAAGGTCAATGGCGAGGATCGCAAGCTCGTCGTGCACGCCGCCCGCAACGGCTTCTTCTATGCGCTGGATCGCACCAACGGCTCGTTCATTGCCGGCAAACAGTATGTGGATCAATTGAACTGGACGCCGGGCCTCGATCCGAAGACCGGCAAGCCGGTCAACTACAATCCCAATGCGGAAGTGCAGATCTATGCTGAAGGCAGCCACGGCACGCGCGCCAAGCCGAAGGGCGAGAAGCTGTGCCCGGCGCATTTCGGCGGCAAGAACTGGGAACCGACCGCCTACAATCCGGAGCTTGGTCTCCTCTTCATTCCCTCGATCGAAGGCTGCAACTACATCGAGACCGTCGAGCAGAAGGACATGGAGGACCAGGGCGGTCCGGCAAAGTGGCGCGAGCGGTTTACCGGCGGCGCCCCAAAGACGCCGGATCGCCTCTACGGAAGTCTCAAGGCGGTCGATCCGACGACAGGCGAGACCAAGGCGTCCCTGAAACTCGAATATCCAAACTATTCGGGCGCGCTCGCGACTGCCGGAAACCTGGTGTTTCTGGGCCATGCCGATGGCACCTTCTCGGCTTACGATGCCAAGACCCTCAAGGAGGTGTGGAACTTCAATGTTGGCACCGGCATCAATGCACCGCCGATCAGCTATGCGGTGAATGGCGAGCAGTACATCGCGGTTCTGGCCGGCTCGCGGCAGTCGCCTGCCATCATGTCGTTGTCGCCTGAGCTTAAGAATACGTCGACCGCTTCCATGCTGTACGTGTTCAGCTTGTAAGATCGTGGGGAGAATTGGATGAAGACCAAAGCTTTTGCCGGCGCCCTCGCAGGCTCGCTGCTGATCGCCACAGCGCTCACGCCAGCGCGCGCTGCCGACGTGACCAACGAGCGCCTTCTCAACCCGCAGCGCGAGCCGCAGAATTGGCTGCTCCATCACGGCAATTACCAAGGCCACCGCTTCTCGCTGCTCAACGAGATCAATACCGACACCGTCAAGAACATGCGGCTCGCGTTCTCGGTCGCGTTGGGCGGCTTCCAGAGCGGCGGGCGCTATGCGCACGGCGCGCTCGAAGCGACGCCGATCGTCGAGGACGGCATCATGTACGTGCCGGACGGATGGGGGTCGGTCTACGCGATCGACGTCACGACCGGAAAAAAGGGCGTCTTCAAATGGAAGATGGATCCTGGCACCGACCGTGCATGGGCGGGTGACGTCGCCTGCTGCGGCGTTAACAATCGCGGCGTCGCGCTGTGGAAGGATAAGGTGATTTCCATCGCCCTCGATGGCCGTATGTTTGCCATCAACAAGGGAACCGGCGAAGTCGTCTGGGAACGCAAGATCGCCGAACCCGCCATCGGGGAAACGCTGACCATCGCGCCTCTCATCATCCGCGATCTTGCCATCGTGGGCGCCGCCGGCGGCGAATTCGGTATACGTGGCTATATCGAGGCAACCGACCTCAATACCGGCAAGATGGCCTGGCGCACCTATACGATTCCTGGTACCGGCGAGCCCGGCAACGAAACCTGGAAGGACGGCAAGGATCGCTGGAAGCACGGCGGCGGTTCGATCTGGGAGACCGCCACTTACGATCCGGAGACCGATACGTTCTATCAGGGCATCGGCAACGCCGGGCCGGACTACGACATTCAGTATCGCCCCGGCGACAACAAATGGGCGGCGAGCGTGCTCGCCATCGGCCCGAATGACGGCAAGATCAAGTGGGGCTTTCAGTACACCCCGCAAGACCCTTACGACTACGACGAAATTTCCGAGCACCCGATCATCAATGCCAAGGTCAACGGCGAGGATCGCAAGCTCGTGGTTCACGCCGCCCGCAACGGGTTTTTCTATGCGCTCGACCGCATCAACGGCTCCTTCATCACCGGCAAGCAGTATGTGGACGAGTTGAACTGGACGCCCGGCCTTGATCCCAAGACCGGCCGGCCGCTCAACTATGATCCCAACACCGACATCCAGATCTACGCGCCGGGTTCGCACGGCATGCGCGGCCAGCCTTCGGTCCGCACGTGCCCCACCAACGTCGGCGGCAAGAACTGGGAGCCATCCGCCTATAATCCGCAACTGGGCCTGCTGTTCATCCCTTCCATCGAGGGCTGCAACACGATCGAGACGCTCGAGCAGAAAGACATGGCCGACCAGGACGGTCCGGCAAAGTGGCGCGAGCGGTTTACCGGCGGCAGTGCCAAGACCGTTCAGCGGCTCTACGGGAGCCTCAAAGCCGTCGATCCGGTAACGGGCGAAACCAAAGCGTCGCTGAAGATGACATACCCGAACTACGGCGGCGCACTTGCAACCGCCGGCAACCTCGTATTCCTCGGCGAACCCGACGGCACGTTCGGGGCCTATGACGCGAAGTCGCTACAGCAGCTATGGAGCTTCAGCACCGGCACCGGCATCAATGCGCCGCCCATAGCCTATTCGGTGAATGGCAAACAGTACATCGCGGTGCTGGCAGGCTCGCGGCAGAACGTCAACATCTACGGGCTGGCGCCGGAGATCAAGAACATGGCGCCGGCCTCCATGCTGTATGTGTTCGCCCTATAAGGAGCGGCCTCCTTTACCTCTCCCCGCTTGCGGGGAGAGGTTGGAATGAGCGCGTCCTTCGCGCTCATTCCGGGCGAGGGGCCCCGCCACGAGTTCTGAGTTTGGAGGCTGCGTTTGTGGAGAGGCCCCTCACCCGACCCCCTCCCCGCAAGCGGGAGAGGGAGAAGCAACGGCGCGGCGTGATGATCTCTTTGTTTCATAGGAACGCGCTCCGAAGGTGCTCAGTTTTCGCTATCCTTTAACGCTCTCAAGGTGCTCGTTAACATGAGACTTCAGATGAACACCGTAACGGGACGTCGCCACATCCGATCAGCGGCCGTCCTCGTGATCCTCGCGCTTTACGCTCCCATTGATGCTGTTGCGCAAACGCAATCCAGTGCCGAAGAGGCGCGCCTCATTGAATTCGGCAAGGAAATCTTCAAGAGCAAGGCGGTTTGCCAGTACTGCCATAAATGGGATGCCTCAGGCGATCAGGGTTATGGCGGCAATGCGTTGTCGCTGCGCGCCACTCAGCTCACGCCCGAACAGCTTACCGAAGTGGTGAAATGCGGCCGGCCCGCTACAGGCATGCCCTACCATGACCGCTTCGCCTATACGGACAAGCGCTGTTATGGCTATACGCGCGAAGAAATGGGCAAGGACATGCCTCCCGCCGGCAACGACTTCCTATCGAACCGCGAGGTCGAGGCCGTAGTGAAATATCTGTTCGCCAAGGATGTCGGGAAAGGCCCCGCCACCTACGAAGATTGCGTCGATTTCTGGGGCAAGGACACCAAGCAGTGCGATCCCATGAAGAAGTAGTGAGCTGTAGGGTGAGCAAAGGCGCTTTCTTACCTCGCCCCGCTTGCGGGGAGAGGTCGGAATTTGCGCACTTCGCGCAAATTCCGGGTGAGGGGACCTTGCTGCGAGTCCGAGCTTGTGGAGAGGCCCCCTCACCCCGACCCTCTCCCCGCAAGCGGGGAGAGGGAGCAGTCATGGTGCTTGCCGCACTGGCAGCGCTCTCCATCGCAACGACCGCCCACGCCCAACCGCGCCGCGATCCCGGAGAGATCCACGGCCTCAAGCTCGGCCTCAAGGCCAATGAGATGTCGACCGATACCTTCGGCGACCTGGCCTGCGGCAGCAACGGCGGGCCACCGCGACAGGCGATCGACGACTGGTCGGAATTCCGCAAGTGCCGGCCGGAGCCGAGCGGGCTCTACGAAGTCAACGTGCGCTTCGATGATCAGCTTGAATATATCAGCCGCGCCATCGACGACCCGTTATACGCCCAAGGCCGCGTCGGCACGCGGGTGGCGGGGCATCCGGTGATCCTGTCGGTACTGTTCGACAAGGACGGCGTGCTGCGTGGGATTCGCATGATCAGTGATCCGCGCGGGTCGATCATGGAACGTCGCATGGCGCACATGCTGCGCCTCGCCATCATCAACCGCTATGAGCCCGACGGCTGGAATTGCACCGATTTCCCGCCGGCACCGGGAGAGACTCCGGTCGGCGGCGGCGTGTTCATCAAGCAAAGCTGCGACAAGCGGACGGCCGAGCGCGACCTTCACGTAGAAGCGCGTTTCCTGCGCAAACCAGGCCAAAGCGACGTCAATCCCGCCACCGGCGAACCCACGACCGGCCAGTTCGAGAGCTGGACACGCTTCGAGCTGATGGATCCGAACTACAAGAAACCGTGAACGCGCGCCGGCTCCGGTGCGCATCTCAACATGGATGTTCGATCATGAAATACCTTGTCGTCCTGCTCGCATTCGCGGCGGCCGTCATGGCATCGCCCGCCCACGCCGTCTGCTCGTCGTGCAACATCCAGACCAAGGCCCCCTCCGCCACCCAGCCCGGCAAATTCGATTACCGCGTCAGTTGCATCATCGACGAGAGCGGCGATGAGGTGAACACCGCTGTAACGGCCGCAACCGACGAAGAGGCAATCGAACTCACCAAGAAGAAGGGATGTTGACGCCGGACGAGTGTAGCCCGGATTGAGCGCAGCGAAATCCGGGGCCGGTCGTCATTTTGGCATTGCCAATCCCGGATTTCGCTACGCTCAATCCGGGCTACAGATCTGATTACTGACTCCTGCCCCGCCCAAATCGCTCGCGGAATTCCCGCAGCATCCGGAAGGCGTCGCGCCGCTGCGCGTCCTCGGTTAGCGACTCCAGCGCCGCATCGCGGCATATCTGTGCCTCCGCCTGCCCATTATCCTGGGCAAGTTCGCACCACGCATAAGCGGTGGCATAGCTCTGCGGCACACCCAGGCCAAAGAAATAAAGGCTCCCCAGCATCATCTGGCCTTCTGCCTGACCTTGCTCTGCAGCCTTGCGCAACCAGAATGCCGCCTGGGCATCGTCAGTCTTCACCCCGAGGCCGCGGTGATACATAAAACCGATGCCGGCCTGGGAGCGCGCATCATTGCCATCGGCGAGCGGACGCCAAAGCCGCATCGCAGCGGCGAAATCACCGCTGTTGAAGGCCGACAGCCCGGTCCGGAAATCCTCCTCGGGAGAGCCCGCGGTTGCTGGCGAAGTCGCGAATATGCACCACGCAACCGCAGCTGCGAGATAACGCGTAAGGAGGTTCACGGACCGGTTTTCCCTGCAGTCGATCGAGACGCCAGGATAACGCATCGACGGCCTTTCCGCCCCCTTTACGTGATTGCGGGATGCGCCGCGATCGTCACCGCCGTCCCGTCCGGTCGGGTAAGGATCGCGCGCGTCTCCGGATAGGCCGCGAGCAGCGCCGCTGCGCGCTCCTCGCCGGCGACGCAGATGGCGGTCGACAGCCCGTTCGCGGTGGTCGCCCGCGGTCCGATCACCGCCACATCGACGAGGCTGTTGGCGCTCGCGCCGGTATGCGGATCGAAAATGTGATGGAAGCGACCGGTCGGCTCAAAGGTGGTGCCGTAGCCGCCCGATACCGCAAGCGCCATGTCCTCAAGTTCGATCGTGCGGGCGATGCCGTCAGCCATGCCGTTGCGGACGCCGATCCGCCACGGGTGGCCGTCCGGACGGCGGCCAAGGGTGCGGAACTCGCCGAGGTCGACTACAGCGCTGGTGAAACCTTCGTTGCGCAGAAGATCGGCGATTGCGTCAGTGATAAAACCTTGCGCGATGCTGTTGAGCGTGATGCCCATGCCGGCGCGCGCGAAGCCGATGCGAGCGGCTCCGACGTCGATCTTTTGGAAATCCACGAGATCGTGTGCCGCATCGCGGGCGCGGGCCACGATATCCGGCTGGATATCGCTATGCGACCAGAAATGCGCCTCATACAGCCGCCACAGCGGCTGCACCGAGATGTCGAAGGCACCTTCGCTCAGCAGACTGAAGCGGCGGCTCTCCTCGACGAGCCTGCGCAGCTCCGGCGACGGCTTATCCAAGGTGCCTGCTGCGTTGAGGCGCGAGATTTCGCTGTCCTTCCGGTAGAGGCTGAAGATGCTCTCGTATCGGGCAATCTCGCCGCGGACCCGCAGGATCGTGCGCTGCGCCAGCGCAGCATCGGCGTGCCACAGCGTGAGCTCCGATAGCGCGCCCAGCACCTCGCCCTGCCAACCAAACAATTGCGCGGACGGCGCAGTGGCACGCACCGCGGCAATCATCAGCGGCAGTCCGACCGCAGCCGCGCAGATGCGGATGACACGGCGGCGTGTCAGCAAAGGAATGTCTTCTCCCTCCCCACAAGGGGGCGGGGAGCAGAGAGAACGTCGAACCTTCATTCTGTCACGCATCTGTCACCATCGCAGCAATCGGATCACCAGGCCTTGCGTCGCGGCGCCTGGCGGCCTGCACCAGCGGCGGACAGCGCTTATCGTCGTAATATTCGACTTGGCAATCCAGGCACTGAAAGCATTCCGCAGTGATGATCTTACCGGTCGGTGCGATCGCCCGCACCGGACACGACCGTTCGCACAAATGGCACGGACTGCCGCATTCGGGACGACGCTTGAGCAGATTGAGCAAATGCAGCCGGTCAAGAAACGCGAGCACGCCACCGAGTGGACACAGGAAGCGGCAGTAGGCCCGCTCAGAGAACAGCCCGATTGCCAGCAGCGCACCCGCATAGAGCACGTAAGGCCAAGCGCGCGTGAACTTTGAAGTGATCGCAGTCTTGAACGGCTCGATCTCAAGCGTCGCCCCCGAAGGGTCGATCTGCGTCATCACCAACACCAGCACGGCTATGGCCGCGATATACTTGCCCATCCATAGGCGCTTCTCCACCGCGACCGGCGGATTCCATTGCGGCACACGGAGTGCGCGGGACAATTGGCCGAGTAGCTCCTGCAGCGCCCCGAACGGACACAGCCAGCCGCAGAATACGCCGCGTCCGATCAACAGCACTGAGAGGAGCGTGTACCCGGCGATGATGACCATCAGGGGCTCGGCAAGGTAGAACCCGATATCGAAGTGGTTGAACGGGGCCATCATGTAGTTCATGACGTTGACGATCGACAGCTGCACGCCGGCGATCCAGCCAAGCCACACCAGAACAACCAGCAGAAATCCATTGCGCACCAGTCGATGGGCAAGCCGAAAGCGCGCCAGCGGCGCCTGGAATATGAAGATCAGCGTAAGGACCGAGAGCAGCACGATCAGAATCGCAACATTCACCCGGGCGTCGCTCCAGGCCTCGACCCAGGCGGGGACCGGAGTATCGAGCTCCAGGGGCAGCTGAAACGCGCTGTCCTTACTGTCGCCGGCAGCTGCTTGAACACGCGTTTGATCGGCGGCCACAGCCTGGGTGCGACGCTCGCTGGACGAATCATCGGGCTTGGTAAGGGCCTGTACGTCCGGGACCTTGTAGTCGAGCCCGAACGCGACTGTTACGGACGGATCGTCCGCGCCGTTAACGAGGAGTTCCAGTCGCCACGGCTTTGAGGGGTCGAAGCCCGAATTGGGGGATAGCGCAAACAACGCGGCATCTTCCATCCCCCGGATGCCCTCGGCAAAAGGGTTGGTCCATTGATAGTCATCTTGGACGAAACCAAAGGTCTGCCCATCTTGAACAACCCGCAGCCGATCGAAACGGTGACCGGTGGCATTCTGAGTGAAGTTATAGCCGAGAAAATTGTAGCGCCCCCCGGAAGCGATGAAGATCGCCTGCGCGCCGGGCGGCAGCTTGTTCTTGTATTCGTCGAAATTCAGCATGCCGATCAGATTGCCGCCGATGGCGGGTAACGTGAACAGCGCCGTAGCGAATTCGATGTAGAGATCGTCGGCTTTGCCGAGCGGCACGTCGAGTCTGATACCGGACGCACCTGCCTGGGCGAGAGCCGCCGCAACCTCACCCGAGGTTACGCGTCTGCGCACCACCGCGCCCTTGGCGAGAAGTGCGTCCCAGGACATCCGGCTGAAGCTATCGGCATCGGGCGCCGGAGCCGTCGCGGCGGTGCCGGTCGTGGGGGGCCGCGCGAGGCGCGGACGCAGCACCAGCCCGGCCGTGATGCTAACGGCCGCGCGCATGGCGCGTGTGCTGATAGTCGCCCCTGCGACGAAGTCTGGCGGCAGCAAGTTGGCGCCGCCGCGCAGCGGCCTGCCCGCTTCACGGGCCAGAAAGGTATCGAGCAAGCGCTGGCGCTGAGTGTCGTGAACGATATAGGGCTCGTTGTGGAACACCACCTTGGCCCCGGTAATCCGGCCTTCGAGATCGACGCCGGCGATCACGTCGAACGGCGTTGTCGAATAACCCGGAGCTGCGATGATATCGAGGGTCGAAAAGATGTAGGCGACCGCCTTGTCGCCCTTGTACACCGCAATCGCCGGCGGTGAGCCCTCCTCGGGCCCCAGCCGCTCAGCGCCGCCAGGATAGACCACCGCCATGACTTCGGGCGTGAGCCGCTCCCGCAACTTGCCTTTTTCCGCGGATGCGGGAGAGGCAAGGGCGAGCGCGAGAAGAACGAGACAAGTGAAACGGAGAAGAACGAAACCTGTTGTTCTTCCCTCCCCCGCTTGCGGGGGAGGGTTAGGAAGGGGGCTCTTGCAGCGAGTCCGTACCGTGGAGTTTCCCCTCCCCAACCCTCCCCCGCAAACGGGGGAGGGAGCAGCGACAACGTGCCGTCCGAAAAAGCTGCGCCTCAAAAACCTCGGCATCATTCCTGGCGCTTCCCGTCCGGCATGATGGCGGCGTCGAAATTGGCGCCTTCGGTCAATGCGTCCGTCAGGATCGCGTTCCTCAGATTTGCGCCTTCGAAGCTTGTGCCGCGCAAATCGGCGCCGTGCAGATTGGCGCCGAACAGGTCGACGCCGGCAAAGCTCGCGCCACGCAGATCGGCACCGTAAAGGTCCGCCTCAACCATATCGGAGAGGGTAAAATCGACGCCACGTAGATCCATCTCGCGCATCTTCTGCCCGTCGAGCTTGGCGCTGCGCACATTCGCGCCGGCGAACTTGGCGCCTGCCAGCCGCGCACCGCGTAGATCGGTACCGGCCAGCACGGCGCCTTCCAGATTGGCCTGGTTTAGGCGCGCCTGGCCAAGCCGGGCATTCATAAGCTTGGCGCCGGCAAGGTTTGCGCTCGACAGGTCGGCCTCGAACAACAGCGCGCCGGTCATGTCGGCGCCCTGGAAATCCGCCCATTTGGCATCGATCCGGTTGAGGTCCGCGTCGACCAGCTTCGCGCCGGACAAGTCGGCACGCTGCAGCGTGCTGCGAAACAGTGTCGCCTCGGTGAGATCGGCATTCTTCAGGACCACGCGATCGAGCTTTGCGCGCCGGAAGTCGCGCCCCTTGAGATCACGCCCGGACAGATCGCATGCGATGCAGGCTTTCACCGCGCTGGACAGAAATGCATCGATCTCGGCAGCGAATGCGGATGCCACACCGATCCCCGCACATGTGCTTGCCAATATGAACCAAACTAGCTTGCCGGCGCTTTTGCCAGCCATCATCAGTCTTCCTGCGCTATCCGTCTATCGCACTATATCAGGAAATCAGGCGGACGCGCGCTCCCCGACAGCTTCGGGCTTGGATTCCGGTTCAGGGGTCGGCTTGACGCTCGGCAATGTCTCCAGCCATTTGATGATGGAGGTGTGGTCGGCACCGTAGCCGAGCTTCTTCTCGGCGGCATTCCAGGCCGCCAAGGTTGCGTTGATCAGGGGCGAGCAGGTGTCGGTTGCGGCGGCTAGTCGTGCAGCCAAGTCCAGATTGCGCCGCACAAGTCCCAACTGCACACCTGTTTCGAACCGCCGTGTGACCACCTCTTGCCGCAGGGTATCGTCGAGACCGCCGCCGCCGAGCTGGTCAGCGAGATCGAGCACTGTGGCCGGCTCGAAACCGAAGCGCTGGCCCAGCCGGATCGCCTCGCTCGCGGCCAACAGCCGCGCGGCGCGCAAATAATCGGCAATCGCGCTGGCAGCCTGGGCTGCCCCCGCGGCGTCGGCACGAAGTATCTTTGCCGCGATGGTCTCAAGCACCGGACGGCAGCTCTCTACCGCCGCTTCGGGGCCGCCGACCACGAGCGTGAGCTTACCTTCCTTGGCTTGCGTCGGCGTACCGAACGCTGGCGCAGCCACGAGGTCGACGCCCCCTGTCGCCAACTCCCTGGCAATGTTCACGGTCTCGACCGGATCGGTGTTGCCGAGATCAAGCAGGATACCGCCTGCTGCAAAGCCCTGAGCCAAGCCTTCCCAGCCGAAACAGACTTCGCACAGTTCGGCCGCCGATGGAAGCACTGCGATAACGATATCGCAGCTCTGCGCCATCATTTTTGGCGACCCGGTCGCCATGCCCCCGTAATCGTTGGTGAACAGGCGCGTCGCGACATCGGCAATATCGTAGATCTGAAGCGTGTGGTGGCCCGACCACAGCAGCCGCAACGCGACCCGTGATCCGAAGGCACCAATTCCGATCACGCCTATCTTGAGCTGGCTCATCCTGACGCTCCCGTTCCGAGCGGATCCCCTGGAGCTGGTCATTCCGGGGCGCCACCGTCAGGTGGCGAGCCCGGAATCCATGACCACAGGTCGAGGATTATGGATTCCGGGCTCGCCGCTTCGCGGCGCCCCGGAATGACAATGCAATGAACGTAGCACTCTAGGTGCCTGCTGGAAACGATGAAGCCGCAGAGATCAGCCGCCACTGATTTTCAATGCTTCATCGAGAAGAAAGAGATCGGTCAGAAGCGTGCGCAGATGAATTGAGGCGTTGAGGTTGTCGACGATCTGGGAACCAATGGCACGCTGCCCCAGCACGAAACGCATGGCCGTGCGGGCGCGAGCCGCATCCTGACGAACCATCTCGACGAACGCGGCTTGGTCATCACCTCCGCCGTTCGGTGGCGCCATGGCGGCAATGATCGCAAGCCCCGCCTCGGCGCGCCCGAGATAGTCGCGGATACCGTCGTCACCTCGCGCGTCACGTCCCCGGCCTTGCGCCGCATAGGCGAGCATAAATTCATAAGTCTCCTCGACGGCGTCGATCGCGTCGGCGAGCGTCTTCGGTTCATCAGTCATCGCTACGATCTTCCGATTGGGATTGGGCGCTTCGTGTGTAGGATGGGTTGAGCGAAGCGAAACCCATCGACCACCGGGCCGCGAGGGAACGCACCAGATGGGTTTCGCTGCGCTCAACCCATCCTACGTTGGCCACGAAGCTAACGCGCATCGGCGGCCCAGCGCGTTTTGTCGTGATGCTCTTCATATTCGCGACGCGTGATCCAGCCGCGGAACATGGAGCGCGTGAGCCGCCATTCGTCAGGACGGAGCGCGAAATAGATGTGGACCATCACCATGGTGATCAGCGCCATTGCGGCGAAGCCATGCACCACGTAGATCCATCCCCATTGATAATCGGCCAGCACATACGGGTTGCGGCGCCACAGCGGCGTGTCGATCTTGAGCAGCATCAATAGACCTGTAATGACGATCGACAAGACCAGGACGGCGATGCCGGCGTGATAAAGCTTCTGCAGGCCGTTGTATTTGCCCGGCAGCGCCGGCTCGGCGCCTTTGCCGCCCAGCGCCCGGGCGACGCGACGCCAGCCGTTGCGGATATCGGCACCGTCGATCATCATGGCCCAGAAATCCTGCCAGATCACGGCGCGCACGATGTGAATGAGCACCAGCGCGGAAAGCGCAACGCCGGTGGTCCAATGCAGACCCAGCCACTCGAACTTGTAGCCGATGATCGGCAGGAAGGCGGTCGCCAGCAAGGTCAGCACACACGCCGCCATCAGCCAGTGATAGATACGGTCTACCAGGAGATGACGCCTGACCCGACCCGATGCCGATTCCGCCACGGACATATTGGCGTGCAAAACCGTCATTTCTGCGCTTGCCTATGTTGTTGGTTATCCGCAGCGCTTTATTGGCACGCCACTACGCCCGATCGACGCGCCGTGATGTCAGGGCCTTGAGCACCGCGTGCAGCACAATGATCACGGCGCCGGCGACCGCAAACCATTTCAATAGGTCCCACGAAGCGCCGATCAACACGTCGCTGCCGCCGTAGATGGAGGTGGAGTAGCGAAAAAGCTGCATCGCCATGCTCAGATGCACATCTGCAGGGCGGGTTAGCAGAAGGCGTAACCCGCCGCACCCGACGGATTACGCCGCTCCAGCGGATTACGCCGCGCTAATCTGCCCTATCTCTGGTCACGCTCTTGCGTCGCGTACGGCACGCGTCACCAGGTTGGCCATCAACGGGATCTTGAACTGGTTGTAGTTCAAGGGCGAGGCGCCGCGGGTCGCCGACTGCCCAGCAAGCTTGGCGATATCCTCGCCGGGCGGCTTGCCCTTGACGATGCCTTCCACCGCCGTGAGCCGCCGCGGTACCGCGCTGACTCCGCCGCAGGCGATGCGGCAACTCTCGATCACGCCGTTCTTGACCGACATCGCCGCTGCCACATTGACGAGCGGGAAGTCCCACGTATTCCGGTCGGCGACCTTCTCGAAATAGAAGTGGGCACCGGCCCAGGTGTTGGGAATCCGGATCGCGGTCAGGATTTCATCATGCGCCATTGAGGTCATCCGGGTGATGTCGATCTTGGGGCCGATGAAGAATTCATCGGTAGCGATGACGCGCTCACCCTTGGCGCTCTTGATCACGAACTTGGCATCGAGCGCGACCAGGGCCGGCGCCGTATCGGACTGCGACACGGCCACGCAACGATCGCTCTCGAACAGCGCGTGCTCGCGGTTGACGCCCTGCGGCGTGTCGGCAAAGCACGTGTTGCCGCCGGCCCGGTAGCATGGCAGGCCGGCCCGATAATACCAGCAGCGCGCGTCTTGCGATGCGTTGCCGCCGATCGTGCCGGCGTTGCGGATCTGCGGGCTTGCCACCTTGCCCGCTGCATCCGCGAGCAGCCGGTACTTCGCCCTGATCACCGGGTTGCGCTCGATCTCGGTGAGCGTGGTGAGCGCACCGATTTCGATGCCGTCCGCGGTCTCGCGAATGCCCTTCATCTCCGTGATGCCGGAAAGGTCGATGACGGCCTTCGGCTTTTTGGCGCGCTCCTTGAACCACGACAGGCTGTCGTAGCCGCCCGCCATCTTCCAGCTATCCTTGCCGTAGCGGTCGAGCAGCGCGAAAGCATCCCTGAGCTGTGTCGGTTGGAACAGCTCG
>Ga0066903_100000791_pt1 | contig 21330 bp, 26 predicted proteins | sample PanSoiMetaGPlot1_FD_67491 | JGI IMG/M metagenome (GOLD analysis project Ga0066903, IMG submission 67491) | Tropical forest soil microbial communities from Panama analyzed to predict greenhouse gas emissions - Panama Soil - Plot 1 (version 2) | ecosystem: Environmental > Terrestrial > Soil >... | reverse complement strand
CGCACTTTGATGTTCGCGGGTTTCAGATCGCGATGGATGATCCCTTGTTCGTGCGCAGCTTCGAGCGCCTCCGCGATCTGTTTGGCGATTGGCAATGCTTCACCAAGGAGAATCGGTCCCTTCCGATCTGCCAGCGTCGGTCCTTCGACGAGTTCGAGCACTAGCGCGTGAGTGCTGCCGCTGTCTTCGAAGCCGTAGATTGCGGCGATGTTCGGATGATTGAGCGAGGCGAGCACCTGGGCTTCGCGCCGGAAGCGCGCAATGCGATCGCCGTCGAGCGCGATCGCCTCTGGCAGGATTTTCAGCGCGACATCGCGATTGAGTTTCGTGTCGTGGGCACGATAGACCTCGCCCATGCCGCCCGCGCCAAGAGGCGCGACGATTTCATACGGGCCGACGTGGGTCCCTGGTGTGAGCGTCACGTTCTACTTCACCGGTACGCGCTGCTTCAGTTCCTCGAACCAGTTGAGAACGACCGTGATTGGTACGTTCGTTCGTTGGCTCGCCGAATAGATCAAAAACCTCTGACCGTCCGGGCTGACGTCGTACGCGGTGCTGTTGCGAACCCCGATGGAGGAAATCGGCGTCTGGAACAGTTCGTGAGGGATACCGACAACCGCTGTGCTGGGATTCACGTCGGCCGCCATCATCTTCCAATCGAGGGACAGGAAGAACAATTCCTTGCCATCTCGCCGCCACATCGGCCAGACGCCGCCGTTGACCGAGACAGGCCGCTTGCCTGTCGCCGGCGGCATCGGCTGAACGTAGAGGTCTGTACGTCCCGACTCAGTGGACGAGAAGGCAATCAATCGCCCGTCCGGCGAGATCGCGCCTGACGTCGATGCGCCGTTGACAGAGCCAACCGGAACAGACTGCTTGTCGCCCGTGACTGAAAGCAGAAACAAGCGAGGTCCGTTGCCTTCAGATCGACCACGGTAGAGCAAGTACTTTCCATCCGACGACCAGGACAGTGGAGAGCCATCCTTTGGAGTCAACAGACGTTCCTGGCCATTGCCGTTCACATCCATTTCGTAAATCCCGGTCTTGGCAGAACGAGTGTAGTAGGCAATCCGCTTTCCATCGGGAGACCAGGACGGAGCTGTGGAAAGACCGCTGGAAAACGTCAATCGGGTTCCCGATCCACGGACAAGATCCGTGATCCAGATGTCACTCGAGGAGGCGGAGCGCTTTTGCACCGCCACGAACTGTCCGTCAGGCGACAGCGCCGGGGATTCGCCGATCGCCACCTGTGGAAGTTCTCGTACCCGTTGCCCCGATCGGTCGTACCACGCCACCTCTCCTGAGACTCCGACGTCAGTCTGGTACGCCAACATGCCTATCGAAGAGGCACCAACCGTCGGCAAGTCGTCGGGATTCGCGACCCGTCCGATGTTGTTGACCACCACAACGCCGTTCCCCAGTACGGTTCCAGATCGTTCGTCGAACTCCTGAGCCCACAGGTCGGATTCGCGCATGTACAGCAGGTAGGTCTTTCCGCCGGGCGTGCGAGCTACGATCGGCGCGCTGCGGCTGTCCGGCATGACCACTCTTCGTTCGGACGATCCCAAGGTCGCCATGTCGATCGAACCGTGATCGTCTTGGAAATTCACGCGCAACAGGAATCGCTTGCCGTCGGAGAGAAACAGAGGAAATCCGATGCCCTGCTCGCGCCGCTTTTCATCAGGAAAAGTGACAACTGTCGGACGACCTCCATCGGCAGACATCTGGTTGATCGACGTTCGTGCGGTGAAGAGAATCGTGCCGTCCCGGTTCCACGTCCCATGCCATGGAGCCGTGACATCGGTCAGCGCGTGGATGGCTCCACTCGCGAGATCGATCCGCCGCAGTTGTGATTGGGAGGAGCGAGCTGTTGTGGCAAACGCCAACGACCGCCCGTCCGGCGACCAGAAGGGATGCAGCCCGTTTTCGGTACCAGGCAGAACCCGCGATTGCGTCGCATCCAGCGAACGAACGTGAATGCGAGTGACACGGTCCGGCCCTGTGACCGTGTACGCGAGTGTCCGTCCATCGGGTGAAAAGGCCGGCGTTCCGGGCGGCAGCGTGCTCCCTTCGGGCGCGTGAATCTCGAGGCGTACCACGTCGAGGGACGGCGTCGGGCGCAGAACAGTCCAGCCCAGCGCGACCACGGCGACCAGCACACCCATTGCGGCAATGGTTGGCCACAGCCACTCGCGTCGTGGCGGCACCGTGTGCGTCGACTGTTCTGCGCCAGGATTAGCGAGATGTCCTTCAATCGTGATGCGCGCCTCGCCGATGGCTTGAAGGCGTTGACGCGGGTCCTTCACCAGACACCGCCGCAGCAGCGTCTGAACAGCGATTGGGACGCTTGAGGCCAACGCCGCCCAGTCCGGCTCACGGTCAATGATCCGTGCGAGGACGTGAGGGATGTCTTCGCCCGGAAACGGCGGGCTCCCGCTCAACATCTCGAAGAGCACGGCGCCGAACGCCCAGATGTCGGCGCGTCGATCGACCGTCTTGCCACGCGCCTGCTCCGGCGCCATGTACGCGGCCGTTCCGAGGATGATCCCTGCGACAGTCGCGTGCATCGAAATAGTCGGCGAGATGGTCGCAGTACCGACGGAAGACGTCGGGTCCGTCGCCTTCGCCAGACCGAAGTCGAGCACCTTGACGGTGCGGTCCGGGCGCAGTTTGATATTCGCGGGCTTCAGATCGCGGTGGATGATTCCTTGCTCATGGGCTGCTTCAAGTGCCTCGGCGATCTGCCTAGCAATGGGCAGCGCGTCATCGAGCGGAACTGGACCCTGTGCGATCCGGTCGGCGAGGGTGGGGCCGTCCACGAGTTCGAGGACGAGCGCGTGGATGCCGCTGGACTCCTCGAAGCCATAGATCGCGCCGATGTGGGGGTGATTCAGGGAGGCGAGCACCTGCGCTTCCCGTTTGAACCGGGCAAGCCGATCAGCATCGAGCGCGAACGCCTCGGGCAGGATCTTGAGGGCGACCTCCCGGTTGAGTTTGGTGTCGCGGGCTCTCCACACTTCGCCCATGCCGCCAGCACCGAGCGGCGACACCACTTCGTACGGGCCGAGCCGAGAACCCGCAGCAACCGGCACTTGGAACCGGCTGATTATAGCGGGATGGCGCGCGAGCTCTGACTCGACGAACCTGCCGTGATCTCGGTAGGCGGCCCACACGCTGCGATGCGATCTGCCGGACACCCGTCACTGTTTTGCGCGGGGCCGCACAGGTTCACCTCATGCGCGTGGCTTCAGTTTTGCCGCAGGGGCACACGGAGGGAGCCCCACATGGCGACCATTGCGACGATTGCGTCACCCTTTCGGTGCCGCTGGATTCAACGTGGATCGGAGATGCGGGTGAGCAACTGGTCCTTCGCCGTTTGCGAGCGCGTTCACGACCACCCTCGCGTGGTCAGCGAGCCCGAGTGCGCGCAGTGCCCGCTCTGGGCAGGTCCGGACGATCACCGCGCCGCGAGCGACGGATAGGGTGTCGTTACCAGATGCTCGAACAGCCACGAGTCCGCTTCGGCGGCACGATCGCATGCGGCCAGCAACGCCAATCACCTCATGGCCGGCGTGCTATCACCTGGGTGACCTGAGGTGAAGATGGACCTCTACGTCGTCGTCATTGTCGTACACGTTGCGGCGGCTGCCGGGCTCATGTGCAGCGTGATCACCGAGGCGCTGTTGCGCTCGATGATCCGCAGCGCGCCATCAGCATCTGAACTCGGGATGTGGGTAGCCTTTGAACGCCGGTTGAACGCATCGCATCCGGCCCTCGGTGCCGCTCTGCTCGGCACCGGGATTTACCTCGGCATCTTTGGCTGGTGGTCCACCGCATGGTTCGCGGTTGCCGTCATTCTGTAGGTTGCCTTGCGCGGGCCAGCGTTGGCGGCGCGGGCCAGCGAGCGACGCAGTCCAACTGCGACGCGCTCGAACAGATCGATGTCGCTCCGACGCCGGTCAACCTGCAGCTCACGACGCGCCGCTCGCCGGTCGATCTTTGGCAACTCTGGCCGGGTTGAAGGCGCTGCTCGTTTCATCCTTGTCGTCCTGGCCCGACACGGCTGAGCTGCACGCAAAGGGCTCTCCTGCGTCAGACTGTGCAACTCTAGCTCGTCAATGGGCGTATCCTGTTCCCTTCCGTTACAGGAATGACCCCGAAACGTGTTCGACGGCCTCCCGTCCGCAAGGCTAAGCCCGTCAAGAGGGCCGCCCCGCGAAGTGTCACCCGGGCCGAACTCGATGAGGCGATCCGCGTGTTGCACGAACACATCGGCGAGAGCGTGAACGACCTGCGAAGCGAAGTTCAGGTGATGTGCCGCGAAATTGCCGCTGAGGTGAATCGTCGCGAGTTGCAGACACAATTCGCGCGAATCGCTCAGCTCCAGCAAGAAATCGAGGGAATCAAGAAGCGGATCGGGTGATCGCTTCGTTCCGACACGTTCGACCCAACCCGTTCTTGCGCCGCGCGCGCGAACCGCGCGTTAATTTCGTAAACGACGCTAATGGGGATGACGACGATCACGGCCAGACCGTCGCTCACGATGGGGCTTGGCGTGGCGCCGTCGATCCTCAGCGCGGTCGAGCCACTCAACCGAACGGCCACAGCCGATGCAGTAGAACGATCTACGGCCGAAATGCTCCTCGACCCGGATCATGCGCTTAGCCCCGCAGTCGCTGCACGGGGGCCCAGCAAGACTGTCGGGAATCTGATCCGGCGTCACCATCGACGCGAAAAGGTTGCAAAACGGTCGCCGAACAAGCGTCGCCACGGTCTTTTAGGTGTCGGGTTTCGTTGATCGACGCGCTCGTTCTCTGAACAGGGCGCGTGCGTCGCTCGGCCGTTCGCGTACTGTGATCCACGACTGTCGCCGCGCAGCCTGCCTAACGCGGAGCAACTTCCTCGCCTTCACAGGATGGCTTCCATTCGTGCCCTATAAATCGCGTGGGCCTCGATGGTCCGATTCGATGGCTCGTTCTGACGGAAGCGGTGCGACCGTCAGCTTGCGAGTGTTCTCATCGAGGATCAATTCGACGCGGCAGACGTGGCAGCGGTAGATCGTGTTCGGTCGCGGCGAGTCACCGTCGTGCCGAATCCACGTCTGACAGGCGGGGCGGCTCCACGGCATTCGTGCAGGATTCTAGGACGGCACATTCCAGTCATCGAGCGGCCAATCCATTAGCTGATGGGCCAATAACTTGTATCTCTTGCCGTCAAGACTGTGGCGCAGTGGGGTTACCAGGCCAGGAGCAACATTCGGCGGCGGTACCATCGCCGGTGTGCACTGTCACGACGCCAGGTGTCACGACGGTCATTCCAATCGACCGCCACGCCATCGATACGCCGTTGCGGGTTGGAACCTATGAAAAGGCAATCGCGACAGAGGAACCGAACGGTGCCGGCTGGCTATATGTTGCTCGGCTCGTGGTAAAAGATGTCACCGCATGAGTTGACGCGAATCGGGCGTCCTTGCGGCGGACCCCCACGGACGACCGCTGCGGTCACACGTCGAGCGCGTCATCGTCGAGGAGGAGGCCAACGTCATACGACGCATCTTCGTGCTGTTCGACGCGGGTGAGGGCCTGAAGCGAATCGCGCGGCGGCTCACGAACGAGGGCGCGCTGGCTCCCAAGCCGTTCGCGCGGCGTGACGGACTGCGACCCGTGGCGGGGTGGTCGCCCTCGACGATTCGTGCCATCCTGAACCGCGAGCTGTACCGCGGCGTCGTCGTGTGGAACCGGTCACGCAAGCGACCACTCGCCTGGGGCCACGTGGACCAGCGCCCGCGTCCCGCGTCGGAGTGGATACGTTCCCCGGCCGAACACCTCCGGATCATCGACGAGGCGCGTCGAGACGAGTCCCCGGAAGCGCGGACGCGTTGCCGAGTACGTGTGCCATCGACACCGACACAACCGACTGCTCGAACGGGTTTGCGGGAAAGGGGTTACGTCCCCAACGCCCGCCAGTTGGAACCAAATCGCCGGCCGGCTCAAGCAGATTGATGGTCTGCGCCGCGCGGCCTGAACGCTTGCCGGACGTCGCCGAAGCCGTACAGTAGCGGCATGGAACTGCATGTCACGCCCGAGACGGCCAAGAAACTGAAGGATCTCGCCACGACGAGCGGACGTGCTCCTGGTCGTGCTCGGCTTCTAGCGCGCGCTATTGCAGGAGTTCGCGCCAGACCGTCACCGCGAGTCCGGCGGCGACCATCACGGCGACGCCGCTCGCCCAGAGCGGGACGGCGAAGCCTTGGATCGTGACCTCCCAGCCCATGAGCAGGCGCACGAGCTGCACCAGCGCGACGATCGAGAAGATCGCTACGGCGGCATGCGTGAATGGCTTTTCCATGACAGACCTCCGTTTCGACCGAGCTGCGCGTAAATCGGCGTCGGATTGCGCGGGTCGATAGCCCCCCGGTCAAACAAAACCTATTGTACTAGTTCAATAATACAAGTCAAGCGAAAGAAAAGACATTAGGAAGCATTAAGGCCTCCTTCGGCCCACTTCCCTCAACAAATGGCTGAACCGACGTTCAGTTTGCTCTGTACCGACGTGACGGCTTCTTGATGAAATGCGCGTGAGCGTGAGGGCAATTACGTCCTCACGTCGAGGAGCACGACGTGATCGCCGCGATCCACGCGCGAAAGTCCACCGGTCAGCACGTCGCCGATGCCCCGAAGAACGTCACGCGACAAGCCGCCCCCGACTTCAACGACGTCGCCGCGATTAGCGCGTCTATACGATTTTGACGAGCGACCGATCGATTGGTGTAGGCGCCGTCCTATTGAACGGGTCAATTAGCTGACCCAAAAATCGTAGGAAGTCAGCGCATTCACCGGGAAGCTGTCTCCAACATTCGCCCGTGAACAGTGGACGGGGTCCCATTTTTGTGTGCGGCGGATGTCCGACAAGATACAGGACTTGCCTGAGCATCCACTCAAGGGACCAGATGTTACCAACTACCCGACCGAGGGCACAGGCGAATCCTTCCACGAGGCAGCGGATCGGTTTTCACCTATCAAACATCGTCACAGACCGTGACCGGCAATATCACGGGATCCGTCAGCGTCAACAATGAGCCAACTGTGCACGCCATTCAAAGCGACGCCTGGACCGTGAACCTTGGTCAAGGCGTGGAGAAGTTGGACACGGCCAACGGATATCTGTGGAACATCGAAAACTCCGTCGGCCAGATGCGTTTCGATCAAGCGGGCAGTCTGTATACCACGGTGCGTGGACCGATCCAGGCGACCGCTCCGACGATCACCAAAGAATTTTCGGTATCTCTGCGTCTAGATCCCTTTGGTTTCAGCGGCGACATCCCGGTCACCGATGGAGGAAGCCCTGCGACCTTCAACATGACAATGTTGGTGCTCTGCTGTGGTCATGACAACGAGACCGTGTTCGTGCAGGGGCCCTTCATGAACGGCACAGGGAACTTGAGGCAACCGGTTTTGCTCAATAGTCAGTCTACGATCGTGACGTTCCCGACGGCCATTCCAACGAGCAGTGTGTCTATTTCGTGCGACACCTCGGTTGAGCACTGCGACTCTAGCGCTGACTTCCTTGGGTTTTAGTCTGGATGTGTGTCACTTGAAAGCGGAACATCCTAGGCGCTGGCGTCTGGCCCCGAGTGTTGCGGCGGGGCCAGACGCGGGCACGTACGCGCTCTTCGCCAGTCGCTGATCGAGCCAGCGCTCCGCGTCGTTGGTGTTTGGGAAGATGTCCACACTGTGATCGAACCACTGCGCGTCACGGGCCGCGGCGACGAGCGATCGTCGGATGTCGTGAAAAGGACTTTGCAAAACCCTTTTCTGAGCTGGCACAAGTCTTCGGGACTAGGTAGCTGATGCAAGGCCATCCTGCCTGTCTTGCATCGGCGGCGAGCCGTCGATTAGGGCTTGTCGGTCGTGGTGTCGTGTTTAGGGAGCGGGGCGAGGATCATCTTCGTGCCGTCGCCTTTGAGGATCAGGTCGAGACGGCAGACCACGCACCGGTAGACGCGACCCGGAAGCGGTGTTTGATCGCCGGCGGCGATCAACTGGTGGCGGATCGGCGTGCCGCAGGCCGGGCACTTCCACGGCATGGGAAGCGCCTATCATACGCCGCTCTGCTTCTTCCTCAGGAGCTTGGCGAGGGCGGCTTCTGGGTCACGGATTTAGAAAGAGCGGGCGCCGTCCTAGAAAATGCGGATTTCTTCCAAGAGATGGGGACGCGGGCGAATCGAGCTGACTGTGGATGGGCTTCTCGGCACTATTGCGGCGCGCCGGACGTGTTGGAAGCGCGCCCGACGCCCGACTCGTCGTCCGGCAGCGTGAACTGCCGGAGCGACTGCCACAGAGTTTTATCCTGCCCAGTCCGATCCGGCCTTCGTGATAGGAGGCCATCGTGAAAAAGAAGAATCCGCGTCGTCCATCGAACCTTCAGGCGGTGCTGCAATGAGTGACGATAGCGAGGTGCCGTGGTTTGCGCCGGGACATCATCGCGTCGGCATCCCGCGCGAGCGTCGGCGGGGCACGCAGGCGTGGAGGCTCCGCAACGGCGAGCAGACGATCACCTGCGAACTCCTGAACGATATGGAAATGGGCGGGGGGCGTCGATGTGATCGTCCTGAAGAACGATGACCTCCTGTTCAGCGTGCGCGCCGCCAACGAAGACGGCGCGAAGTACGCCGCTGAAGTCATTCGGCAAGATCAAATGCGAGAAACGGGATGGGTGGAGCAATGACAATCGCAGCGGTCTACGCTCGAAAAAGCACCGAACAAATCGGCTTCGGGGACGATCAGCGATCGGTGACGCGGCCGGTCGAAAACGCAAAAGCGTTCGCGGCCAGCAAGGGCTGGACAGTGTCGGCCGCGCACGTCTACACGGACGACGGCGACTCCGGCGCGGAAACGACGCGACTCCGCGAACGGGCGCGCGTGACGGCAGCCGCCGCGAGAGGCGAGTTCGACGTGGTCGTAATGCAACGCAGGATCGGTTCAGTCGTCGGGACGGCGACGAGGCCTTCGGCGAATTGAAGGCACTCAACAAGCACGTCCAGATCTGGTTCTATGCCGATGGTTCAAGGTTCGAGGCGGGCAGCCTCGGCCCACAAGATGGACCTGAGCCAGGGCGGTCAAATGGGGCCACAAGGCGACGTCCTGAAAGACATAACTGATTCCGCGCTTGTGCGGCGCGAGGTCAGCGCGATCGGCTGTTGAGAAGAGAACCGTCGATCCAAGCGTGATCGCGCCGCGCGCCGGTGTCACCAGGCCCGCTATCGCCGCGAGCAGTGTCGATTTCCCGGAACCGCTGCGCCCCCATAGGACAGTGCGGCGGCCGGCCGCAAACTGCGCGTTGCTCGCCGACTGCAGACGCCCTGAATCCGTGCACTGACTTTGACAGGACTCGACCAGGCGGCGGCGTCGATGAATTGGATCACTTGCTCACGACCAGCACTTTGAACGTGTTCGGGAGGAACGTCCTACGCCCGCCGGCAGGAGACGCAGCGGTGTCCGCGGTCGGCACATACAGTTTGTGCGTTTGTTCGTCGATGGCGATCGTTCGCGCGCCTCGCGCGGTGGCAATGTTCTCGACGACCTCCCACTTGGCGCCCGTCGGCTGCACGATCGTCAACGTGCCGTCGCCATTCGAGCTGAACACGTAACCGTTGGACGAATCGAACGCCACGCCGTCAGAGCCAGCGCCGATCGCTGGCGTGGCGAGCACCTTGCCGGCATCCGGATCCGAAATGGCCATCACGCGGTTCGAGCAGACGGAGAACAGACGGCGCCCCTTTGCATCGATCGCCAGCCCAGAGGGTCCGTCACACGGGCGAAGCGAGTACTTCTTCGTCACGGTCGCTTTCGCGGCATCGATCTCAACAATCTCGCTTGTGTCCTCGAGGTTCAGGTACACATGCCCCTTGCCGTCCGCGACTGAAAATTCTGGTTTGCCGCGAAGCGGGACCGTCGCTGCGACGTTGCCAGACCTCGCATCGATAACCGTCGCATTCTTCGAGCGGCCGTTGAACACGAACACGCGTCCCGAGCTGGAGTCGTAGCGGACCGTGTCCGGATCGTCGCCCGCCGGTACGTTGCCGATCTTCTTCAACGTGTTCACGTCGAAGATCGTGACGTTATTGCCGCGGCCGTTGGTGACGAAACCGCGGTTCACCTCTCGAGCGATCGCTATCCCGTGCACGCCGGGCGTATCTGGAATGTCGCCGACGACTTTATTCGTATCGAGATCGACCACAACGACGTGGTTTCCGTGTGACACGTACAATCTTCGCCCCGCCGTGTCGGCCGTTACGTCGTCCCAGCCCCCTTCACCGCCTATCTGAATCTGACTTGCGAGGTGATAGCCGGTTGACGCAGCCTGTGGCGTCACGAGTAGGCAGAGCGAACTAACAACTCCGATAAAAGCCGTCATCAAAGGTCGCATGTTGCCTCCTCGACGCCACATTCGCGTGGAAGTAGATTGTGTGCGGGTGTGAGCAGGTGATGGTGAACGGCAACGACATCAAGACCGTTCTTCCGCAACCCCTTAAGGACCGGCGCCACCTCAGTCGCGAGCATCGCGACGTCGCCCGCGACGCGCACAACCTCGATGTTATCGAGTCGGGCACACTCCTCTCCTGACTTTTGCGTAAGCTGCCATTCGGAACAGCTCAACATGTACGTTTACGTAAGGGAGTTGAAAGGCTGTTCCTGCCAGCGCCACTGACGGGGTTGCACAACGTCTGCGATTACTGGCGACCGTCGTCAGACGCGCGCTGTGGCTGCGAGCTGAGCACCGTGGCGGTTCTCGGTCGTTCAGGTGTTTGAAGACGCGGGCGAATCAGCGAAGACCATTGACCGCCCGGAGTTCAAACGGCTGCTCGAATACTGCCGCGACAATAAGCGGCGCGTTCAGTTCGTGGTTGTGTACAACGTGACGCGGTTTGCCCGAAACGCGCACGATCACGCCGTCGTGAGGGCCTTGCTCAATCGCCTTGGAGTCACGCTCCGTTCCGTCAACGAGCCAATTGGCGACGATTCGGTCGGCAGGTTGACGCTACATCCGCTTGAGGACCGGAGCGGCTATCGCTTCACCGGGGAGGGTACCCTGTGGCCGGTCTTGCGCGGCGTCGTACCACAAAACGTGGCGTCCCCAACCGGTACCGTGCCAAGGTGCAACCTCCGGTTCCAAGGGCGTGCCGCGTGATCCTTGAGTCTCAGCCGCAGGACTTCACCAAGCGGAACCGCGCCCGCTGGACCAGAATCGCCTCGAGTTCGGTCCGCAAGTGGTGCACCGCCGATGACGGGGGCGCGCCTGTCGACTGGTAGGGACGACGGCACCGGGCTCGGGCGTTGCGTCGGAGGGCGTTGGGCCTCTGCCGGCGATGAGTGGCGTCGAGAGGGAACTCGATTCTCGGGCCGCATCTCCAGCGCCCGGGCGGGCCACTTGTTGATGAGTATCAGAAGATGATCACGCCGCACCCCAACGCCGCCAGTGGGGGACTGTATGACCTTACCGCCGGAAGCATCCGTGACGAAGCCGCAGAAGCGGCGTACGATGCAGGACATCAAGCGCGAGTTTCTCGCGCAGCTCCGTTCGACGCTCGAGCGGTTGGCCAAGCCGGCCGATTTCGACGACCTCATCGCTCGCGGCATCCTGCGGCGAGTCGGACGTCGCTCGTACCTGCTCCTGAAGCCCAAGGAGTTGCCACAACATGTGGCGGATCGCATCACTACGCTGGAGGCCACGGAGGCCGGTTTAAAGGTGACGATCCCGCCCGCGCGCTCGTCGCGAAGCGAAGGCCGCCCTCGCGTGCTACGGATTTGACGACGACTCGTTGAGGGAGGAAGATCTTGACACCGAGGAACGCGCGGGTTGCTAACCGATGCTAACTGCAAAGGAACAACGATTCATCGCCGAGTACCTCGTCGATCTGATCGGATCCGAGGCGGCCAAGCGGGCCGGCTATGCGCCTCGCTCGGCCAAAGTGACCGCCTCTCGCTTGCTGGCCAAACCGGCGATCAAGGCGGCGATCGCTGACGAACAGGCTGCGCAGTTCCAGCGCCTACAATTGGACGCTGACGAGGCGACGCGCCTCAATGCGGAGATCTGTCGCTTCGATCCCATCGCCCTGACGGACGAGGCCGGCAACTTCCGGCCGCTGAAGGACATTCCGGCGGACGCGCGTCGTTGCATTCGCCGGATTCGCGTCCACAAGACGAATCTCACCACCGGCGACGGCCAGACCGATCGCGTGGTCGACTACGAGTTCTACGACAAGCACCCCGCACTCGACCGTGACTACAGGCGAATGGGCTTTTCGAAAGAACGCGTCGACATGCGGGTGGGCACGCTTGCAGAGCTCGTGGCCGCTTCCTGGAAGCCCGAAAACGAGTGAGGAACACAATTAGGGCAGCCGAATGAGCGGCTCCATCGAGGCTCAGGGACGACCGTGCCCATTGTGGCGGCCGAGACCATCGCCAGCACGAAGAGTTGACGCGCAGCGGTTAGCCGTCTCGGCCTGGGGTTTCGCAGCGGTCACCGAAGACTCATCTTGACCCGCCAGGATTCCAATTCAGCACATCGGTAATCGGCGAGATCGCCGCGCTTTCAGCGAGCACATAATGAGATCGGCCAGCCGAACGGCCGCTCCGCCCAGTTGCTGTTCGGCCACCGACTTCTCGTGCGCACGGTAGTTCGCGGGCAGTCCAATCCGCGTGAGCTACGGTTGGCGTGACTTGGCCGGCAGCCGCCGATTCAATTCCTCAAACCAATTCAGGGTGACATAGATTTCCGCCGTCTCTCCTCTGCCCGACTCATCGCGCGGCTTCATCATGAGAAGACGACGGCCGTCTGACGACACGTCGTAGTTCGCCCAGAGTGCGGTACTCCGCTCGTAATGGCGATCGAACAACTGGCGTGGACGGCCCACCGAGAACTGGGGTTCGGTCATCACGTCAACGGCGATCACGGAGTCGCCGCGCCGGTAGAAGAGTTCATGGCCGCGTCGCGGCCAGACAATCTCGTTGCCACCGCTGTTCGACACCTGATACCGCTGACCCGAAGGGTCAATTGAGCGGATGTAGACCTGGGATTCCCCAGACTCAGTGGATACGTAGGCGAGCCACCGCCCGTCAGGTGAAAACACGGCGCCCCCTTCGGCGAATGGCGTTTGGAGAAAGAGGCGGGGCGCTCGCTCATCCACCGACCATATCCATAAATCCTGCAACGTCGTCGGCGCGTTGCGCACCATCGCCAACGAGCGACCGTTCGGGGACCACGACAGCGGGAGGCCTGCGACCGCATTGCCCGCGAGGAGCGTTTCTTCGGATTCGCTTCCGTCAACCGGCTTTGACGCGATCGTGATCTCGCCGCCGGCGGTCGATGTGTACGTGAGGCGTTGTCCGTCCGGACGCCACACGAGGAACCCGGTGTTGCCGCCGAACGTCAGGCGAGTTGGCGTGTTGCGTGCCAGATCGTACAGCCACGCATCGCCAGTCCGATTCCCCGTGTTGATTAGATACGCCACCCGGGTTGCGTCCGGTGAGAGCCTCGGCATCACATAATCGCCAGGCGGCGCACCAATTGGTTGTTCGACACCGGCGCGGTCGACCCAAACAAAGACCCGTTGCGGCGCCCCCGGCTCGCCGAGATACGCAAGCGTACCGTTATCGGCGACACCGGCGTGAGGAACGCCGAGGAGATTCACCCACAGACTACTATTGGCGAACGGGAGGGCGGCGCCTGTAATCTCCTGTCGTGCGGCATCGAACGGCGCGGCCATCAGCGTCCCACCACGGGCAAACACGAGGTGCCCCGTCGGCACGTAATGCGCCGCTGTGCCATCGAGGAGAACCCGTCGCTCTCCGGTGGTAAGCGACTGAATATTGATTTTCGGAGTCGCGCTGCCGGGCACGTACGATGTAAACAGAAGTGCCCGACCGTCTGGCAGCGCGTGAGGCCAACGATGGGCCGTTTCGTTTGCCTGTAGCTTCGTCGTCTCGACGGGAGTGCCCCCTTCGGCCGGAACGCGCCAGATTCCGCCTGCTCTGGCCGGGGTAAAAAACACCATTCCGTCGGCACTCCAGGTCCCGCCTTCAGGAGACTGAGTCTCGCAAATCGTGACTGGCGCGCCGCCGTCAACCGACACCTTCTCCAGTTTCGTGCCAACAAAAAATCCCACCCACGTCCCGTCGGGAGAGAAGAACGGATCTCTCGCCGCTGACGTTCCCGGGATCGCGCGCGATTCCAGTTGATCGACATCGCGCACGTATAGCGACGCGACACCGCCCGAGATGCCGCCGCGCGGGCGAGCCAGGAACGCGAGCCGGCGGCCGTCACGCGAAATTGCGATCGACGATCCGAGCCCCAGACTCTCCGTCAACGGCGCGGCGGGCGGAAAAGGAATCGTGAACCGCGCCGCAACGCTCGCGATGGCCAGATGGCGGCTTCGATACATCAATGTTGTCGCGGCAGCCGACACGACGAGCAGGCCGACGATCGCTGCGCCGCCGATGTAGGCGCGTGATCTTCGACCTGCGGAGGTCTGCTTAAGATGTACGGACGATTCAATCCCGTCAGAACGGGCGGAGAGCGCGTCTTCAAGCTCAAGTCGCACGTCGCCGATGTCCCGAAGACGGCGCGCCGCGTTTTTCTGAAGGCAGCGTCGAATCAACGTTTGAATGGCGGCGGGCGCCCTGTCGGACACGGCCTGCCAATCTGGCTCACGCTCGAGGATCGCGGCCAACGTGTCGGAGGATGTCTCGCGGCGGAAAGCGCACCGGCCCGTCAACATCTCGTACATGACGCATCCGAACCCCCAGATGTCTGCCCGCCTGTCGATCGCGTGCCCGCGAAGCTGCTCGGGACTCATGTACCCGGGCGTGCCGACGATCAGTCCGTTGCGTGTACGGACTATCGTCTCGGCGGCAGTCGCCAACGGGCTCGGCACCCTAACGTCGTCCTGCACCAGTTTTGCCAGTCCGAAATCGAGGACTTTGACCGAACCCTCCGCCGTCAACTTGATATTCGCCGGCTTCAAATCGCGATGGATGATGCCCTGTTCGTGGGCCGCTTCGAGCGCCTCGACGATCTGTTTGGCGATAGGCAGCGCGTCATCGAGCGGAATTGGACCCTGTGCGATCCGGTCGGCGAGGGTCGGGCCGTCGACGAGTTCGAGGACGAGGGCGTGGATGCCGTCGGAGTCCTCGAAGCCGTAGATCGCGCCGATGTGGGGGTGATTCAGGGAGGCGAGAACCTGGGCTTCCCGTTTGAAGCGAGCCAGTCGATCGGCGTCGAGCGCGAACGCCTCGGGCAGGATCTTGAGGGCGACCTCCCGATTCAGCTTGGTGTCCCGCGCTTTCCACACTTCGCCCATGCCGCCCGCGCCGAGCGGCGACACGACTTCGTACGGGCCGAGGCGGGTTCCGGGTGTGAGCGTCACGTTCTACTTCACCGGCAGACGCTGCTTCAGCTCCTCAGTCCAGTTGAGAACCACCATCAAGCTTGCCGGAGTGGTCGTGGACGGATCCTTCGGCGTGGCATCGTTGATCATCAGAAATCGACCGTCCGCGCCGATGTCGTACGTCCGGTTCACAGCGCTGTAGTAATAGGGCGCGTCGAACAGCTTGACAGGATTCCCCCAAAGGAAGGTCGTCGTCGCCGGCATGACAGGGACGGCCATGAACTCATGGTCAGGCGCGACATAGAACAGCTCGCGTCCGTTCCGCGCCCACGCCGGTTTGACGCCGCCGGTGGTCGACACCTGCCACCTCCCATCATCGACGTTTGGAAAAGGCCGCACATAGACCTGCGACGGGTTCGATTCGTTCGACTGATACGCGAGCCAACGCCCGTCTGGCGAGATTTCGGCATTGTCTTCGGTGAAAGGAGTTTCAAAAAGCACCTTCGTGGTCCGTGAGCTCTCAGCGGCGGGCGACGGGCTCGCCACGCCTTGAGCTGGCTTTTCGCCGCCAGCATGCGGACGGCTGGCCGACACTCCGGACGCCTTTATCGTGAGCACCGCGAGATCTCCGCCCCGGTTCAGCAATACACGCATGCCATCGCCATCGCCAGACACTGCCATCGGCAGTAGAAAAAAGCCAGCGCCAGCGCCATCGGTAGGCGTTGTTAGACGCTCCACCGACCCGGTGCCGTCTGCTGCCTGCCAATACAGATGGAGTGCGCCGTCACGAGTCGAGGCGAAGATGATCCGGCGGCTGTCGGGCGTCCAGACGGGATTTCGGTCCGCGGCAGGACTGAAGGTTAACGGGGTCAGCGTCTGTCGGGCAAGATCCCACACCCAAATATCGTTCTGTTGATCCCGAATGTCGAGGGCGACGCGCGTGCCATCCGGAGAGAGGCGCAGCAGCGTGTATGCCCGCAGCGGTGCCGCGATGGGTTCCTCGCGCCCCCGGCGGTCGACCCAGACCAGCGACCGTCTGACTTCACTTGCTACAGTACCTGGAATATAGACGAGCGTGCCGCTCCGCGAGATGGCGAAGTCCGCTCCACCGATCGTCCCGCCAACCAGCGGCTGTTCGGAAACCGGTGTCTGGTCACCGAGTACCTCGCGTCTTGATGCATCGAATGGCACCGCACGAAGCGAGGTGGCTCCTGCGAAAATAAGATGTCCCGAGTCCGTATACGTGGCGGCGCTTGCGCCGGGGATCAGTACTTTGGATTCGCCCGTCTTGAGGTCGACAATGGCCACTTGTCTATTTTCGATGGCCATTCGATCCGCCAGAACAATCGTGAAGAGCACGGCCCGTCCGTCGGGCAGGAAGGAGGGGAACCAATGATCCTCTCCACGCGCTACGTTAGGCTTGGTCAAGACTTTCTGGTCGCCGCCGCCGGCCGGCACGCGGATCAGCCCGGTCGCGGGGTCGTCAGTGGCAAAGACAATTGTGTCGTCGGGACCCCAACTGCCACCGCGCGGGTTTCGGCTGAGTCTGCACACGGTAGTCGGGGGGCCGCCGCTGATCGGCACTCTCTTGAGCTCGGCGCCGAGGAAGAACCCAACCCAGCGACCGTCCGGCGATACAAACGGGAAGCGCGCGCCCGCGGTATCGGGCAGTGGCCGGGCGTCCAACTCGCCGATGGCGCGGACAACAAGATGCGACAGGCGGTTGGCAGTGGTGATGGCAGTTCGGTCGATGGCCCGATAGACAATGTGACTCCCGTCGGGCGAAATGGCGACATCGGGATCGAATCCTGAGATCGACAGTGGTTGAGCCGCGGGAGGCACCATCGCGAAGCGCACCAGCTGCGGCGCCCGGTCATCCCTTCTCGACAGCGCCCGCGTCACGAACACGGCGATGCCAACGATCGCCAACCACACGATGCCGGTGCCGACGATGCGTCTCAGTCGGCGATGAGGCGCGATCGCACGTTGGTCTGCTTCCACCGCGGATGCCGTCATCACCAGGGCGGGAATCGTTTCTGACAAGAGAAAGCGCACCGTGCCAATCTCGCCGATCCGCATGCGTGGATCTTTCTCAAGGCACCGCTTCAGCAGCAACCGAACCTGGCCGGATACCGAGCCTGGAAGCGCCTCCCAATCAGGTTCGCTTTTCACGACGGCGGCGATGACCTCAGTTACATCCTCGCCGTCGAATACTCGCTTCCCGGCGAGCATTTCGAAGAGCACGCACCCGAATGCCCAGATGTCCGCACGCCGATCGACGCGACGGCCGCGCGCCTGCTCGGGACTCATGTACGCCGCAGTCCCGAAAATCATCCCGGCCATCGTCATCGCGGGCGTCGTGATCGTTGGTGACTGCGTCATCGCGCCGCCAGGCGGGCGAGATCCGCCTGCGTCCGCTTCGATCAACTTTGCCAGTCCGAAATCCAGCACCTTGACCGTACCGTCCGCCCTGAGCTTGACGTTGGCCGGTTTGAGATCACGGTGGATGATCCCCTGTTCGTGCGCGGCTTCGAGCGCCTCGGCGATCTGTTTGGCGATGGGCAACGCATCATCGAGCGGGATTGGCCCATGCGCGATGCGATCGGCGAGGGTGGGGCCGTCGACGAGTTCGAGGACCAGTGCGTGGATGCCGTTCGACTCCTCGAAGCCGTAGATCGCGCCGATGTGGGGGTGATTCAGGGCCGCGAGAACCTGCGCCTCGCGCTTGAACCGAGCCAGACGATCGGCATCGAGCGCGAACGCCTCGGGCAGGATCTTGAGTGCGACCTCCCGGTTGAGTTTGGTGTCGCGGGCTCTCCACACTTCGCCCATGCCGCCCGCGCCGAGCGGCGACACGACTTCGTACGGGCCGAGGCGCGAACCCGCAGCAACTGGCATTTGGAGGTCGGCAGATTATACCGAGATGACTCGAAGAGCTCGCCGGGCTGCGCGGTCCGCTGAAACACGCGCGCCAGCACATGCAGGTCGCACACGGGGCCGGCAACGGTTCCCAGACCGGCCACGGGGGCGGCACGGCTTGAACCGGTCGACTCATGCCCCCCGCGCAGTGTTTACACACTCTCAACGGTGATTAAGTCCAGCACGATGGCATTCCAGGCGTCCGCGTCGCGCGCGATTCCGCCAACGTCCATCTACGCTTGAAGCTCCTCAACTAGTTGATCGCGGGATCGACGCCGATGGACCGGACGGATCGTGCCAACCGTGGTTTCGACGATTCATGGTCAAACCTCACCGTCCAGGGCGAGGGCGTATATACCTGAGGTACAGCTGACGCAAGAAGCGCGGAAGGAAGTCCGACGGTCGGTGTCTTCGTCCTGGACTGTCCGCAGCGACGACCGTGCGAACGGCCGCAACAGCCATTGACAGTCCATCGATTGAACGATCATTCCAGTGCACGACAGCCTCCCCCCTCCACCAAGGTGGAGGGCGAACTTGGTCACAAAGGATGGAGACCAGAATGCCTCGTTCAAGCGCCCACTCCGCTTCCTTTCGCACTTCAGAGGAACGGTACGATTCAGTCGTCCCCAATGCCACTACGCATTTTGCAGCCTCGATTTCGCGACGTATGTGTGTGTGCCATTCCGCGCCCGGGGGCATCTTGGCGTCTCGAAACACGCTCAATCCTGCTTCGACGAGCGCAGCGGAAACCAGCTGAGCGACGAGAGAATCGCGTCGAGCATTGGCGACAAACACGTCTGCCATTTGGAGTTGACTCGGCCCCGTTAGCCTGGCGACGTCACAATGGGCTTCACCGGCTACGGGCTCCGGCCATTTTCACCCAACAGCATGCGATCATCGTACTGTCGAAGGGTATTGAGCAGTACTCGCCGCTGGCCATCGTTTGCCCTGCGGCGTCGCCGCTATTGACGCCCATATTGAATCCGACCACACGCGTGTCGCTGTCGGCGATCAGGCGACGCACTTCACGCGAAAGGCGATGAACGGCTCGCACCTCGCTGTCATGCAGATCGAAATAGTCGGAAACGTGTCGCCGCGGGATCACCAAGCAGTGGAGCTCTGTTACGGGGAACTTGTCGCGGATGGAGACTGCGAGAGCGTTTGCAGCGAGGATGCGGTCGGGCTGCAAGGCGCAGAAGATGCAGCCCTCTACCGACTTGGCGAAATCCTTCCGGACCGCGCGGAGGTCTGTTGCGTCGCCTGCACGCTTGTTGGTGTTGCCATGAAGTCGCGCGAGATGATCCCGAAACCGGTCGGGTTGGGCGCGATGGGCGTTCATGTCTCACGTTTCCCTCATCGAAGTGCGTCGGCTCGCGCGGCGAACGGTGTAAGCGGCACACGATCTTGTCGGGCGGCCTGAGCCCCGCCCGGCTCAAGATCACCGAAGAACCCCCCAATTTCAGGCCAGCTTCTTCGCGCGTGGGGCTGGCACATGCCTTGCCGCGGGAATGGGTCTGGAAAGGACCTATGCGTCTCCTTGGTCGATTGCTAGCTGCGGGCGTGCTGTGGGTGGCGCTCGCTGCAGGGGCTTGTGGCGGTTCGACGACAGCCCCGACGGGCACTGGCACGCTCAACGTCATGCTGAAAGACAGTCCCTTCAGCGATGCCAAGGCATTGCTCGTCACGTTTTCGACGGTCAGCGCCCATCTGTCCGGGGGCGATTTCATGCCGTTGCCGTTTTCCGGGGCAGCCGCCTCGCGAACCTGCGACGTGAAGAAGCTCACGACGGCGCAAGATGTGCTCGGCACCGGGCCTTTGGCGACTGGCCACTACACCGAACTGCGGCTCGTGGTCGCCAGCGCCGCCCTCTACTTTGAGAACGCCTCGACGGGTGCGGCGTGCGCTCCCACGATAACAACGCCAACCGGTCGCAGTGCGTCCGTCACCATTCCGTCAGGCGACCTGCGGCTGAATCGGGAGTTCGACGTCAAGTCGGGCGCCACCACGACACTTCTGCTGGATTTCAACGGCGACCAATCGGTCAAAGACACTGGGAACGGAACCTACATGATGACCCCAGTGATTAATGTTGCCAGCGTGCAATAGATCGTCAGGCGCAGCGGCAAACTGAGAAAACGAGGAACGAGATGCGGAGCGAGGATCCCATGAAGCAAAGAGCGAATACCTCCATTACTGCGTTGGTGGCGACATGCCTGCTCGGCAGCGCGACGGTCTTCGTCGGCTGCGAGAGGAAGGCTGACGCCGTCACGCCTGAAAGGATTGAACAGCAGTACGGCGTGTCAGGAGCGCACGCCGGCGATGTGCCGACATCCGACGGCACGATTCGCGGCACGCTCGTGCCGGTCATGCTGGCCGACGGGCGCAAGGCCCAGTTGTTTGTGCCCGAACCCCGGCAGAAGGACCCGCACGGTGTCTATCTTCGTGACGACCAAGGGCTCCACCCCGTTCGTCTCAAAGAGAGCGCGACACGGGATCAGATCACGAGTGCACCGGCAGTGGTTGAAAAGCGGCCGGAGCCCACGCACGACCAGAAGCGGTCCTGGGAGCAGGACGCCTTGATCATCGGTGGCGGCGCAGGAGCCGGCACGGCGATTGGCGCCGTCGCGGGAGGGAAGAAGGGCGCGGCGGTGGGCGCGACTGCGGGCGGCATCGGCGGACTGATCTACGATCTCGCCACGCGGCACAACCAGAAATGACCTACGAGGGGCCGGGGCGCCGAGACAAAAGGCTCGGCAGTCCCAGAAGGCTCCGCCCGCAATCGTCGTTCCTGGTGGCTCCGTACGCGAGGCGGCGCGGGCGTGGGGCGTATCGAAGTCAACGGCGGCGCGTTGGATAGCACCTGGCCGTCAAGCGGCCTTGACCGTCGATTGACAGCCATTCATAGCCCCTGCTCGTAAACACTGCGGCGTTTCTGAATAGTAATCCGTTGAAATCGCTGCATCTTCTATAATCCAAACCACTTCCATGGCGTTGGCTGCCGGCTCGCGTCTCGGCGCATACGA
>Ga0066903_100000790_pt1 | contig 21332 bp, 16 predicted proteins | sample PanSoiMetaGPlot1_FD_67491 | JGI IMG/M metagenome (GOLD analysis project Ga0066903, IMG submission 67491) | Tropical forest soil microbial communities from Panama analyzed to predict greenhouse gas emissions - Panama Soil - Plot 1 (version 2) | ecosystem: Environmental > Terrestrial > Soil >... | reverse complement strand
GTGATGGCGTCGGCCGCGTGGAACGACCGGATCATCGAGAAATGCCGGGGCAGGCGGGGCTCGTTCATTCCAGGGCCTTGCGGGCCAGGCGAACGAAATCCGCCTCGGTCACGATCCCGACCAGCTTGCCTTTGTCCAGGACGGGCAGGCAGCCCACCTTCTTCGTCTCGATGACCAGCGCCGCCTTCGCGGCCGGCGCATCCGGCGTCGTCGTCAACACGTCGGTCTCCATCAGCATGTCGACCGGGACCTCGCGGGCGATCTGGCCCGGCCGCTCGCGCATCGGGTCCCCGTGACCGACCCAGGCGCCCAGCAACTTCCGCTGGGTGACGAGTCCGATCAGATGCTGCTCACCGTCGACGATCGGGACGTGCCGGATGTGCCCGGTCTGCATCAGGTGCTGGGCGAGATCCAGGGAATCCCCGATCTCCAGAACCTCGACCGGACTGGACATGATGTCACGCACGCGCAGGCGGGGCGTGAGCGCGCGCCGCGTGCTGCGCCCGCGACCCCGCACCGGCGGCTTGATTCTGGTTGCTGTCCGCATGGGGCTCTCCAATCAAGATGGACACGACCGAGCACTGCAGGGGAGGTGCCAACGGATGAGGCGCTCGCTTCGGGGCGGTGGCCGGCTCGTCAGGGACCGGGCTGCGTCTCGCCGATCGGTGCGAGCGGTCCGCCCACGAAGGTCTGGTGGCAGCTGACGCAGCCCTTCGCGAGCCCGGCGAATTCGTCCGCGATCGCGTCGCGATCATGCCGCCCGCTCGCGATGACGAGCTTTCGCGCGCGCGCCCTCAGCTCGTCTTGCAGCACGAAGAAGCGCTCGGGCATCAGGCCGTTCAGCTCGTCGCCTGCGATCGGTCGGGCGAGCGCCGGTTCATCGAAGATCTCCCCAGCGACGCGCGCGACGCCGTCGTCGTCCAGCAGCACGACGCGCGACACGAGCGCCTGCATCTGCGCCTGGTGGCGCGCCATCTTGCTGCGGACGACCTGACGCGCCGCCGGCGGGATCGTCGAGGAGGCGGGAAGCTGCTCGCGCGCGACCGGCTTCGGCCGGAGCAGCACCGCCGCCCCGACGATCGTCGCCAGGACGAACGATCCGGCGAGCGTCATCGACTTCGTCACGCCAGGCGAGAAGTGCCAGACGCGTGCCACCTTCCTGGGCGGAATCCGTCGACCCCGGGGCCGGGTGGGGCGCAGCATCTGCGCGAGGCCGGGGCGCGCCCGCAGCGCCTGCGCCGTCGCGCCGATGAAGCCGCGACGCGCGCAACCATCACGTGGTTCGCGGTTTGCTCATTCATCGCCTGCCATGCCGCCGTCGCTGCGCAAACTGGGACGGTCCGTCGAGAGGCTGATCGGGTCGGACGTTCGCGAGGGGGAGTGGCACCTGGTGGGGCTCTTCTTCGCGAACCTCTTCCTGCTGCTGACCGCGTACTACATCCTGAAAGTCATTCGCGAGCCGCTGATCCTGCTGGGCGGGGGCGCGGTGAGCCGCAGCTACGCCCGCGGCGTGCAGGCCGGCCTGCTGTTCGTGGTCATCCCGGCTTACAGCCTGCTCGCCAACCGCTTCGAGCCCGCCCGGCTGGTGAAGTGGATCTTCGGCGTGTTCGTCTTCTGCCTCACGCTTTTCTTCGCGCTGGGCAGGCTGGGCGTCGGGATCGGCTTCGCCTTCTTCGTCTGGCTCGGCATCTTCAGCACGCTCTCGATCGCGCAGTTCTGGTCGCTCGCCACCGACATCATGACCGAGTCGGAGGGCAAGCGGCTGTTTCCGATCATCGCGGCCGGCGGAACCGTCGGTGGGATCCTGGGCGCGCAGCTCGCCGCCCGCGCTATCGAACGGCTGCATCCCCATCACCTGATGCTGGTGGCGGCGGCGCTGCTGGCCGGCTGCATGCTGCTCACCCACGTCAGCCACGGGGCGGGCCTCGGCCATCGCGAACGGGTGCCCCACGACCGGAACCATGAATGGGACGAGCGGGGCGGCTTCGCCCTCCTCGTCGGCGATCGCTACCTCCTGCTGATCGGGCTGTCGGTGCTGGTGCTGAACTTCGTCAACACCACGGGCGACTTCATCCTCGCCGAGATGGTGAACAGCAAGGCGCGCACGCTGGCGGTGGCGTCGCGAAAGCACTTCATCGGTGCGTTCTACGGCGACTTCCAGACCTGGGTCAGCGTGCTGACGGCGGTCGTGCAGATCGTCGTCGTCGCCCGCGTGTTCCGGAAGGTCGGCATCGGCGGCGCGCTGTTCTTCCTGCCGCTGCTGGCGGTGAGCGGGTACGGCACGTCGGCGGCGCTGCCGGCGCTGGCCGTCGTCTCGGCGGTGAAGGTCGTCGAGAACAGCACCGACTACTCGCTGCAGAACACCATCCAGCAGGCGCTGTTCCTCCCCACCTCCCGCGACGCCAAGTACAAGGCGAAGTCGGCGATCGACACCCTGTCGGTGCGTCTCGGCGACCTGATCTCGACCGCCCTGGTGTTCGTGGGCGTCCACCTGCACTTCAAGATCTTCGGATTCGCGCTGGTGAACGTGGGGGCCGGGCTGATCTGGATCTGGATCGTCGTGCACCTGCGCCGGCGTCAGGTCACGCTGGCAATGGCGATCCCCGCCCCCCGCCTCGGTCGTGGCTGGCACCGGTACGCCGCCGCCGTGGCGTTCGTGGCCGCATTGGCCCGTCCGGTCGCGGCCCGACCGGATCCGCCGCGCTGGTTCGCCGATCGACCGGTCGCCTGGCAGGAGCACGACGACGCCGACGTTCCCGCGCCGCCGGAGAGCAACCACCTTCAGGAGCTGATGTTCGCCCTGATCGTCCGCGACTCCCTGGCCAACGAGGCGGATCGGCTGCTGTCGCTCGAGGGTCGGACCGCCGCCGCCGACGTCAACGCGCTGGACGAGGTGCCGTGCTCGACCTGGTTCTGCGCGCGCAACCACCTGCGGCCGATGACCATCCCCGAAATCGTCGCGGGGCCCGCGGCGGCGCCGCCCCGGCCGCCCTTCAAGATCACCAAGGGAAAGCACCTGGGCGCGGCGGCCGGATTTCAGGTCCAGGACGCCGACGGGCACAAGTTCATGCTCAAGTTCGACGTCGCCGGTCACCTGGGCATGGCCAACGCCGGCGAGATGATCGGCTATCGAATCTTCCACGCCGCCGGGTACAACGTCCCCGGCGCGTTCGCCATGGCCGTCAACCCGGCCGACTTCACCCTGGATCCCGCCGCGAAGTTCGAGCTCTACAACGTCGAGCGGCGGCCGCTGACCGACGCCCTCGTGAAATCGACGCTCGCGAAGGTGGCGCACGGGGCCGACGGCCGCGTGCGCGCGGTGGCCGTGCCCTGGATCCCCGGAACGATCCTGGGTGGGTTCGACATGATTGGCGTCCGTCGCGGCGATCCGAACGATCGCATTCCCCACCAGAACCGCCGCTCGCTGCGCGCCAGCTGGGTGCTGTTCGCGTGGCTGTCGGTGCTGGATCCGAGCTCGATCAACACGATCGACAGCTACCGGGTGGAAGAGGGCCGACACCTCGTGCGCCACTACTTCTTCGACTTCGGGTGCTCGTTCGGATCGGCGACCAACTACGCCCAGGGCATCCAGCAGGACGGCGAATACAGCATCGAGGTCGGGCGCACGCTGGCGTCGCTGTTCACGCTGGGCGCGTACCGTCGTCCGTTTCAGGATCGGCGCGACGAATGGGTGCGGCTGACCGCCGAGCACCCGGCGCTCGGCTACTTTCCGGCCGAGACCTTCAACCCCGACACGTTTCGCACCAACCAGCGAATCCCGTCGCACATGCGGATGACGGAGCGCGACGCCTACTGGGGCGCCAAGCTGGTCACGTCTTTTTCCGACGAGCAGATCGGGGCGATCGTCGCGACGGCGGGGCTGCCCGAGGCCGATGCCCGCTACATCGATCATGGGTTGCGCGCCCGGCGGGACATCATCGGACGCCGTTACCTGCGCGCGGTCGCGGCGGTCGAGAACCCGAGCGTCTCGCCCGACGGCACCCGCATCTGCCTTCAGGATCTGGCGATCGCGCGCGGCTACGCGCAGGCGGCGGAGGTCCGCTACCAGGTTCAGGTGACCGACGGCCGCGGCAAGGGCCTGGCGGCTTACGAACAGCAGGCGGTCGGCCCGGCCGCGTGCGTTTCGATCGGCAGCCCAGCATCGACCGACACCGGCTATCGGGTGGTCGAGATCCGCTCGCATCTGATCGGTCCCGCCGGTCACGAAGGAAACCACGTCAGCAAGGCGGCGAGGGTTCACCTTCGCTGGCGCGCGGCCGAAGGACGGTTCGTGCTGGTCGGGCTGGAGAGGGACGAATGACGCCGCTCGTGACCATGTTGGCGCTGCTGCTGGCGGAAGCGGAGCCAGGTGTCGATCCGTGCACAGTCCCCGACAGCGAGCGGCCGCCCGATCCACGCTGCGGGGAGACGCTGGACGGCCGCGTCCCGGCGGAGGCGTCGACAGGACGCAAGGTGGGGCAGGCCGCGCTGGCGGTGCCGCGCGTGGCGACGCAGGCGGTGCTCTGGCCGGTCGTCAAGACGGCGGACGCGGTCGAGAATCACCACGTCCTCGACTGGGCGCAGGCGCTGCTGACCACCGACGACGGTCTGGTGGGCGTTCGTCCCGAGTTGCAGTATTCGACCAGCTTCGTCGCCAGCGGCGGCCTCCGCTTCTTCTACCGGCGCCTGCCCGGGCCGGGCAGCGAGATCATGCTTGGCGCGCGCACGGGCGGACCGTCGATCGTCCACGGCGAAGTCGGGCTGCGCGGTCCGGAGCGATACGGACTTTCGCTGCTCGCGACATACGACCGGCGCAACGATCGGTTGTTCGCCGGCGTGGGACCACGGACGGAAGCGGACCTGGTGGCGGTGGGCGAGACCCCGTCGCGCTACGGTTCGGACAACCTCGGCGCCGTGCTTCACTGGTCGCGCCGGATCCCCTTCCACTTCGTCCCCCAGGCCCACGCCGACGTGCAGCGGCGCGACTACCGCGCGACCGACGTCAACGGCGGTCCCTCCGTCGCGGAGACGTTCGGCCTGCCCGCTGATCAATGCGCGGCGCGTGGCCTCGCCGCTCCCTGCGTCGACGAGGCGGCGATGCCGGGCTTCAACCACGGGCTGCGCCTGGTGCGCGCCGGCGGCGGTCTGATGCTCGACCTGCGAAGTCCGGCCCGCGACGGCCGTGGGTTCAGCCTGGCGACTGACGCGAACTTCGCGCGCGGGGTGGCGGGCGATCCCAGCCGGCACGTGACGCTGGCCGCAGAAAGCGTCGGTGCGCTGGGCGGCGACGACCGGGTCTTCCTGCTGCGCGCGCGGGCCGTGATGGTCGAACGGCTGTCGGATGCGCCGATTCCCTTCGACGAGCTGTTCGTCCCGTCGGGGCTGCAGGACATGCGGGGCTTTCCCACCGGCCGCCTCCGGGGAGAGAGCGGCCTGCTCGGGACGGCGGAATACCGCTGGTACATCGCCGCCAGCTTCGACGCCACGCTGTTCGCGGACGTCGGCACCGTGGCGGGCCCGCGCTTTTCGAACATCGACTGGAGTCGCTGGTTTCCGAGCTTCGGGCTCGGGTTCCGGTACTATCGGCCGATGGGCGCCTACTGGGACGCGCGAGCGCGGGACGGCATCCAGATCGCCTACGCGCCCGAGGGTGGTCTGCGCCTGCTGTTCAGCATGGCGGCCTTTTGACCGAATCCACCCAGGACGGTCCGGGCGGCCTGTCGGGCGAGGAGGCCGCGCGGCGCCAGGAACAATACGGGCCCAACCTGGTGGCGCAGGGGCATCGTCGATCAGTCGCCGTCCAGCTGCTTCTCCGGTTCGGCAATCCGCTGGTGCTGCTGCTGCTGGGCGCCGCGGCGCTGTCGGGTGTCACCGGCGACATCCGGAGCCTGGTGGTGATCCTGGTGATGGTTCTGCTCAGCATCGTGCTGGACTTCGTGCAGGAGCATCGCGCGGGGCGCGCGGCCGAGCGGCTCCGCCAGGCGGCGTCGGTCCGGAGCACGGTGCTTCGCGACGGCGCGCCGCGCGAGGTGCCCGCCGCGGAGATCGTCCCCGGCGACGTCGTCCTTCTATCGGCGGGCGATCTGGTCCCCGCCGACGCCCGGTTGCTGGAGGCGCGCGATCTGTTCGTCAACCAGGCGCGCCTGACCGGTGAGCCGTTCCCCGTCGAGAAGTCCGCCGACGGACCGGCGGCGGGCGCGGCCGCCCCGACCGAGGACAGGCACGCCGTCCTGATGGGCAGCTCGATCGTCGGCGGCAGCGCGCGGGCGATCGTGGTTCGCACCGGACGGCAGACGCTGCTCGGCGGGATCGGCGCGTCGCTGGAAAAAGAGCCGCCCCCGTCCGCGTTCGAGCAGGGCGCGCGCTCGTTCGGGATCCTGATCCTGAAGCTGGCCCTCATCATGGTCCTGTTCACGATCGGGGTGAACGCGGCGCGCGGCCGGCCCTGGCTGGACTCGTTTCTGTTCGCGGTCGCCCTGGCCGTCGGGCTGGCGCCCGAGATGCTGCCGATGGTCGTGTCGGTGACGCTGTCGCGCGGCGCGATCCGGATGTCGCGCCGGAAGGTGCTGGTGAAGCGGCTCGCCGCCATCCACGACCTCGGCAGCATGGACGTCCTCTGCACGGACAAGACCGGCACGTTGACGGAGGCCCACATCCGGATCGAACAGCTGATCGACGCGGAGGGACGTGACAGCCGGCGGGTGTTCGAGCTCGCGTACCTGAACAGCCGGTTGCAGGCGGGTCTCCGGAGCCCGATGGACGACGCCATCCTGGATCACGAGAAGCTGGACATCGACGCATGGACGAAGGTCGACGAGGTGCCGTTCGACTTCGAGCGGCGGCGCGTGTCGGTGCTGGTGCGCCGCGGTGACGAGCCGCCCCTGCTCGTCGTCAAGGGCGCGTTCGAGGACGTTCTGCGGCTGTCGTCGCGCTACGAGGACGCCAGCGGGACCGTTCATCCAATCGGGGAAGAGACGCGCGCGGCGCTGCTCGAACGCTTCGCAGCGCTGGGCCGGGAGGGATTCCGGGTGCTCGGAATCTCCTGGAAGGCGCGGCCGCCGGGCTGCACGGCGTGCGCGCGCGCGGACGAAGCCGATCTGACGTTTCTTGGCTTCGCAGTCTTTCAGGATCCTCCCAAGCAGAGCGCGGGCGTCGTGATCAAGAGTCTCGCCGACCTTGGCGTCTCGGTCCGCGTGCTGACCGGCGACAACGAGCTGGTCGCCCAGCACGTCTGCAAGGAGGTCGGTCTCCCGGTCACCGGCGTGCTGACCGGCGCCGAGCTGGAGGCGATGGACGATCACGCGCTGGATGCGCGCGTCGAGCAGACGACTCTGTTCTGCCGGGTCACGCCCGCACAGAAGAGCCGCGTCCTCCTCGCCCTCAAGCGGCGCAAGCGGGTGGTCGGCTTTCTCGGCGACGGCATCAACGACGCCCCGGCGCTGCACGCCGCCGACGTCGGCATCTCGGTGGACGAGGCGGTGGACGTGGCGCGCGAGGCGGCGGACCTCATCCTGCTCGAGCGCGATCTGGGCGTTCTGCGGGACGGCGTCATCGAGGGACGGCGGACCCTCGGCAACATCATCAAGTACATCCTGATGGGGACCAGCTCGAACTTCGGGAACATGTTCAGCATGGCGGGCGCGGCGCTGTTTCTGCCGTTCCTGCCGATGCTGCCGATCCAGATCCTGGTCAACAACTTCCTCTACGATCTGTCCGAGGTCGCCATCCCGACCGACGAGGTCGACGAGGAGTTCGTGCGCAAGCCGCATCGCTGGGACATCAAGTTCATCCGCCGGTTCATGACCGTCATCGGTCCGGTCAGCTCGGTGTTCGACGGGCTGACGTTCTTCCTTCTGTATGCGGTCCTTCGCGCGGGGGAGGCCCTGTTCCACACCGGCTGGTTCATCGAATCGCTGGCGACGCAGGTGCTGGTCATCTTCGTGATCCGGACGCGCGGCAATCCGCTCGACAGCCGGCCGAGCCGGGCGCTCGCGGCGGCGTCGCTGGCGGTGGTCGCGGCCGGCATCTTGCTGCCGTTCACGCCGCTCGGGCGCACGCTCGGCTTCGTGGCACCACCCGCGCTGTTCTTCGCCATCCTGCTGGCGACGGTGGTGGCCTACCTGGCCGCCGTCCAGCTGGTGAAGCGCTGGTTCTACCGGCGCTTCGCCGCCATCTGACGCAGACGCGGACATCCATGATCTCCGGCCCGCTACCGTAAGACGATCTCGTACTTACAATCGGTGCCCATCCAGGACGATGGCCGGCCACGCCCACATTCTCGTCGTTGAAGACGACCGCGACCTGCGGGACAGCCTGGGCGATGCGTTGCGCCTCGAGGGCTACAACGTCGTCTGCGTCGAGCACGGCGAGGCCGCCCTCCGCCACCTCGGCACCGGCGCCCGCCCGTGCGTGATCCTGCTGGACCTGATGATGCCCGTCATGGACGGCTGGACGTTCCGGCAGGAGCTGCTCAAGGACCGCGCCCTCTCGGACATACCGGTTGTTCTCATGACGGCGGCGACGACGTCGCGCGCGACGATGGTGACCTCCGACGGCATCCTCTTCAAGCCGTTCGAGGTGGGGACCGTCCTCGACGCCGTCCAGGGACGCTGTCCCACCGACCCCGCCAGTTGACCGCGGGGCCCGCCGCCGCTACGTTGCCCGGCCTCACCATGATTGGCCGCGCGCGGCTGGCTTTCGTCTGCTTCGGGATCATCGCCATGACAGCGTCGGTTGGAGCCGTGGAACGCAGCGACGTTCCCGAGAAGTACAAGTGGAACCTGGGCGACCTCTATCCGTCGGAGGCCGCCTGGACCAAGGCGAAGGACGCGGTCGCCAAGCGCGTCCCGGAGATCGCCAAGCACAAAGGGCGGCTGGGCAAATCGGCCAACGATCTGCGGGCCGGTCTGCAGGAGATGTTCGACGCCGAGCTGGAGCTGTCGCGCCTGATGGTGTACGCGAGCGGTCTGTCCGACGAGGACGTCCGGGCGTCGCGGCCGCGCGAGATGAAGCAGGCCGCCGAGGAGCTCGCCACGGCGATGTCGGCGGCGTCGTCCTGGGTGCGCCCGGAGATCCTGACCCTGGATCCGGCCAAGGTGCGGAAGTGGATCGCGCAGGACAAGAAGCTCGCCCCGTACCGGATGTTTCTGGAGGATACGCTGCGGCGGAAGCCGCACACGCTCGGCGTCGCCGAGGAACGGGTGGCCGCCGAGGCGGGCGATCTCGAACGCGCCGGCGGCGAGGTCCACGGCGTGCTCTCGAACGCCGACCTTCCGTATCCGACCATCAAGCTGGGGACGGGTGAGTCCGTCCGTCTGGATCCCGCCGCCTACACGCTGCACCGGCAGGCGCGGGCGCGCGGCGACCGCGACAAGGTGTTCGCCGCGTTCTTCGGCGCGCTGAAGACCTACGAGCGGACGATGGGGGCGACGCTGGCCGCGGCGGTCAAGGCCCACCTGTTCGAGAAACGGGTGCGCAAGTTCGATACGGCCCTGGAGGCGTCACTGTTCCAGGACAACATTCCGACCGTCGTCTACAAGCAGCTGCTCGCCGACGTGCACCGGAGCCTGCCGACGCTGCACCGGTATCTGGCGCTGCGCAAGCGGATGCTGGGTATCGACACGCTCCGCTACCAGGATCTCTACGTGCCGCTGGTGGCGAGCGTCGACCTGCACTTCGCCCCCGACGAGGCCCGCACCATCACGCTGGACGCGCTGGCGCCGCTCGGCAAGGCGTACACGGACGCGCTCGCCAAGGGATTCGAGAGCCACTGGACCGATTACCTGCCGTCGACGGGCAAGCGATCAGGCGCGTACTCGACCGGCGTCTACGGCGTGCACCCGTACCAGCTGCTCAACTTCAACGGCCGCTACGAAGATCTGACCACGCTGGCCCACGAGTCGGGCCATTCGATGCACACGTTCCTGTCGTACGGGGCGCAGCCGTTCCCGACGTCCGACTATCCGATCTTCGTCGCCGAGGTCGCCTCGACGTTCAACGAGAACCTGCTGATCCACTACATGCTCGATCGGGCCAAGGACGACGCGACCCGACTGTTCCTGCTGGGCACGCTGCTGGACGGCCTCCGGACGACGCTGTTCCGGCAGACGCAATTCGCCGAGTTCGAGCTGGCATTTCACGAGCAGGCCGAGCGCGGCGAGCCGCTGACCGGGGAGAACCTTTCGACGCTGTATCTGAAGATCGCGCGCGACTATTACGGCCACGACAAGAAGGTCTGCCAGGTCGATGATCTGCTGGCCATCGAGTGGGCGTACGTCCCGCATTTCTATTACAACTTCTACGTCTACCAGTACGCGACCAGCATGGTCGCCTCGACGTCGCTGGCGCGCGCCGTGCGCGAAGAGGCGGAGGCGGCGAAAAAAGCGGGGACAGGCAAGACGCCGCGGCGGGACGCGTACCTGAAGATGCTGTCGTCGGGCAGCTCGAAGTACGCCATCGACCTGCTCAAGGACGCGGGCGTCGACATGACGACGTCGGCGCCGTTCGACGCCGCCATCGCCGAGATGAACGCCACGATGGACGAGATGGACCAGATCCTCGCGCGTCAGAAGAAGGCCGGCGGGTCCGCCCCGAAGCACTGAGCGGCCGCGTGGTGCGCGCCGAAACGCTCCTTCTTGCGGGATTCGTCGCCGCTGGGGGCTGTGTTCAGCTAGGTCTGAGCTACGCGCGCGGCGGCTGCTCGGCGGGCGCCGCTGTGCTCTCGCCGGACGAGACCGCGGTGCTGGTCGCCGCCGCGCACCGCTCGTACGAGCACGGGGAGCTTCGCCTCCGGCGCGAGACCGCATGGGACGGGGTGCCGTTCGAGCTGGAGGGAGCGCGCGCCGAGCAGCCGCCATCCGAACAGAAGCTGGCGATGATCGCCGATCTGACGGCGCGCAATGAACGATCCGGATGCCTGCAGGTCCCCGAGGCCGCCTTCGAAGTCCTGCCGATGAGGGGCGAGCGGCGCGAGGTCTTGACGCTATCCCGGCCCGGCTTCGACAAGTCGAGGGACGCGATCGTCCTCTACCGCACGCGCGTGTACGGCTCGTCCGGCTGGTGGGAGGACGGCTACTGGCTTCTGCGAAGATCGAAGAAGCGGGGCTGGATCGTCGTCGACGGGATCATCCGGTTGCCGTAGCGACCTGCCACGAAGGCATTCGACAGTGGACGCGCAAAAAATGCGCCCTGCGACGGAGCCGCATTCATTTCGCGACGTCGCGCAGGCGCGTTAGTTTGTAGCGCCATGACGGTGCCACCCCCGAGCGCCCCGACCGAAGGGAGCCGCCCGTGGCGGTGGCATCTGGCGCTGGCGACCGTTTCGTTCTTCGTCTGCTTTGCCGCCTGGGGCCTGATCAGCGGTCTCGCATCTCAGCTGAGGTCGCTCTTCCACCTGGGCGCGGCGCAGGTCGCATTGCTGATCGCAGAGCCGGTGCTGCTCGGGGCCCTCGCGCGGCTGCCGCTCGGCATCGCGGCCGATCGATTCGGCGGCCGGCGTGTGTTCGCCGTGTTGATGCTGGCGGTCGCCGTTCCGATCTGGCTGCTGCCGACCGCGTCCACGTTCCACGTCCTGCTCGGCTTCGCGTTCGTGCTCGGGCTGGCCGGCGCCTCCTTCGCGGTCGGCGTCAGCTACGTCGCGCGCTGGGCGCCCACGGCACGGCAGGGCGGCGCACTGGGAATCTATGGCCTCGGGACGCTCGGGCAGTCCGCCGCGGTCATCCTGGGCCCCACCGTCGGTGCGCGGCTCGGCTGGGCGTCCGTGTTCCGGGGAACCGCGCTGGTGCTGGTCGCGTGGGGGATCGTGTTCGCGCTTCTGGCCCGCGACGCGCCGAAACGCGCCGCGCCCGCCGGAGCCCCCGCGACGTCACTGGGGGCCGTGCTGCGCCACGAGCGAAAGGCCTGGGCGCTCTCGTTCTTCTACTTTCTGACATTCGGCGGGTTCGTCGCGTTCTCGGTCTACCTGCCGACCCTGCTGCGCGACACCTTTCATCTTTCGCCCGCAAACGCGGGCTTGCGGGCGGCCGGATTCGTCGCGCTCGCGACGCTCTGCCGGCCGCTCGGTGGCATCCTGGCCGACAACATCGGCGGCGCCCGGGTGCTGCGGACCGTGTTCCTCGGGATCATCCCCTTCACGCTGCTGATGACCTGGGAGGCGATGATCCCCTTCACGGTCGGCGCGCTGGGCTGCGCGACGCTGATGGGATTCGGCAACGGCGCGGTGTTCAAGCTGGTGCCCCAGCACTTCCCGCACAACACCGGCACCGTCACCGGCCTGGTGGGAGCGATGGGCGGCCTGGGCGGCTTCTTCCCGCCGCTCGTGCTCGGCGTGCTGCGGGAGCGCATGGGCATCGTCTGGCCGGGATTCTTGTTGCTGGCCGCGTTCGCGCTCGTGCTCGCCCTGGTGAACGACCGGATGTTCCTGGCCGGTCAGCTCGCGGAAGAATCGCTGATCCCGCACGTCGGCCGCCGGCGCCTGGATCAGCTGCGCGCGGGCGCCACCGCCACCTTCGCCGCGGCGTTGCTGGTGGCCGCGATCGTCGTCGGATCGCGCAACCTGACCAACTTCGACGCGGCTCTGGTCGTGTACACGTTCGCGGTCGTGTTCGCGTTCTGGGGCGCCCTCTATCACTACGCGGTCTGGATCCAGAAACCGCCGACGCGTCGGCTGTGGCGGCGGAGCTGGCGGCTGTTTCGCGAACAGTCACCGTTCGCGCTGCTCGCGCGCGCCGCGGGCGTGGTCATCACGCACCTGCTCGCGCAGACATTCATCCGGCGGCGGTCGCGCCTGCGCTGGTGGACGCACCAATTCATCTTCACCGGCTGCGTGCTCGCGGCCGCCGTGACGTTTCCGCTGGTGTTCGGGTGGGTGCACTTCCGCACCGATCCGCTCGATCAGCGGAACTATGTCGCTTTCATTTTCGGGTTCGAGGCCGGCTCGTTCCGCCTGGGGACGCCGGTGGCCTGGTTGACGTTCCATGCGCTGGACGTCGCGGCCGTGCTGGTCCTGGCCGGAATCGCGCTGGCCCTCGCGCGCCGCCTTCGTGATCGCGGCGCGCTGGCCCAGCAGGCGTTCGATCGGGACTTCCTGCCGCTCATCTTGCTGTTCGCGGTGTCGGTCACGGGGCTGGCGCTGACGATATCGACGCAGTGGCTGCGCGGAAGCCTCTACTCCTTCCTGGCGATGGTCCACGCGATCACCGTGATCGGGACGCTGCTCTATCTTCCGTTCGGCAAGTTCTTCCACATCGTGCAGCGTCCCGCGCAGGTGGGGGTGAAGCTCTATCAAGCGGCGGGCGCGCGCGGCGCCGCTGCGGTCTGCGCGCGCTGCCGCGAGCCTTACGCTTCCCAGATGCAGATCGACGATCTGCGCGGTGTGCTCGGCGAGCTCGGGTTCGACTACAGCGTCCCCGGTCCGGCCGGTCACTGGCAGGGGCTATGTCCGCCGTGCAAGCGAAAGAGCATCGCCAGCGCCCAGTTGCGCCTGCGGGGTCAAGCCCCATGAGCGAGCCGCCCCTCTCACCCGACGAGCTGCGCGCCCGGTACGGACCGCACCTCGCCTACGAGCCGCCCGGCGGATGGCGCGGCCCCTCGCGCGCGCCCGTCGACCGGCTGGTCAAGACGCACTGCTGCTTTTGCGGCCAGCAATGCGGCATTCAGCTGAAGGTTCAGCACGACAAGGTCGTTGGGTTCGAACCGTGGGAGGAGTTTCCATTCAACCGCGGCATGCTCTGCCCGAAGGGCGTGCGCCGCTACCTGCAGGGCAGCCATCCGGATCGCCTGCTGGCGCCGCTGCTCCGCGCGCCCTCGGGCTTTCGGGAGGCGACCTGGGACGAGGCGATGTCGCTGACCGCCCGCCGCATCCGCGAGATCCAGGAGCGGCACGGCAAGGACGCCGTCGCCGTTTACGGCGGCGCCTCGTTGACGACGGAGAAGGCCTATCTGATGGGCAAGCTGGCGCGCGTCGCCATCGGCACGCGTCACATCGACTACAACGGGCGGCTGTGCATGGTGTCGGCCGGGACGGCGTACAAGCTGGCGTTCGGTGTCGATCGTTCGCCCAATCCCTGGAGCGACATCCCGCGCGCCGAGGTCGTGATGGTCCTGGGCGCCAACATCGGCGAGTGCGCGCCGATCACCACCGACTACATCTGGCGCTGCCGGGACGCGGGCGGGAAGCTGATCGTGGCGGATCCGCGGATGACCCCCATCACCCGCAACGCTGATCTCTATCTGCCGGTCCGGCCGGGGACCGATGCGGCGCTGCTGATGGGCATGCTCCACGTCGTCTTGCGCGACGGGCTGGAGGATCGCGCCTTCATCGACGCGCACACGGTCGGGTTCGACGCCGTCGCGGCGTCGGTCGCGGCCTACGATCCGGCGCGGACGGCGGAGATCACCGGCGTGCCGCCCGATGCGATCGAAAAAGCGGCGCGCTGGTTTGCCGAAGCGGAGCGCGCGATCGCGATGCACGCCCGCGGCATCGAACATCACTCGAAGGGGGTCGAGAACTGCCTGGCGGTGATCAACCTGGCGCTCGCGACCGGTCAGATCGGCCGTGAGGGCGCCGGCTGCATGATGATCACCGGGCAGGGCAACGGGCAGGGCGGGCGCGAGCACGGCCAGAAGTGCGATCAGCTCCCCGGGCAGCGGTCGATCTCCGATCCGGCCGCGCGCGAGCACGTCGCTCGCGTCTGGGGCGTTCAGCCGAACGACATTCCCGGGGCCGGTTACAGCGCCGTCGAGATCATGGAGGCGATCCACCGCGGCGAGATCAAGGCGCTGGTGTCGGCCTGCTTCAATCCGGTGGTGTCGCTGCCCGACGCCGAGTTCACACGCCAGGCGCTGTCGAAGCTGGAATTCTTCGCGGTCGTGGATTTCTTCCTGTCCGAGACCGCGCACCACGCCGACGTCGTGCTGGCCGGCAGCCTGCAGGAGGAGGACGAAGGGGTCACCTGCAGCGCCGAGGGCCGGGTGATTCACATTCAGGAGGCGGTGCCGCCGCCGGGAAGCGCGCGCCGCGAGTGGCAGATCATCTGCGATCTCGCCGCGCGCCTCGGCCACGCCGAGAAGTTCAGCTACCAGGCGCCGCGCGACATCTTCGACGAGCTGCGGGAGGCGTCGCGGGGCGGGATCGCCGACTATGCCGGCATCACCTACGAGCGGATCGACCGCGAGCTGGGCGTGTTCTGGCCGTGCCCGTCGGAGACCCACCCGGGTACGCCGCGCCTGTTCGAGGGCGGCCGCTTCTTCCACGCGGACGGCAAGGCCCGGTTCGTCGCGGTCGTCGATCGACCGGGCGGCGATCCCGTGTCGGACGAGTTCCCGATCTACCTGACGACGGGGCGGGTCGTCAGCCAGTACCTGTCGGGCACGCAGACCCGGCGGATCGGCCCGCTGGTCGATCAGTATCCGGAGCCGCGCGTGGAGATCCACCCGCGGCTGGCGGCGGAGCACGGGATCGCCGACGGCGACTGGGTCGACGTGACGACCCGGCGCGCGACGATGACGGCGCGCGCGCAGGTGGTGCGGACGATCCGGCCCGACACTGTGTTCATCCCGTACCACTGGGCGGGCGCTCGCAGCGTGAATCGCCTGACCCACCGGACCATCGATCCGCGCAGCAAGATCCCCGAGTACAAGGTCTCGGCGGCGCGGGTGGCGCGCGCCGCCGGCCCGCCCGCCTGGGCACCGCCGGAGCCGCCGATCCGCCGCCTTCCGGTGGTTCCGGACGGGAACGGCGCGGGAGCCGCCGGAGGTCGGCGGACATGAGCGGGCTCGCCTTCTTCGTCGACCCGTCGCGCTGCATCGGCTGCCGATCCTGCGAGAACGCCTGCGCCGAATGCGAGACGCACCGGGGCGTGCCGATGATCCACGTCGACAGCATCGATCGGGCGCAGTCGATCGCGACGACGCCGATGGTCTGCATGCATTGCGAGAACCCGACCTGCGCGCAGGTCTGCCCGGCGGACGCCATCAAGCAAAACGATGAGGGGGTGGTGCAGACGTCGCTGAAACCGCGCTGCATCGCCTGTTCGAACTGCGTGCTGGCGTGCCCGTTCGGGGTCCCCAAGATGCTGGTGGCGTTCGAGCAGATGATGAAATGCGACATGTGCTACGACCGCACGTCCGCGGGCAAGCGGCCGATGTGCGCGACGGTCTGCCCCAGCCAGGCGCTCGCGTTCGTCGATCCGGACGTGATCGCGTCCGAGCGCCGCGACGTCCCCACGAACGTGTTTCGCTTCGGCGCCCAGGAGGTGAGGACCAAGGTGTTCATGATGCTGCCGCCGGACGCCGACGGGCTGGTGGTCGACGTGGTCGATTACATGTGGGAGGCGCGCTGATGAAGACGGGCACCGGCGATCCGGATCGCTCCGACCTGCCCCTGTGGCGCGAGGAGATCTCCTTCCGGGACGAAGACGAACGCTACGTGGCGCGCCGCCAGTTCGGCCGCTTCCTGGTGCTGACCAGCGCCGCGATGTTCGCGGGCAACGTCTGGATCTGGCTGCGGTCGCGGATGCACCGGGCTGCGTCGGTGCTGGCGGTGCCGATCGCGCGACTGGGCGAGATTGCGGTCGGAGAGGTGAAGACCTTCTCTTTTCCGGGACCGAACGAACCGTGCTTGCTGATCCGGCGCGGGGTCGACGATTACGTCGCGTTCGAGCAGAAGTGCACGCACCTGTCGTGCGCGGTCGTCTACTCGCGCGAGCGCGATCGCCTCGAATGCCCCTGTCACCTGGGCTACTTCTCGGCGACGACGGGCGCCGTGCTGCAAGGTCCGCCGCCCCGGCCGCTGGCGAGGATTCGCCTCGAGCGCCGCGACGACGAATTGTTCGCGCTCGCGGTCGAGACCGACGGGGATCGCTGACCATGGACCGATCCGCACAGCGCAAGGGTTTGACCGCCATCAACGGCGCCAACGCGCTGATCACGGTGCTGGTCATCGTGCAGATGTGGCTGGTCAGCGCCGCGCTCGAGTCCGCGCTGGCCGGCCGCGCAGACGCGGCTCTGCCGGCCGCGATCGCGTCGGGCGTGATATTCGCAGGCTCGCTGTTCCTGCTCCGCTTCGTGTCGCGCGTCGATCGCGAGACCCGCCGGTAGCCGTCAGGACTGACGGAAAGCGGGATCCCAGCCGAGCTCCCGGCGCGCCTTTTCGATGGCGATGCGAGGGCTGGCGTCGGCCACGTTGTAGATGCCCGGCGCGCCGCGATCGATCGCCAGCGCCGCGGCCAGCGCCGCCGCGTCGACGTGCACGCCGGGGCTGTCGGCCGGCGTCTCCCGCGTCCCCGGGCCGTAGAACCAGCCGTAACGGAGCACGATCCCCTCGACGGGCGGCGTCGCCAGCACCGCGCGCTCCAGCGCGACGACCCCCTGGATGGTGACCGCCCGCGTCCCGCCGGTGGCGAGATCGATCGCGTCGTCTTCTGTGTGCGGCTCGGGCCCGGGTGCGTAGACCCAGGCGATGCTCTGGGCGACGATCCGGCGCACGCCGGCCGCGCGCGCCGCCGCCGCCAGGTTGCGCGTCCCGTCCGCGCGCAGGCGGGCGTTGCGCGCCAGCGTCTCGCCGATCTGGTCGCGCCCGAATCCGCCCGACAGATCGGTCAGCTGATGGATGATCATGCGCGGCGCGACGGCGGCCACGGCGCGCGCGAGCGCGTCGGGATCGAGGACGTCGACCACGACCGGCGTCGCTCCGAGACGCTCCACCTCGACCGCCCGCGCCCGGGATCTCGTCGTGCCCGCGACATCGTATCCGCGCCCGCGCAGGAGCGGCACCAGACGCCGGCCGACCACGCCGCTCGCCCCGGCGACGAGGATGGGGCCGGTCGGCGCGGTCATCGGACGATCTTACCTGGTGGCTCGGCGACGGAAAGGGTTGGCCCAGGCCTTGCTCTGCCTCGAAGCATGCATTTCCTCGATCGACACCGCCTCGCCGTGCTCGTTCTTTGCGCTGGCGTCCTGACGTCGGCCTGCGCCAGCAACGAGGCGACCACGAACCAACCTCCCCAGCAGGCGCAGCTCGCGCAGGCGATCGCGGCGCCCGAACGGGCCGGGCCGCCCGAACCGCTCTCGCCGGCCGCGCGCACCATCCTGAAGACGCGGATGGCGTCGCACGCGCGCGACATGGGCGATCTGGTCTCTGCGATCATGATCCTCGACTACGACCGCATCGCCTCGAGAGGTGACGCGATCGCGGCGGACGTGAACCTGAGCCGGCCGATCACGCGCGACGCGACGGAGCTGAATGCGTCGTTGCCCGAGAAGTTCTTCGTGCGCCAGGACGAGCTGCGGGCGCGGGCGCGGGCTCTCGCGGACGCGGCGCGGGCGCACGACCCGTACCGCGTCGCGGCCGAGTACGGACACCTGTCGGAGGGCTGCGTTCGCTGTCACGCCGATTACCGTCCGGCAAACCCCTAGCGCGTGGACGCGATCAGGCGTGGGCGTTCCGGGCCAGCCGGTCGGCGCGATCGAGCTGCTGTCGCTTGCCGAGGACGATCAGGGTGTCGCCGGCCGCCAGCGCCGCGCTGTCGGGCGGGTTGAAGAGCATGTGCCCGTTCTTCTTCTTGACCGCCACCAGGATCAGGCCGATGTCGGCGCGCACGCCGGTCACCTCGATGGTGCGACCGTCGAGGCCGCTGCCGGCGGCCACGGGCACTTCCTCGATCTGCAGATCCAGGTGCTCGCTGCGCGTCGCCACCTCGATGAAGTCCAGCACCGCGGGCCGGAGCACGGCCTGGGCCACGCGCCCGCCGCCCAGGACGTGCGGCGACACGACGCGGCTCGCCCCGGCGCGCACCAGCTTCGGGATCGACGCGGCGTCCTCTGCCCGCGCGACGATCGGAACGCGCTCGGCCAGCAGGCGGGCGCTCATGGTGATGAAGACGTTGTCGGCGTCGGAGGCGACGACGACGACGACGGCGCGGGCGCGCTCGATGCCTGCCTCGCGCAGGACGGTGTCCTCCGTGGCGTCCCCGACCAGCGGGTGACCCACCGGCACCGCGAAGTCGGCGAGGCGCTGGGCGTCGCTGTCGATGATGACGAACGGGACGCCGGCGGCCGCGAATTCCTGACAGACCTGCTGCCCGACGCGTCCGTAGCCGCAGACGATGACGTGGTTGCTCAGGGTGGGCGATCTTCTTTTCCATTCGATGTCTCCCGAGGTGCGACGACAGCTCGCCGCTGATGACGGCGCGGAGGAATTCGGCGGTCGTGAAGAAGATGGTGAAGATCCCCCCGAGGGCGAGGACCATGGTGAAGGCGCGGCCCGCGGCCGTGAGCGGGTGCACCTCCCCGTAACCAATGGTGGTCAGCGTCGTGACCGCCATGTAGAGCGCGTCGAACAGGGACCAGCCCTCGATCAGGTGGTAGCCGAGGGCGCCCAGCGAGACGAGCGCGAACGGGACGACGGCGACCAGCAGGACGCGGCGACGGAGCGGTAGACCGCCGTCGGCCGATCGGGGCAGCACCGTACGCGCAGGGGTCACCCGGGACAATCCAGCGAGAGGCATGCCAGCGCGGCGCGCCGGGCCCGCCGCGATTCGGGACTTCGACCGCGAAGAACCTGCGCCTCGGCCCGCTGGGGTCGCAATTCTTGCGTCGCGCCCAGTGCAGCCCGGGCGGTCGCCCGCCGCGGCGGGTGGCATTCCGGCTGCTTCGATCTCTTGCGTGTGCGCGGTGGCGAACCCACAGATGGTCGGGATGGGCGACGCGCCGGCCGGGCTGACCGTCGCTGAGGCGGGACGGCGGCTGGCGGCCGTCGGAGCCAACGAGATCCGGCGCGCGCCCCGGCCGTCGCGCGCGCGGATGCTGCTGGGCCAGTTCGGAAGCCCGCTGATCTGGCTGCTGCTGGCCGCGGCGATCGTTTCGGCGGCGCTGGGCGAGCTGGCGGACGCGATCGCGATCGCCGTGATCGTCGCCGTCAACGCCCTGGTCGGCTTCTTCCAGGAACATCGGGCAGAGAACGCCCTCGAGGCGCTGCGCACGCTGACCGCGCCGCGCGCGCGCGTGCTTCGCGACGGGCGGCAGGCGATCGTGCCGGCGGCCGAGGTCGTGCCCGGTGATCTGCTGCTGCTGGAGGCCGGCGACATCGTCGCGGCCGACGCCCGTCTGCTCGAGGCCCACAACCTCGCGACCAGCGAGGCCCCGCTGACCGGCGAGAGCGCGCCCGTCCGCAAGGACGCCAGCCCGGCGGCCGCGGGCGCGCCGCTGGCCGAGCGGCACGACACGGTTTTTCTCGCGACAGCGGTGGCGACCGGCACGGGGACGGCGGTCGTGACGGCGACCGGGATGGCGACCGAGCTCGGCAAGGTCGCCAGCCTGCTGGCGGCCGCCGAGGAGACCGCGACGCCGCTGCAGGTCCGGCTGGCCCGCGTCGGCCGGACGCTGCTGGTGATGTGTCTGGCGATCGTCGTCGTGACCGCGGTCGTCGGGCTGGCGCGGGGGCGGGCGGTGCTGGAGGTGTTCATGTCCGCGGTGTCGCTGGCGGTCGCGGCGGTGCCCGAGGGGTTGCCCGCGATCGTCACCATCGCGCTGGCGATCGGCGTCCAGCGCATGTCGGACCGGAACGTTCTCATTCGACGGCTGCCCGCCGTCGAGACGCTGGGGAGCGCGACGGTGATCTGCACCGACAAGACCGGCACGCTGACGACGGGCGTGATGACGGTGCGCGAGCTGTGGGGCGAGGACCACCACGCCCTGCTGGCCGCGGCCGCCGCCTGTTGCGACGCGGAGCTGGGCGCGGATCGGCGCACGGGCGTCGGCGATCCGACGGAGATCGCGCTGCTGGCCGCCGCCGCCGAGCGCGGGATCGATCGCGCGGAGATCGAGCGTGAGCGGCCGCGCCGGCACGTGACGCCGTTCGACAGCGAGCGCAAGCGGATGTCGATCGGCCGCGCCGACGGCGTCCTGTACGTGAAGGGCGCACCCGAGGTGGTCCTGCCGCTCTGCCACGCCGGCACCGCGGGCGCCGCGGACGCGAACGCCGAGATGGCGCGGCGCGGTTTGCGCGTCCTCGGCGTTGCCGTCGGCAGCGGCCGCGAGGAGCGGGATCTGCGCTTCCTCGGTCTCTGCGCGATCGCCGACCCGCCCCGGACCGAGGCGATCGAGGCGGTCGCGGCGGCGCGCGCCGCCGGCATCCGCACCGTCATGATCACGGGCGACCACCCGGTGACCGCCCACGCGATCGCGCGCGAGCTCGGCATCTTTCAGGAAGGCGAAGATCCGGCGGAGCGCGTGCACGCGCGCGCGACGCCCGAGCAGAAGCTCGCGATCGTCAGGGAGTGGAAGCGGCGGGGCGAGGTCGTCGCGATGACCGGCGACGGCGTCAACGACGCGCC
>Ga0066903_100000788_pt1 | contig 21342 bp, 19 predicted proteins | sample PanSoiMetaGPlot1_FD_67491 | JGI IMG/M metagenome (GOLD analysis project Ga0066903, IMG submission 67491) | Tropical forest soil microbial communities from Panama analyzed to predict greenhouse gas emissions - Panama Soil - Plot 1 (version 2) | ecosystem: Environmental > Terrestrial > Soil >... | reverse complement strand
GCCGCGCCCGTAGACGACGCCGCGCACGACGAGCGGGTTGAAATCCGTCTGGCCGTCGGCGTACGTCCACGCGATCTGCAGGCGCGAGACGTTGTCCCTGGTGATCGCTGCCGCGGCCACGAATTTCGAACTGTCGGCGCCGCCGGCGTAGTCGCGCCACTCGCGGTCGCTTGACTGCGATTGGGACCGCCCTGAGCCTGTCGAAGGGCGCGGCGCCGGCGGTCCCTGGGCGGCCATCGCGACGATGGCCCCTGTGACGACGACTGCTCTGGTTATCATGGGACGCGATTGTATGCCTGTCGACCTCCAGCCCACGCTGACCGGAGACCTCGTCGAACTGCGGCCGCTCAAGCCTGACGACTGGGACGCTCTGTACGCCGCCGCGTCGGACCCGCTGATCTGGCGGCAGCACCCCGAGAGCGATCGCCACAAGCCCGACGTCTTCCGCCGCTACTTCGACGGCGCCATCGCCTGTGGCGGCGGGTTTGCCGTCGTCGATCGGAAGACGGGCCGCGTCATCGGATCGACGCGCTACTTCGGCTACGACGAAGCGGCGAGCGAGATCGAGATCGGCTGGACGTTTCTCGAGCGGGCCTACTGGGGCGGCACGTACAACCGCGAGATGAAACGGCTCCTGCTCGATCACGCGTTCACGTTCGTCCGGCGCGTCGTCTTTTTCGTCGGCCCCGGGAACATCCGGTCGCAGCGCGCGATGGAAAAGATCGGCGGCATCCGCGCCGGCACGCGTGTCCGCGGCGATCGCGAGAACCTGGTCTTCGTGATCGACGCGCCGGCGCAACGGCCGGCGATTTGAAGACGGTGGGCGGCTCGGTTAGGCTGGTGCCCTCTTCAACCTGAGAGGGCCACATGTCGGAACCGAACGGGGTGCGCACCGGCATCACGAGCGATGAACGAGCGCGTCTGGAGACCGATGGTTTCCTCCGTGTCGGCCGGGTGTTGACCGACGACGAGCTCGCCGAGGCCCGGGAGCACGTCGACCGCGTCGTCGACGCACAGCAACGTCGCGGGCAGCGGCCCGAGTACCTGCTCGCCATTCACGTCTTCGAGCCGTACTTCTTGGGACTCGCGTCCCATCCGCGGCTGCTCGACATCCTGGAATCCGTGATGGGGCCGGACATCGCGCTGGTCTCCACGCATCTGCTGTGCAAGCCGCCCGGGGACGGACATCCGGTGACCTGGCACCAGGACGGGGCCTTCGCCGCCATCGAGCCGATGAGCCTGGTGACGCTCTACCTCGCGCTCGACGACTGCGATCGAGAGAACGGCTGCATGCGGATGCTGCGGGGCAGCCACGTCGACGGTTCGGTGCGCCACACGGTGATCCGCGAGGGTGGGGACACGCGCAAGGAGATCGCCCCGGACGTCATCGCGGCGTTCGAGGAGATCCCGCTCGAGCTGCGCGCGGGCGAGTGCAGTCTGCACCTGCCGTGGGTGATTCACGGATCACACGGGAACTATTCGAATCGCCGCCGCGCCGGCCTGCCGATGCGCTATGTCACCGGCGCGACCCGCGTGGTGCCCGTGACCGACGAGAATCGCAATCCCGAGCGGCAGCCGATGGATGCCCTCGCCCAGGTCCGCCTGGTGCGAGGGACCCATCTGTCGGACTCGTTGCGGTACCAGCCGACTGGCAGCCAGTAAGCCGTTTCAGCGCGCGGCGATGATCCGCCTGGCCGCCCGCGCTCCCGATTGCAGCGCGCCTTCCATGTAGCCCACGAAGGCATAGCACGTGTGCTCGCCCGCGAGGAACACGCGGCCGGCGAGCGGCTGCTGCAACTGGGGCCCCATCGTCGTCACCTCGCCGGGCGCCGGGAACGAATACGACCCCTTCACCCAGGCGTCGGAGGGCCAGTCCATGAAGCGCGCGCGCTCGAAGCTCGCGCGGATGCCGGGATACATCTTCGAGAGCGCCGCCAGGTAGTTCGGCGTGCGTTCCGTCGGCGACCACGAACGGCACTGGTCCGCCGACGGGCCGCCCGAGAACGCGACGACGCCGGCGCCGGCAACCTTCTGGTGCTGCGTGGTGTGCCACGTGAGGTGGATCGGGCCGTCGCCAAGCGAGTCCGGACCGAGATGCGAGGCGCGCCAGTACAGATCGCGCGTCTTCATCAGGAACTTCACGTTGCTGCCCATCTGCGGCGTGTCGGTTACGTGCAGCCGCGGCGTGAAGGCGATGCGGTTCCACGTGAGCGGCGGCACCGCCAGCACGGCGTAGTCCGCCTCGTACTTCGCCGCCGCCGTCGTGACGGTCACGCCGCGGTCGGAGACCGTAATGGCGGTGACCGGCTGGCGCAGGTGGAGGCGCGAGGGCCCCAGTTCCGCGACGATCCTGGCGGCCATCTGCTGGTTGCCGCCGCGGCAGCGATACACTTCGGTTTCGGTCCAGTACTTCTCGAGCCCGCCGCCTTTGATCTGCGCCAGGTTGCCCAGATAGCTCTGCCACGACGTGGCGACGCCGTTGTCGGCGACGAGCTGCGCGTCGAGGCCGGTCTTGCACAAGTCGGAGCAGGACTGCGCCGCGATCCATTCCGACTGCGCGCGTTTGTCCCAGGCGGCGGCGTCGGGCGATCGCCATGGCTCGAACGCGTCGGTGACGCGCGCCGCGTCCGCGTTCATCTTGTTGAGGACTTCTTCCATCTCTTTCCAGAGCTGCTCGGACTCGTCCGCCTTCAGCCGTCGTCCGTTCAGCACGATCGGCGCTTCGGCGTCTTCTTCGGTGATGTCGACGAACGAGAGCTTGAAGCGCTTCGCGTAGTCGAGCCAGATCGCGTGGTTCGTGCCGATCAGCTCGGCGCCGCCTTCCATCGCCGCGCCGGGCGCGAGATCCGTGAAGCTGATGACGCGTCCGCCGATGCGATTGCGGCCCTCGAGCACGGTCACGTCGGCCCCGGCGTGCGACAACTCGTACGCGGCCGAGAGCCCCGCGAACCCGCCGCCGATGACGACGACGCGCTTGCCCGAGGCGGACTGGCCGGCGAAGCCGCCGCGCGCCGAGATGAGGACGCCTGCGGCGGCCGCAAGCGAGCGACGGATCATGTCGCGGCGATCGATCGGTTCGCCGAAACGCGAGTGCAGCCGGGCATAGAGTGAGCGCATGGTGCGGTAGAGTTTAAACGAGGATGGGAACCATGCGGAGAGCTCTGCTCATTACAAGTTTGGCCATGGCGGGCGTGACCGGATTCGCCCAGGAGCGAGAAGACCGGACGCTGCTGTCGGCCGAGCAGATGAACGCGATCATCAACGAAGCGTCGGGCGAGCGCGCGATGCACCACGTGCTGGAGCTCGTGCCGTACCAGTTCGTCCGGCCGCCGTCCGAGTACCAGGGGCATTTCCGCGAGAGCGAGGTGCTGGCGAGGCTCGCGAAGGAATACGGCTTCTCGAACGTCGCCATCGAGGACTATCCCACCGGGCAGACGTGGCAGCCGACGGTCGGCGAGCTCTGGATGACGACGCCGCGGCCGGAAAAGATTTACGACCTGCACGACATTCCCGAGGCCGTTGCCTCGACCAACGCCACCGCCGACATCACCGGCGAGCTGGTGAGCGTGGGGCAGGGCACGGCGGCCGAATTCGAAGGAAAGGACGTGAAAGGGAAGTTCGTCCTGTCGCTCGCGCCGAGCGGCCTGGGGGGCGTCTACCAGCGCGCGATCGCGGCGGGGGCGATCGGCGCGCTCGGCATCAGCGCGATTGGCGCCGGCGACCGCGCGGTCGACTATCCGGATCAGATCGTGTCGACGAACGTGAGCGCGCAGCCGGGCACGGCCGCCTGGGCGCTCTCGCCGAAGAAGGCGCGCACCCTCGAAACGCTCCTGAGCCGCGGCCAGAAGGTGACGATCCATTCGATCATCACGAGCGAGCAGGTCCCAACAAGCAGGAGATCGTCCACGCCGAAATCCCGGGCGACGGCAGCACGACGCAGGAAGTCGCGATCGGCGGCCATCTCTTCGAGGGCTACATCAAGCAGGGGGCCAACGACGACAACTCGGGCTGCGCGCTGACGCTCGAAGTCGGGCGCGCCTACCTGAAACTGATCAGAGAGGGCAGGCTGCCGAAGCCGAAGCGCACGATCAACTTCCAGTGGGTCCAGGAGATCAGCGGCACACGCCAGTGGCTCGACGCGCATCCCGAGAAGGCGAAGGCGATCATCGGCGACCTCAACTTCGACATGGAGGCGCTGCGCCTGACGCTGAGCCGGAGCTACTGGATCATGCAGCGGACGCCCGACACGTTCCCGTCGTACATCAACGACGTGGGCCAGAGCATGATGGAGTACGTGTCGGAGCTGACGCGCGAGCGCGTGCGGTACCGCGCGAACGGCTATCAGCCCGTCTTCAACATCACGTCGCCCAACGGCAGCAACGACGCGTTCTACATCAAGATCGACCAGCACTACGGGTCGAGCGATCACGTGACCTACATGCAGTACGGGATCCCTGCGGTGATGTTCATCACGTGGCCCGACATGTGGTACCACTCGTCGCAGGACACGCCCGACAAGCAGGATCCGACGCAGTACAAACGCGCCGCGGTCGTGGCGACCGGCGCGCTGGCGGTGATTGCGGCAGGCGGCGATCAGATGGCGGCGCGCGTGACGAGCGAGAATCTCGCGCGCGGCACCGAGCGGATGGGCGTCAACGAGCGGAAGGGGACGGCGTACCTCGCCGACGCGACGTCCGCCGACGCGCTGCACGCCGCGTGGAAGGAGGCGCGCGTCGCGATCCGCCATCAGGCCGAGATCGAGAAGCGCGTCGTCCGATCGTCGGCGGTGCTCTACGACGATCCGGCCGGCGCGCCGAAGCGGCTCGCGTCGCTCGAGGCCGCGATCGACCGGAAGGCGGCCGCGATGCTCGACGAAGCGAAGGCGGCCTATGGCCTGCATGCGCAGCGGCTGAACACGCAGCCGATCGACGATCCGCCGCAGACGGCCGAGGAGAAAGAGGCGTCGGCTCTCATCGTCGAGAGCACGGGCGCCGGGCGCGGCGGCGGTGGCGGTGGCGGCGGCCGTGGGGGCGGCGGCCGCGGGGCGCCGCAGGGGCCGCAGCTGCCGCAGCACATGAACGCGGAGTTCGCGATCCTGCTCGGGAAGAAGCTCAGCGCGCTCGAGATTCGGGATTTTCTGTCGGGGGAGTTCGAGCCGCTGCCACTGGCCGACCTGATGGCGGTGCTGCGCGCGCGGGAGGCGGCGGGCAGTCTCAAGCTGGTGCCGAAGCCCGCGCCGCCTGCGGCCGTGAAAAAGAAGTAGAGCCGTCAACCACCGAACGTAGAGAGGTCGAACACGTTGTGGAAACGGGCGCGGGCGCGGCTCACGCGCCTCGAGACACACGAGATCGCGTGGCTGCTCGTGGCCCTCGGTACGTGTGTACTGCTGCTCGTGTTCCTGACGCTCGCCGGCGAGGTGATGGCCGGGAACACCGTTGCGTTCGATACACGAATCCTGCGCGCGCTTCGGAAGGCGGACGATCCCTCGACGCCGATTGGTCCGTCGTGGATCCAGGCCTCGCTCATCGATCTGACGGCCCTCGGCGGTCCTACCGTCCTCACGCTCGTGGTCCTCGCCGTCATCGGGTTCCTGCTGCTGCAGGGGCGCCGCCGCAGCGCGCTGGTGATTGCGCTGGCCGCGGCGACGGGCGAGCTCCTGAATGCGGCCATGAAATCTCTGTTCGTGCGGCCGCGTCCCGAGGTCGTGCCGCATCTGCGGGTCGTGTTCGAGACGAGCTTTCCGAGCGGCCACGCGATGAACTCGGCGATCATCTATCTGACGCTGGGCGCGATGCTCATGCGGCTCACCGAGCGCCGGCTGACCAAGATCTATTGCTTGACGCTTGCGGCCGTGGCGACGTTGCTGGTCGGCGTCAGCCGTGTGTATCTCGGCGTGCACTATCCGACCGACGTGCTGGCGGGCTGGACGATCGGACTGGCCTGGGCGTCGGTCTGCTGGCTCGTCGAGCGGCGTCTCGACGTGCGCGCGGGTATCCGCGAGGAGCGCCGCCGCGTGCTAGGCTAGGGCCGACCGTGGAGACGATACTCCTCGTGGAAGATGAGCCGGCGGTTCGCCACTTGTTCGCGCAGGCGCTCACGCGATCCGGCTATGTCGTCTATGAGGCGCGCAACGGCCAGGAGGCCATGAAGCTCTTCGACGAGCATGGTGATCAGATCGACATGCTGTTGACCGACATGCGCATGCCGTACATGGGCGGCGCCGAGCTCGCGCACCACCTGCGCGGCCGCCGGCGCACGCTGAAGCTGCTGTGCATCTCGGGCTATCCGGGGAGCCTCGATCCCGACCTCCCGGGCGATTTCCTCGCCAAGCCGTTCTCGCGCGACGATCTGCTGAAAAAAGTGCGCGACGTCCTCGACAGGTAGGCGGGTGAAAACAGCGGCTTCTCTTCTGGCGCTCGCGCTCGCGTCGCTCCTGTCGGCCCCCGACAGCAGTTCGTCGTTTGCGCTCGGCATGCTCAGGCGCGACGGCGTCCTGATTCCGTTCGCGTCGTACAACGGCCGCGGCTGGTCGGCCGACTGGCCGGGTCCCGACAGCAACGTCGTGTTTCCGATCTCGCTGGGCGACATCCCGAAGCGCTGGTGGGGCGCGCCGGGGCCCGCGGCGCCGTGGACCGCGTGGCTGGTGGACGGCACCACGCGCGCCCTGAAGCTCGCCAGGCCGGACCACCTGCGCGTCTTCTGTGCCACCCAGCTCGGCGTCAAGACCGACTACGAGGGCGACGGATTCGATCCGCGCGAACCCACGATTCCCATGGCGGGACTCGCGATCGCGGGGGGCGCCAAGCTCCTGCCGATCACGCCGGTCTCGCTCTTTTCGCCGGACGCGAAACGGATCGTCGAGGTCATCACCGACGACTTCAACAAGGAAGAGAAGCTCGCCGCGACGCACTTCATCAACTGGTATCACCCGTACGGTGAAGACGAGCGCAAGGGCTACCCGATCGAGCTCGAAGCGTTCTACCGCGCGCGCGAGTCGACGCCGACCGGGCAATGGATGACGAGCTACGTCGAAGCGGTGCGCCGGTTCCCGGCGCTCCCGCGCGACCACGACTGCGGGCTCATCACGTTCGTCCGCGGCTGGGTGCTCGAGCAGGAAGGAAAGAAGCCGATCATCGACATCGGCGCGCGGGTCACCTACTGCGATCGCGCCGACGTGTCGTTCATGCTGCCGTTCGGCCGCCTCCTCATCGACCGCGAGCCCTACTGGGTGTACCAGGTGTCGAGCTGGCGCGACGAGATCTACGGCGTGTCGCGCGTGCGGCCGGAAGAGGTCCGTCCCGTGATGGCGGTCGCCGGCGGCGGATGCCCGAAGGACGCGCCAGTCCCCGCCCCCGGCCGCGGCCGCGGCCGGGGACGGGGAATGTCGAATGTCGAATGGCGAATGACGAATGCCGAATGCCGAAAATGTCGAAGGTCGGAATGACGAATGACGACGGCATCCGGCATTAGGAGCCTGAGGCACCTCCTTCTTTCAGCGGCCGGTCTGCTTCTGATCCCGCTCGCGCTGCGCGGCGCGGCGGCGATCCATCCGATTCCGAACCTGCAGCCGAGCTATCTGCCGTCGCTCGAGGGGCCGCGCGAGCGGGTGCCGTTCGACGCGTCGCGGCCCGCCGAGCTCGCGCGCATGCAGCCGGCGTTCGTGGTCATCGGCGACTCGATGGCGGGGTCGCGCATCGACCCCGCGGTCTTCGCGCGCACGAGCGGACAGTCCGTCGCGCCCTTGCTCTATGCCGGCAGCGGGCCCGCGTGGTGGTATCTCGTGCTGAAGAACTGGGTGATCGCCAGCGGCATCCACCCCAAAGCGGTCTTCGTCTTCTTCCGCGACACGAACCTGACCAACGTGATGTTCCGGATCGACGCGACGTGGTCGCTCGACACCGCCGCGCTCGCGCGCGAAGACGATCTCAACGCGGTGGTGGCGCGCCGGAAGGGCAGCGCGTTCTACCAGGTGCGATCCGCGTTCGACCGCCTCTACGGCGCCACCGAAGCGCGGCGCTGGATCGAACCGGCCGTCAACGAGTGGCCGGCGCGCGTGATGTTTCCCTACCGCAAGCCGCGCGAGGCATTCATGCGGGCGGTGAACGATCGCTTCGGCCTCGATCACCTCCGGCCGATGGACGCCGCCGACATGCAGGCGACCGAGGATCGCGAGGCCGACTTCGGCGCGTTCGTCGACAAATCGCAGCTGCCGCTGATGCTCCGCGACGCGCAGCGCGCCGGACTCCGGCTCGTCCTCGTTCGCGTGCAGCGCCGCCCGATCGGCGGGCGGCCGCCGGACCAGTCGCCCGCGCTCCAACGCTATATCCGCGAGCTGCGGTCGTACGTCGAAGGGCACGGCGCCCTGCTGCTCGACGATACCGGCGACCCGGCCCAGACGCTCGAACTCTACGAGGACGGCGACCACCTGTCGCGCGAGGGGCGCCGCGTCTACACCGAGATGTTCGCGGAGCGCATCCGGCTCCGTCTTCCGTGATCTTCCACAGTCTCGATTTCGTCGTTTTCTTCGTCGTCGTCGTCTCGATCTACTGGCGCCTGCCGCAGCGCGGCCAGAACGTGCTGCTGCTGGTCGCGAGCTACGTTTTCTACGGGTACGTGCACCCGTGGTTCCTGATCCTGATCGCCTCGTCGACCGTCATCGACTATCTGTCGGCGCGCGGAATGGAGCGATGGCCGGCGCATCGGCGGCGGTTCATGGCGCTGAGCATCGCGTCGAACTTCGGGATGCTCGGATTCTTCAAGTACTTCAATTTCTTCGCCGACAACGTGCAGGCCGTGCTCGCGGCGGCGGGCGTGCACGTCAGCCCGCCGGTGCTGCGTGTGATCCTGCCGGTGGGGATCTCGTTCTACACGTTCCAGGCGATGAGCTACACGGTCGACGTGTTCCGCGGCGAGCTGCGCGCGCGCCGCAGCCTGCTCGACGTGGCGGTGTTCATCTCGTTCTTTCCGCACCTCGTCGCGGGGCCGATCCAGCGCGCGTCGTTCCTGCTGCCGCAGGTGGAGGCGGAGCGGCGCTTCTCGATCCCCTTTGCGACGAGCGGGCTGTCACTGATGGTGTGGGGCTTCTTCAAGAAGCTCGTGATCGCCGACAACGTCGGCGTGATCGCCAACAAGGTGTTCGGGCTGCGCGATCCGTCGTTCGAGATCCTGTGGGCCGGCGTGTTCGCGTTCGCGATCCAGATCTACGCCGATTTTTCCGCCTACACCGACATCGCGCGCGGATCGTCGCGGTGGCTCGGGTTCGAGCTGACCGAGAACTTCGACCATCCGTACATGGCGCGCACGCCCGCCGACTTCTGGCGGCGCTGGAACATCTCGCTGTCCACGTGGTTCCGCGACTACGTCTACATTCCGCTCGGCGGCTCGCGCGCGGCCGGCGGCGTCTGGGCGCGCAACATCCTCGTCACGTTCCTGCTGTCGGGCCTCTGGCACGGCGCGAGCTGGAATTACGTGCTGTGGGGCGCGTATCACGGCGTGCTGCTGCTGGCGACGCGGGCCCACCAGATGCTTGGTCCGCCTCCGCCCCACCTTCGCGCTTCACGCTTTGGTGGGCAGGCCGCTGCGCGGATGGTCGTGGTCGCGCAAATCACCGGCATGTTTGCCTTGACGCTGATCGGCTGGTTGCTGTTCCGGGAGACGGAGCTGCACGCGATCGTCCGCCATCTGCAGCTGGTGCCGTGGCACAGCACGCCCGAGGACCGGCAGATCGGTCTGTACTTGTTCCTGTTGGCGTTCGGGTATTCGATTCCGCTCTGGGCGCAGAGCATCTGGGTCGAGCTCCGCCGCGGCCAGCCGGTACGGCAAGAGGAGAGCTGGACCCGCGCGGGCCTGCGCGCGCTCGCGTACGGCGCGGCCTTCGCCGCGATTCTGGTGCTACGAAGCCGTACGTCGCTGGACTTCATCTATTTTCAGTTTTAGCCGCGGAATACACGGAGCACACGGAACGACGTCAGCCACTGGAATCCGTGCGCGGTTTCGTATTCCGTGTGATCCGCGTATTCCGTGGCGAAAGGCTTCAACGAACGACCGCTCGAGCCCAATCCCATCCCTCGAGGCCTTTCGCGTTCACCGCCTTCACACGCACCGGCGTGCCGGTGGAAACGCCCGCCAGCGTCGCGCGCGGCTGCGTGACACGGAGCGTCTTCGGCGCGTCCTCGGGACCCCACGACACGAGGTAGCCGGTGATGCCCGACTCCGGGCTGGCATTCCACGACACGGCGGCGCCGCTTCCATTCGCCGCGGCCGTCAGGCCGTTGATCCGTGACGGGCTCGACGCGAGCAGCATCACCGACGCGGCGGTCGTCTTCGCGACTTCGGTGACGAGCTGGTGGTTGATGCCATCGAGCAGATCGTGCGACTGGTGATAGTGCGGGTTGCCCAGCACCGGATACGAGCCGATGCCGCCGACGATGTCGCCGTACGCGTCGTAGTAGGACGCGGCGTCGGTGCTCTTGTAGTAGAGCGCGTCGTACGTGATCAGCCGGCTGAACTGCATGGCGGCGCCGTGCTGGAGGTCCCGGATCCCGCGGTTCGAATAGCGGATCGTGTTGTCGAGGCGCTGATCGTTCGTCCACCCCACCATGTCGTTGTTGAGCGCGCCGACGATCTGCATGTGCCCGTCGACCGCGCGCCGGACGAACTCGCGGCTGCCGAGCAGGCCCGCTTCCTCGCCGGTGAACGACGCGAACACGATCGTGGCCGGCATCGCGTGTCCGGCCAGCATCCGCGCCGTCTCGAGCAGCGCCGCCGTCCCCGACGTGTCGTCGTCGGCGCCCGGTCCGATCGCGACCGAATCGTAGTGGCTGCTCACGACGTAGACGAGTTCGGGATTCACCGTCCCCTTCAGCGTCGCGACCACGTTGGCGGTCTGGCCGCCGAGCGCGTTGCGCGGCGAGAACCACTGGTATTCCGGCGTGTAGCCGAACGACGTGTACGCGTTGAACAGGTACTCGGACGCCAGCTTGTTGCCGGGCCGCGAGATGTGCTTCGAGTCGAAGTCGAAGAGCGCCTTCTCGTGCGCGTAGATCCGCGCGGTCGACGCGGTGGACGTCACGCTCCGCACGAGATCGGCGATCGGCGCGAACATGCGGCGGCCGGCGTCGCGGAGCGCGATCTCCGATCGCAGGTTCGCGGCGACGCGCGCCTTGACCTCGTCGAGCGTGACGCGCGACGACAGATCGACGAGGTAGACGCCGCGCTCGGGCGACACCGTGTCGCCGTCGCGCTCGGCGACGATCAGCACTTTCGTGCCGTCGCCCGAGGGTACCCACACGTACTCCGGCGCGATCGTCCGCACCGTGTTGTTGTGGAAGAGCCGCGTGCGCGTGGATGACGGCTCGCGCGTGGCGGAGGACAGGTCGTAGACGTACGACCGGCGGTGGCGCGCTTCGCCGACCATGCCCAGGAGCCGGTCGGCGCCGAGAAACTGCGGCGCCACGTCGTGCTGGATCTCGCGCGTGACGCGCCGTTCATTCGCCGAGTCAGGCTCCGCCTTCGCCAAGGCTCCGGCGGATGAGCCGATGACGTAGATTTCGGAGTCCTCCCTGGGCGTCATCTGGAACGCGATCTGCGCGCCGTCGGGACTGAGGGCGGGCGCATCGATCCGTTCCGGTCCCTTGCGGACGTCGAGCGCCGCTGCGAGATTGCCGGACGGCGCGGCGAGCAGACGCTGATCGCCTGAGGCGGGGCGCACGATCCACGCGACGTACCGGCCGTCGCGCGACAGCGAAGGGGAGACGCCGTCGACGATCGCCGCCTTGCCGCCGAGCGTGAGGACGCCGAACGCGGCCGCCGTGTTGCCGCGCCCGCCCGCGTCGCCCGCCGGCTGATCCGCGGCCTGCGGAGCCAGTCCGCCGCGGCCTGTGCCCGGACCGGCGGCGCCCTGGCGGAACGGACCCTGCCGCGGAACCAGAAACAGCAGCGTCCGCCCCGCGGCGTCGATGCGTGACGGGACCTTGAAGCCGTCGCCCGACGTGAGCGGCTCGGGTGCGGCGCCCGCGCGTCCGACGTAGATCTGCGTCGCGGCAGTGTCGGCCTCGGCGGCGCCGGCGAAGAGCACCGCGCCGTCGGCGGCGCAGGTGACGCCGGTCTTCAGGAGCGCGCCCGTGTCGATGTCGCCGTCGCGTCCCGTCTCGAGATCTCGGACGACGATCCGGCCGGTGCGGGCGATGACGCGCGCGAGCTGCTGCTGGCGCGGCGCGCGTTCGGCGGCCGTCGCCGCCGTGGCGACGGCGGCCTGCGCGGTGTCGAGTTCGGGCGACGCCGGCACGCGCAGAAACGCGACGCGCCGTCCGTCGGGGCAGAAGCTCGCGTCGCCGCCCGGGAGCGAAGTGACGTCGACCGACGGTGCCGCGGTGGCGCGCACGTGTGTCAGCCGACCGGCGCCCGAGGCCGTGCCGGCCAGGACGCCGGGGCCGGTCTCGAACGAGAAGTGGCGGCCGTCGGCGGCGAACGAGGGGTTCGCGCCGTCGATCGTCAGTTCCGTGGTACGGAAGAGCTCGCCCGTCCGGAGCGCGATCGGTTCGAGGACCGACGCGGCGTCGGGTCCGTTCAGGAGTTGCTGATACGCGGTGAGCGCGGCGATGTAGTCGCCGTCGTCCCACGCCTCATCGGCGAGGGCGAGGGTTCCGTTGGCTGGCGTGGAGAGCCACCCGGCGAGCAGCAAGGCGGCGCCGGCGATCGAGAATCGGTACATAGAAAAGGCCCCGGTGCGCGCCGATCATATCGCAGCGCTCCGAGGCCTTTTCGTCGTCCGGTCTTTCCTACTTGCCCTTGTCGGCCTTCGGCATCGCGATCTTCGAGACCGTGATGGCGTCGTCCTTCATTTCGCCGGTCAACGCGACGGTGTGACCGCCGTGAGCCTTCAGATCCGCGAAGTCCTGGTTCGCGATCTGATAGGTCTTGCCGCCGGACACGAACACGTACTTGCCGCCACCTTCCACGCACTTGGTGACGCACTCGTGATCGCTGTCGGCCTGTGAACCGTGCTCGGCCGCCTTGTGCTTGCCGTTGCACTTTGCGTCGCTGAGCACGCCGGTCAGGGTCTTGCTCTCGCCCGCGAGAACGGGGGACGCTGCGAACAACACTGCCGCCGCGAACATCACGAACTTCTTCATGAAGAATTCCTCCTCAATGGTGTAGTTAACAACCGACGGGCGTAGTGTATTCCACGTACCCCTCGCGGGATCATCTCCTTCAGGGTCTAGGGGTTACCCCCTGCCTTCAGGACCTGCCGCAGCACGTCCAGATGCTTCTTGACCTCCGCCGTCTGCACCTTCGTGAGGGTGCCGGTGGGGGACTCGGCGAGGATCGCCGAAATCGCGTCGAGCTCCTTCTGCGCGGCCGCGTTGGCGGACGCACTCGGCTCCGCCGCGGCCGGCGGATTCTCGGCGGCAGGCGGCTTGTCCGCGGCGGGCGGCTTGTCCTCGCCGGCGGCCGACGGGGCGCCGGCGCCTCCGGCCGCAGCCTCGAACGCCTTCAGGTGCGTCCGGAACTCCACGAGCTTCGCGCGGAGCGCCGGATCGAGCGACGCACGGCCGGACGTGCCGACCGGCTGATCGCCGGCCTCGGGACCGAGCAGCGACGTCACATTCGCGTCGACCTTCGAATACGCCGCACGCCACTCGGACTGCGTGGTGATGAGGGCATTGAAGTTGGTAATGAGCTGTGCGACCGCCGCACGCGTCTCGCCCTGGAGCTTCGACGCTTCAGGCATCGCCGTCAGCTCGCTGAGCGCGTCGCGCGCCTGGCTGAGATGCGCCTTCGCGGACGCCGGGTCGGCGTCGCCCGCAGGCGGCTGCCCGGCCGGCGGCTGGGTGGGCGGTTGCTGTGTGGGCGGCTGCTGCGTGGGCGGCGGCTGCGTCGGCGGCTGCTGCGTCGCGGTGGGTCGCGGATTCTGTGGCGGCCCTCCAGCGGACTGTGCAAACGCTGCGACCGGCAAGGCGAGCAGCGCTGCGGTCGCGAGACTGATCGACCATCGTGAGTTCCGCATCGGTGACATCCTCCTGGTGTTGTTCATCGTTGCGTCACCACCAAATTGAGCAAGCAAAGTACCAGCCCGACCTCTGCCGCGATTTTCGCGGCATCTTGTAGATGAGCTCGGATGCGGGAACGAAATTCTTACGCGCGATCAGGCCGGGATGAAGTAAAAGGCAACCGCGAGGATCACGTACAGGCCGAGGAGCTGCAGGCCTTCCAGCCAGTTGCTCTCGCCGTCGATCGCGACGAGCGAGACGGTCGCGACCGCGAGGCCGATCGCGGCGATCTCGAACGGATTGAAGAGGAGCGACATCGGCGACCCGAGCCAGTGCGACGCCAGCACGAGCAGTGGCGCCACCATCAGCGCAATCTGGGCGCTGCTGCCGACCGAGATCTCGATCGCCAGCGTCATCTCGTTGCGGAGGGCGGCCGCGATCGCGCTGTAGTGCTCGGCGGCGTTGCCGACGAGCGCCACGACGATGACCCCCGCGAAGAGCTCCGTCATCCCGAGCGCGGCCAGCGCCGGCTCGAGGCCCTTGATCAGGATCTCGGCCTCGACGGTGGTCAGGAGGGTGCCGAGCGACAGCAGGAGGACGGACGCCGAGAGGCTCAACCGGGGCGGATGGTGGCCGGCGGGCCGCAGCGGATCCTGGTTGGTCCGGAAGGCGAACGCGAGCCCGGCGACGTAGACGACGAGCAGCACGCACGCCGTCCAGTTGCTCAGACGGAAGATGACCTCGGGCCGGGCGTTGAGCGAGCCGAACGCGAAGAAGTCGACCGTTGCCGGCATGACGAGCGCGGCGACGGCGAGCGACAGCATGACGGTCGCGCTGCCGGAGGTCCCTCGATTGAACCGCTGCGTGCCGTGCCGCAACCCACCCACGAAGCACGACGCGCCGAACACCAGCAGGAGGTTGCCGATGATGCTGCCCGTGAACGACGCCTTGACCACTTCGATGTGATTCGCGCGCAGGGCGACGATCGCGATGATCAACTCGGCCGCGTTGCCGAACGTCGCGTTCAGGAATCCGCCGAGCGTCGGCCCGCAGCGGTTGGCGAGCTCCTCGGTCGCTTCGCCGATGAGGCCCGCGGCCGGAATGAGCGTGACGGCGGCGGCGGCGAACAGCCAGACCGACGTGTCGCCGCGCAGCGCCATCCACCAGCTGACGGGGGCGACGACGAGGAGGACATTGAGCCAGCTGCCCGTCAGGCTCCTGGCGAGCTGGCTCGCAATCGACACAGGGGAATTCTATCGTTTCCCCCCTGCGGCGCGCTTTACCGCTCCTCCCGAAGCGCCGCCAGCTTCTGCTGCGCGGCCTCGACGAGCGTCCGGAGCTGGTGGAACTCACCGCCGTTCAGGGTCCGCCGCGCGCGCATCACGCGGCCGACCTCCACGCCGTAGACGACCCCGTGGGTGCGCGTGCTCGACGCCGTCAGCACGAGCTCGCCGCGCGTGCCGTAGCGCATGTCGAAGTTCCTGAACTGGCTCGTGGGATTCGTCGTGATCGCCAGCAACGCGTCGAACCCTTTCAGCAGATCGAGGAACTCGTCGGGATCGATGAACGCCTGCTCGGGCCTCGGCTGCCGGCCCTCGATCGTGACGACGATGCCGCGCACGCGGCTGCCGCGTCCGTCGCGCGCTTCGCGCGCCTCGACGAACACGCCGTCGACCTCGCCAAGATCCTCGTACGCCGTCATCAGGACCGCCCCGGGCGGCACGCTGAATGCCTCGAGCGCCGTCGCGGGGGGCGGCGGGGGCCCGATGATGATCGGTTCCTGCGGCGGCGGCTGGCCCTGCCCGTTCGCGGGCGCCTGCGCCGCGAGAGGCGCAGCCGTCACCATCACGATCGCCGCGACGAACAGCCGACGGTGAGTCCGCATCACTGGCTCCTCCCTGCACGAACAGGCGCTCGGCTGATTATCAGCCACAGAGCGGCCGGCGGCGGGTGCGGCCGTCAGGGATGCACGATCTGCAGGGTATAGCTGACGTCGGTGGACGGCGGGATGTTGCCCGAGTCGTAGACGCGGACGCAGTAGTTCCCGGTCGTGGCCGTGCCGGTCAGCGCGACGCTGCCGGCGCGCGCGTCCGAGTTCTGCGTGATCGGCGTCAGGCAGCTCGTGCCGTCGGAGGTCGACACCGCGACGCCCAGGCTCATCGTCGAGAGCGGCGTGACGGTCGTCAGCGACACCGTGACCGTGCCGTTGGCGGCGACGGCGAAGATGTGGTTGATCGATCCCGTCTGCCCCAGCGTGCCCTGGAACGTGTCGGTCGTGTTGGCTGGTGCCGAAGGCGTGGTCGGTGTCGTGGGCGTTGTGGTGGCGCCGCACGCGCCCGCCACTGCGAGCGCGGCGCCGACGAGGAGCCGATGCCATCCCAATCGTGTCGCCATGATTAGAACCCCACCCTGAAGAACACGTTGGCCGCGCGCCGCATCAGCTGCGTCTGGCTGTCGATCGCCGTCAGGCCCGCGGCTTCGAAGTCGTTCGTCGCCACGTTCTGCCGGTCGTACACGTTGAAGACCGTGACGCCGAGGGTCGTCGCCACGGATCCGAAGTGATGCGCGATCTGGCTCGAGAGGTCGAGCTGGTGATAGGCCGGCAGGCGCCCGGAGTTCTTCTCGTCGAACAGCGGCTGATAGGCGAGCGCGCCGGACGCGAACCACACCTGCTGCACCTTCGTGGACGGCGTGTACGGCAGTCCGGTGGCCGCGAGCCAGACGCCGGTCACCGTCCAGGCGCCGCGGAGCCGCATGCTGTCGATCACCTTGACCTGGTTCGTCCGCTCGAACGACGCCGGAAAGGCCTGGGCTTCGAGCGTCGGATACGAGTAGTCCACACGCCCGCCCGCATAGCTGACCCACAGCGTGTTCCGCGCGAGGCGCTGCTGCACGACCATCTCGACGCCGGCCGCCGTGCCGGTGCCGGTATGCCAGGCGGACGCGGGATTGGTCAGCGACGTACCGGGCAGCAGCCGCGGCGCAAAGAGCGACAGCGCTTCGAGCGTGCGGTAGTAGACGTGCGCGTCGAACAGCACGCCGGGGCGTTCGACGGTTGCGCCCGCGGCGACCTGCTGCGATCGCGCGACCGGCACCGTCGTTCCGTCCGACACCGTCCAGAACGCGCCGTCGCCATGCTCGCGATCTTCGCGGTCGACGCGGCTCACCGCCTGGTGATCGATCGACCACGAGCCCTTGAAGACGACGCCGGGGGCGGCGGCGTAGCTCGCTGCGGCGCGAGGATCCGCGTAGGACGCCGCGGTGAGATCGTCGTACGTCAACCGGACGCCGGGCGACACGGTGAGCCTGGCGGTCGGCCGCCACACGTCCTGCGCGAACGCCGACGAGAGCGCGGCGCTGGCGGTGCGGGCGAGGAGCGGCACCAATGCCGCGGCGAACTCACTGCGGCCGTCATACATGGTGTCGAGGGCGGCGCGTTCGACGCCGGCTTCGATCGCGTGGCGGAAGCCGGCCGAGACGGCGGCGGTGATGCGGATCGTCGTGTCTTCCAGCGTGTTCTGTTCCGCGATCGCGCCGCTTCCGCTGCGCAGGTCGTCGAAGGACGGATCCTGACCGGCCGACGCGCTCGTCAGATCGAACGCCTGATCGCGCGTGTAGCCGAAGCGCGACCGCGCGACCGTCGCGGTCGTCGACACGTCGGCCGACCACTGGCGCTCCCACACCGCGCTCACGCCCTGTCCCGTCCACGACTGCACGTCGCCGATCTGCATCACGGCGTCAGCCGGCACGGCCAGCGGATCCGGGGCCGCGAGGGTCGCCGACGATGACGCTGGACGCGCGTCGCGCGAGAAGTTGCCGGCGTCGCTCGCGTGATAGAAGCTGACGTACGCGCGATTCCCCTTGCCGGGTGCGAGCTCGACGCGTCCGTTCAGCTGCGAGAATGCCGGCTGAAGCGCGGCCGCGAGGACGCCGCCGTCGTACTGCACGTCGCGGTCGCGCACGTAGTGGACGTCGGGACCCGCGAATCGATCGAGCACGTGTTCGTAGACCGACGCGGGCCACGAGTGGCGCCCGGCGATCATCGCCGAGCCGATCGTCGCGATGGGGACCGCGACGGTCCCGCCCGGGCCGAAGACGCCGACGTCGCCTTGTCCGAAGACGCGTCCGGCCGGCCGCAGCGTGGCCAGGCGGAGCACGCCGCCGAGCCGTCCGCCGCCGTCGACGTCGGCCGGCTCGCCCGGAAGGCTGGTGGTCTGCACCGATGTGGTGTCGATCGGCGCCGTCAGTCCGGCCGAGAGGCGCGGAAACGCATACCAGGGAATACCGTCGAGATTCACGTACGTCTGATCGGGCGGCGCGCCGTGCACGAACAACTGCGACTCGTCGACGCCGACGGCCGCGGCCGGCAGCACGCGGGCCGCGCGAAACGCGTCGCGCGGCGTCAGGCTGGGGACCGCGTCGATCGCGTCACGGCTGATCGTCAGCCCTCGCCGGTCGGGGATCGCGTCTGCCAGGTCGAGTCCCGTTGCCGACGCCGTCGCCGGCCGCGCCGTCAACGCAAAGTCGGCGTCGGTCGATGCGCCGTCCGGAACCGTGACCTCCTGCGTCGCCGTCTCGAACCCGGACGCGCTGACCTGCAGATCGATCGCGAGCTTCGCGCGCAGGGGTCCGAACGAATAGCGTCCGGTGGAATCGGTGGAGGCGATCTCGGGCGTGCCGCCGATCGCGACTCTCGCGCCGGCGATCGGTGTGCCGCCGGCCGCGCGGACGACGCCGCGGATCTCGCCGGCCGCGCCGCCCATGGGGTCGAGGTCGTCGATGCCGGCCGGCGCGGCGATCTCGGGAAGCGCCTTGATGTCAAGCGTCTCGACGAAGCTCGTCACCAGCGTGAAGGCGCTGGCAATGGGACGGCCGCCCTGCATCACGCGGACTTCCACGCGGATGCCGGGACGGATGCCCGTGAATGCGTACGTGCCCGCGTCGGTGGTCTTGCCCTCACGCGGCGCCTTGGCATCCGGGCCGACGAGCACGATGTCGGCGTTCGGCATCGGCGCACCGCGGGCATCGCGGACACTGCCTTCGACCCGGCAGCATTCCTGCGCGCGGGCGGGGATCGCCGCGGCGGCGATCACGAGAAACAGCGAAAGAACCTTCATGGGCCGAACGGCGATCTCCGCCGACGGCAGGCGAGCTGGCGCGATCAGTCTAGCGGCGGCGTCTTCGCGCCAGGTGTGAAAGAGGTGTGAAAAAAGTGTGATCAATGTCGCCGTCCCGGCGGGGTAGACTCTGCGGCAGCCTTGATCCTGTCGACGCCCTGGAAATCGTACGGCTTCGCGGTCGTCGTCACGCTCGCGGCCGTTGCGCTGACGCGACTCACCTGGCCGTTTTTTTCCGTTGCGCCGTTCGCGCCGGTGTTCGGCGCCGTGGCGCTGTCGGCGTACTTGGGCAACGGACGGGCCGGCGCGCTCGCGACCGTGCTCGGGGGCATCGGCCTCCCGGTGGTGTTTTCCGCGGCGTCGCCGTTTCGCGTGACGTCGCTGCCCCTCCTTATCTTTGTGGCGATCGCGCTCATCGGCAGCCGGCTGATCGGGGGCCGGAACCGCGCCGTGGCGGCGCTGCGCGCGAGCGAGGCCGAGCTGAGGGAAACGCTGGCGCACGTTCGCGAGTCGGAGCAGCGGCTCCGCCGCGCACAGAAGATGGAGGCGCTCGGCCAGCTCGCGGCCGGGGTGGCGCACAACTTCAACAACCTGCTCCAGGTCACGCTGGGCTACACCGACATCCTCATGGACTCGCGGCGCGACGGCTCGCTCGACGAAGCGGCGATCGCCGAGATCCGCCGGGCGACCGAGCGCGCCGCGTCGCTGACGCGGCAGCTCCTCGCGTTCGGCCGCAAGCACGACGCGCGCGCCGTACGCGTCGACATGGACGCCACGATCGGCGCGCTTCGCGACATGCTGACGCGCGTGGTCCGCGAGGACACCGTACTCACGATCGAGCTCCGCGGCGGCGTCGCGCCCGTGATGGTCGATCCCTACGACCTCGAGCAGGTCGTCTTCAATCTCGTGATCAACGCGCGCGACGCCCTGACGTCCGGGGGGACGATTCACGTGAGCGTCGACCGCGCCACCATCGACGGCGACACGACACCCGCGGACGCCCCCGCGCCAGGCGAGTACGTGCGGCTGTGCGTGCGCGACAACGGCATCGGGATGTCGGCCGACGTGCAGGCGCACCTGTTCGAGCCGTTCTTCACGACGAAGGCGGTCGGCGAGGGCACGGGGATGGGGCTCGCGTTCGTGCACGGCATCGCGCGTCATGCCGGTGGCTTCGTGACGATCGACTCGGCGCCAGGCCAGGGCACCACGGTGTCGGTGTTCCTGCCCGTGGCGCCGGCGTCTGCCGAGACGCGTGCGGCGGTCCCTCCCAGGCCGCGCGCCGCCCGTCCCGCGGGACGGCAGCCGACGATCCTCCTGGTCGAAGACGAGAGCGGCGTGCGTGACACGACCGCGCGGATCCTGAGTCACGCCGGCTACAACGTGATCGCCACGGGCGCGCCGGCCGAGGCGCTGGACGCGTTCGATCGGAAGCCCGCGAGCATCGATCTGCTCCTGACCGACGTCGTGATGCCCGAGATGCACGGGCCCGAGCTCGCCGAGCGGCTGCTCGCGCGGCGCCCGGAACTCCCCGTCGTCTTCATGTCCGGATACAGCGACGTCATGCCGGCGACCGCAACCGCCACCGCGCGGATGGCGTTCGTCCCCAAGCCGTTCGCTGCCGCCGGGCTCGTCTCGACGGTCGAACGCCTGCTGACGCTGGTCGCCTCTCAGGACTGAGCGGCCCGGGAACCCGGCGCTCACGACGGCGTATACCGTCCAGGAGTCTCTTTCCGGAGGTCCGCTGTGATTCGACTGTCCGACGTCCGCTACGGCCTGCGGCTCTGGCGCCGGCAACCCGCCATGATCATTGTTGCCGGCCTGTCGCTGGGCCTGGGCGTCGGGGCGACGACCACGATGTACAGCGTGGTGAACCGTGTGTCGAATTACCAGCTCGGCTTTAAGGACGCCGACCGGCTCGCCGTGCTCTGGAGCACGAATCCGGAGCGCGGCATCACGGAGCAGCCGCCGAACTGGGACATCGTCCGGGCGATCCTCGAGCACGGCCAGTCGTTCGAGTCGTTCGGCTTCTTCCAGAGCGACGGCGCGCCGGTGACGCTCGCCGCGACGGCGGAAACGAGCCGCGTCTCGCAGATGCCCGTCGACGTCAACGGGCTGTCGGTCGTCGGCGTCCCGCCGCTGATGGGCCGCACCTATCGCGTCGAAGACTTCGACGACGTCGTGAAGCAGAAGGAAGCGCGGGCGATCGTCATCAGCTACGACACGTGGCAGCGCCG